>Ga0209597_1000036_pt1 | contig 73201 bp, 74 predicted proteins | sample M_140625_MF_Meta_FD_187316 | JGI IMG/M metagenome (GOLD analysis project Ga0209597, IMG submission 187316) | Freshwater microbial communities from Lake Montjoie, Canada to study carbon cycling - M_140625_MF_MetaG (SPAdes) (version 2) | ecosystem: Environmental > Aquatic > Freshwater > Lake... | reverse complement strand
GCTGCAGCGGAACGACGCGCAGGGGGAAGAACCCGTTGCACTGCAGCGAGTGTAGGGCTGCCGCAGGAATCAAGCGAGATTTTTCTTCTCCTCAATCATGCGGTGGATGGTCGGGGTGAGGATCAGTTCCATCGCGAAGCCCATCTTGCCGCCGTCCACCACGATGCTGGTGGGACTGGACATGAAGGAGCCATTGATCATGTCGAGAAGATAGGTGAAGTCGATCCCCCATTTGGCGCGAGCCCCCTTGCGGAAGTGGCAGATCACGAACGACTCATCCGGCGTTGGGATATCGCGGATCATGAACGGGTTGGAGGTGTCCACAGTCGAGACACGTTGGAAGTTGATGTCCGTCTGGCTGAACTGGGGGCAGATGTGGTTGATGTAGTCGGGCATCCGCCGCAAGATCGTGTCCACCGTGGCCTCAGCCGAGTAGCCGCGCTCCTTGTTGTCGCGGGCAATCTTCTGGATCCACTCCAGGTTCACGACAGGCACCACGCCCACCAGCAGGTCGGCCAGACCGGCCACGTCGTAGCCCTCACCCTTCACTCCGCCGTGCAGGCCTTCGTAGAAGAGCAGGTCGGTACCTGTGGGAATGGTTTCCCAGGGGGTGAACTGGCCGGGCTGGAGGTTGGTGCCGAGGCGAGCGTTGTGCTCGGCGGCCTCTTCAACGGAGTGGAGGTAGTAGCGCTTCTCGCCGCTGCCGGTCTCGCCGTAGGTCCTGAACAGCTCCTCGAGCTTTTCGAACAGGTTGGCTTCGGGGCCGAAGTGGGAGAAGTTCTCGCCTTTGGCCAGGGCGGCGGCCATCGCCTCCTTCATCGGAGCCCGCTCGTAGCGGTGATAGCTGTCACCCTCGACCACGGCCGGGGTGATCCCTTCGCGCTTGAAGATGTGCTCGAAGGCGCGCTTCACGGTGCTGGTGCCAGCGCCGGAGGAGCCGGTGACAGAGACAACCGGGTGACGCTTCGACATCGAGCCAGAGAGGGATACCGCTTGCGAGTTTCGCAGATCGCCGGTCCGCCCCTCCGGGCGGCCTGTCTGGGTTGCCTCTCCTCGGCTTGCGCGGGCCGCCGAAGCTCTGTGCCCGAGGCGCGCTGAGCCTTCCCGCTTTCGCCGCCCTTAGCCCTCCAGGGCCGCCAGCAGCTGCTCGCCCATCGCCCGGCAACCGAGCTGGGTGCAGCCCTCGGCCATCAGATCGCCGGTGCGGAACCCGGCCGCCAGGGTGCGCTCCACGGCGGCCTCCAAATCGGCGGCGGCGGCCTCCTGCTTTAGGCCGATGCGCAGCAGCATGGCGGCGCTGAGCACCATGGCCATGGGGTTGGCCAGGTCTTGTCCGGCGATGTCCGGTGCGGAGCCGTGGATCGGCTCGAAGAGGCCCGGCCCCCCTTCGCCGAGGGAGGCCGAGGGCAGCATGCCGATCGAGCCGGTGAGCATGGCGGCCTCATCGCTGAGGATGTCGCCGAAGAGATTGCTGGTCAGGATCACGTCGAACTGCTTCGGCGCCCGAACCAGTTGCATGGCGGCGTTGTCCACGTACATGTGGCTGAGGCTCACGCCGGGGTAATCGGCGGCGATCGCCTCGACCCGATCGCGCCAGAGCTGGCTCACATCCAGCACGTTGGCCTTGTCGACGGAGCAGAGCCGCCCGCTGCGCTGGAGGGCCAGATCAAAGCCCACCCGGGCAATGCGATCGATCTCGAAGTCGCTGTAGGCCATCGTGTTGAACGCCCGCACGTGGCCATCGGCCTCGACCCGCCCCTTGGGGGTGCCGAAGTACACGCCGCCCGTGAGTTCCCGCACCACCAGCAGATCCACCCCCTCGATCACCTCCGGTTTGAGGGTGCTGGCTCCGGCCAGGGCGGGGATGATCTTCACCGGCCGCAGGTTGGCGAACAGGCCAAGGCCCGCCCGCAGGCCCAGCAGGCCCGATTCGGGTCGCTGCTCCCGGGGCAGGCTGTCGTATTGGGGGCTGCCGATGGCGGCGAGCAGCACCGCATCGGCAGCGCGGCAGGCCTCCAGGGTGCTTTGGGGCAGGGGTTCGCCGGTGGCGTCGATGGCGGCTCCCCCCATCGGCTGTTCGTCGTAGCTGAGCTCGAAGCCGTGGCGCAGGCTCACCGCATCCAGCAGCTGACGGGCTACCGCCGTGATCTCCGGACCGATGCCGTCGCCGGCGAGCAGGGTGATCCGGTGGCTGGTCATGGCGGGCGGCGCTCCGGCGGGGTACGGGTGGAGAGCGCGAGGCTAAGGCGCAGGGGGTGGCCCATCGCCCAGAGGTCCGCTGCCCTCCGGCCCTGCTTCCGCCCAACTCCGCTCGGGATGGGCTGGGGCCATTTGGAGGGCGCTCGCAAAGAAGCGGAGCTTGCAGGAGGGATCGTCTCGGCGTGGGGTTGCCTGGCTGCGACGGCCGCCGCTGGATCAGTCCTGAGCAGCCTGGAGCTTGCGGAGGCTGCGGGCCATCTCCGGCAGCTTGTTGAAGGCGGCGGAGCAGCGCAGCCACAGCCGGTTGGGGATGGCGGGGTAGCCGCTCACCACCTCGCCGGCGGCCACCTCGCCGTGGATGCCGGATTTGGAGGAGGCGATCGCCCGGTCGCCGATCCTGGCCCGGTTGGCCACGCCCACTTGGCCGGCCAGGATCACCCCGTTGCCCAGGCGGGCCCCGCCGGCGATCCCCACCTGGGCCGCCAGGGCACAGCCGCGGCCGGTGGTGACGCCGTGGCCGATGTGCACGAGGTTGTCGATCTTGGTGCCGGCGCCGATGCGGGTCTCCCCGACGGAGGGGCGATCGATCGTCGAGCCGCAGCCCACCTCCACGTCGTCTTCCAGCACCACCTGGCCGGTCTGGGGCATCTTGCGCCAACCGCTGGCGGTGGGCACGAAGCCGAAGCCCTCCGAACCGATGACGGCCCCGGAATGCACCACGCAGGCCCTGCCCAGTCGGCTGCCCGGATGCAAGACGGCATGGGCGTGCACCTCACAGCCCTCGGCCAAGTGCACGTCGTGATAGAGCACCGCCGCCGCATGCAGGATGCAGCCGTCCGCGATCACCGTGGCGGCACCCACCACGGCGTGGGGACCCACATGCACGCGGGCACCGATCTGCGCGGATGGATCGATCACGGCGCTGGGATGGATGCCGGGCTGCGGACGGAGGCGGGGATGGAGGGCGTCGAGGGCTTCGGCGAAGGCGAGCCTCGGATCCTTGAGGGCCACCCAGGCCAGGCCCCGTTCGGTGGCCTGCTGATGCAGGGCTTCGTCGAGGGGGAGCAGCACGGCCGAGGCACCGGTTTCGGCCAGGGAGGCGATATGAACGCTGCCGCTTTCCAGGAAACAGAGCTGGCCTTCGGCCGCCAGATCGATGGCTTGGGCGCCCTGGAGCTCCGGATCGGAGGCCAGATGGCGGGGGGATGCCGCGTCCACCGCGCTGAGGTGGCTGAGCAGGCTGCTGAAGCGCATGGGCCGGAGGCCGGTGGACGGATCGTAGGGCCCATGGGGCCGTGCATCGCGCCGGCGGTGGGCGCCAGCTGCCCTCAGGGGTTGGTCGAGTCGGCCGCCGCCGGGGTCAGCACGAAGTGGTCGCGGTGGATCACCGTGTCGCCCGCCTCCCCGAGTTTGCGAACGATCGCGGCCCGGTCCAGGCCCAGGACCCCCTCGAGCTCCGCGCTGTCCAGGGTCACCAGGCCCCGGCCGATCTCGCGACCGTCCTCGCCCAGCACCCGCACCGGTTGATCCCGCCCAAAGCTTCCCTCCACGGCGCGGATCCCGACCGCCAGCAAGGAGGCGCCGCGATGGATCAGGGCCTGGGCGGCGCCGTTATCCACCCGAAGGCTTCCCTGGGGGAGCACGGCATGGGCCAGCCAGCCCTTGCGATTTCCGAGGGGGGTGGGACTTGGATGGAAGAGCGTGCCGACCCGCTCGCCCGCCAGTAGGGCGTCCAGCACCTGGGGATCACGGCCATCCGCGAGGCGTACGCGCACGCCGCTGGTGGTGGCGATCCGCGCCGCGGTGATCTTGGTGCCCATCCCGCCGGTGCCCCAGCGGCCGCCACCGCCGGCGCCGCGGCCGACGTGCTCCAATTCGGCCAGGTCGCGCACCTCGTCGATCGGACGGGCCTCGGGGTCGTTGCGGGGATCGCCGGAGTAGAGCCGATCGATGTCGGTGAGGAGCACCAGCTCCTGGGCGCCGATCGCCACGGCCACCAGGGCGGAGAGGGTGTCGTTGTCGCCGAAGCGCAGCTCGTCGGTGGCGAGGGTGTCGTTCTCGTTCACGATCGGCACCACGCCCCAGGCCAGCAGCTGTTCAAGGGTGCGGCAGGCGTTCTGGTAGCGGCGGCGGGAGGCCAGGTCACCCCGGGTGAGCAACACCTGGGCCACCGCCAGACCGCGGATGGCGAAGGCGTCCTGGTAGAGGGCCATCAGGCGCCCCTGGCCCACGGCGGCGGCGGCCTGCAGGGCCACCACCTCGGCGGGGCGCCGTTCCATGCCCAGGGCGGTGCAGCCGAGTCCCACCGCCCCACTGGTGACCAGAGCGACGGATTCACCCCGCTGGCGGCAGCGGGCCAGGCTGGTGGCCAGGTCGGTAATCACGGCGGTGGTGGAGCGGCCGGGCTGGCCTCGCAGCAGGCTGGTGCCCACCTTGATCACCCGGATCACCCGCCGCAGTCCTTCCCCCCCCGAGATCGGGGCGTCTGACTGGCTGGCGGAAGCATTCATCCTTCCACCAGGGCGCCAAGCCAGCGGGACATGCGGATCTCCAGGTTCTGGACCCCGTCGTGGGGGCAGGGATCCCCATTCGGGCCGATCGGCCGAACCAGCACCGTGAAGAGCCCGAGTCGGTTGCCGGCGAGCACATCAGTGAACAGGCGATCCCCCACCAAGGCGATCTGGTGCGGTTCCAGGCCAAGCTCGGCCACCACCCGCCGCAGGGCGGCGCGGCGGGGTTTTCCGGCCGAGGTGGTGAACGGCAGACCGAGCTGCTCAGCAACCGAGCCGATTCGGCGGCGGGAGGGGTTATTGCTCAGCAGGTGGATCGGCATGAGCGACTGGGCATGGCGCAGCCACTGTTCGGCGCTTGGCGGCAGCGTGGCGCTGCGGCGGGGCAGCAGGGTGCGGTCCACATCCAGCACGAGGGCCCGGATCGGCCCCTCCGGCCGCTCCAGCAGGGGCTGGAGGGGCAGGTGGGCCAGGGTGGTGCCGGCGGTCCAGTCCGGGCTGAGCAGGGGGGCCAGCATCAGTCTTCGGGCTCCCGCTCCTCGATCTCCGCCTCGATTCTGGGCTGGATGCGCTCGAATTCCTCGCCTTCCACCAATCGGGCCTCAGAGCCATTGATGCGGGCAACCACGAAGAAGGGATCGAGGGGAATGTACAAACCGTATTCCACCTCATCGACCAGAAAACTCACGAGAAGTTCATAGGTTTCGCTCTCATCATCCTCATCTTCGTCATCTTCGAGATCATCTGGATCGGGTTCGTCGAGCTCACCGTTCACGGTGAGGGTCACGGCGGAACGGATCAGGGTCAGGTCGTGCTCCTGCAGCACCACATCAGCCACGGAGAGGATCGGTTCAGTGGCGTCGAGGGTTTCGATCAGTTCGGGATCCTCATCGCCGTTCAGGCGGAACAGGCACACCGGGGTATCCACCGGGGTGAACAGGCCGTAATCGTGGCCATCAAGCGGGATCATCTGCTCGAGATAACAGAGCAGCTGGCGACCGTGGCCGTCATGGACGAGCAGGGTGGGCACGTCTCCTGAACCCGTCATCGAAGGGGACTCGGGTGGCATGGCGGGCGGGGGAGGGCGTTGGGATCAGGATGGTCGGGTTTCGGGCTCGGGTCCATCCCGCAGCCATTGTTCCAGTAGGAGGGCAGCGGCTGCACTGTCGAGTCGACCACTGCGGTCGCCGTGGAGCCCGTGGGCCTCGCCGGCCTCCCAGCTGCTGGAATGTTCATCCACCCAGGCCAGCGGCAAGGCGTAGCCGGCATCTCCCAGGGCCCGCTGCAGCTGCAGGCCATAGCGGCGGCAGTGCAGGGCCTGCCGCGTCGGCCGCTGGTCGCTGTCCAGCGGCAGGCCTACCACCAGCAGCTCCACCCGCCGTTCCAGCACCAGGGGCAGGAGCCGGGCGAGGTCGGAGGGGAGATCGCCGCGGGCCAGGGCCTGCAGGGGGGTCACGGTGATGCCGAGCGGATCGCAGCCGGCCAGGCCGATCCGCCTTCGGCCCACGTCGAGGGCCAGGGCCGATCGGGGGCGGGGCCGGGGCACTCAGGCTTGGACGAACGGGGTTGGCACGCTGCGGCGGCGGGGTTGGAGGCGGGGTTGGAGCTGCTCGAGCACCGCACTGATGCGCTGGGCCGCCCCCCTTACCGCCGGTGAGTCCTGCCGGCGCCAGAGGCTGCGGGCCATCAGCACCACGTCGCCGTGTTCCTCGGCCCCCAGCTGGGCCAGCCATTGTTGCCGTGCCCCATCGTCGGTGTCGCTGAGCAGCCACAGCTGGTCGCCCTTCGGGGCGAGGCGGCGCAGCAGCTGTTCGGTGGCTGGACCCAGCAGGTGGTTCCAGCCGGGGTGAACGCTGAGCTCCACTTGGTGGCCACCGCCGGGGTGATCGGCGATCCAGCGTGCTCCAGCCACGGCTTCATTGCGCTCCGGATCGATGAGCAGCCAGCCGTGGCCCCCGCTGCGCTCCAGCAGGTCTTCGATGCGGCGGTCCAGCACCTGGCGCAGGGGAGCCGGACAGGTGGCCTGCTCCAGATGCCACAGGAGGGGGGCATTGCGCCGTTGTAGGGGCCGCAGCTGCAGGGGTGCGGGCAGCGGCGACAGGGGCGCAGCATCGCGGATCGACCAGCGCCAGAGCCGCTCGGTGCGCTGCGGCTGGAAGCCGTTCTCCCGCAGCAGCGCCAGGCGGGTGTGATCGAGGCTCGAGGCGGAGGCGATCCAGCTCACCGCGCCAGGGGCCTGCTGGATCGCTTCCCGCAGCAGGGAGGATGCGGCCTGGCTGCGGCTTGGGCTGCCAGGCAGCTCGGCGGCGGCTAGCGCCAGACGGAGATGCTGCACTTCCCAGCTGCTGCCCCGGCGGTTCAACGGACGCGCCACCATCAGCCCAAGGATTGTGGGCCTTCTGCTGGGGACGTTGTCCCGGGCGACGAGAACGAGGGCACCCATGGACTGGCGGCGGCCCAAGGCGGAGGCCAGGCCCCGGGGCACCGTCAGCAGCAGGGTGCGCTGCAGCAGGGGGTGGAGGGGGAGAAAAGCCGGGTCGTCGAGGAGTGGTAGATGCCAGCCCTGCAGGCGCTCCACGAGGCAGGGAGTCTCAGGGGAGCGCGGGCTGAGCCTCACGGTTGGGGAGTCGGACCTGACGGGAGGTATCACGGCAGGTTCCGGGCGTGGTGCGGGGCTGAAGATCCTTGGTCACTTTAGGGGGGTGCTCCGGAGCTAGGCCGGCCGCACCAGCACCAGGGGGGTCCGTTCATTCGCGTTGCCGGCAGGGTTCGGCCGCAGGGCGCGATGGAGCAGGGCCTCATCACAGCCGCTGTTGGAGGCCAGCACCTTGACCCGGCCGAGGTCGTTCACATCGACCACGGCCACGCCCACCCCGAGGCTGCGGGCCATCGCCTCGCAGAAAGCCTGGGGGTCCTGGGGACCGAGCACGATCGTCTGGTCGTAGGGGGGGGTGGTTCCGGTCACGTCGTCAATGAGGCGGGCCTGGTCGCCGGCGAGCCGGTAGAACCAGCCCTTGCTGCCTACGGCCTTGAGGGCGGTGCCGACCAGCCAGGCGCAGAGCACCCGGGCGGGCCCCACCACATCGATCAGCGACTGAAGGCCGCAGGCGGTGGCCAGGCTGCTGGTGGGGTGGAACACCCGGCAGAGCTGGCGAGCCAGCAGAGAGGGTTCCACGTTGGCAGGGTGGTTGTAGCGGCCCTGGATCACGGCCAGGGGCGTTTCGCCAATCGTGAGCACGTCACCGGGCTGGATCAGGGAGCCGGCGTAGCGCTCCAGCACCTCTTGGGGGTTGTCCAGTACCCCGAGCAAATGGGTGCGCAGGGGAAGCACGCGGCAGCCCTCGCCGGCACGCCATGAGGCCTGGTCCGCTTGGATCGGCTGGGGACGCTGAAGCGGCACCAGGATGCCGTCACGACGCTCCAGGCGTCCGAAGGGGCCGTAATTGATCCAGCGGATGTCGAGCCAGAGGGTGTCGAGCAGCTCGGCCACGTTCACGCCGGGGGGAGCTGTGAAGCGCAGATCGACTCGGGCGGCGGTGCGCTTGTGCCCCTTCACGATGTAGGCGAACCAGTAGCCGTCGGCTCTGGCCTCTTCATCGGGATGCAGCGGCGTGATCGACACGCTGCGCTTGACTTCGCTGAGACTTCCCTTGCCGAGCAGTACCGGATCCACCGTGATCTCCGGCACGAATACCTCCATGCGGCCATGGGGGTTCTCGATCGTGATCTCGCCGCTCACCTCCACCGAATCGCCGCTGCGGCGGATGTCGAAGGAGCCGGGCCGCAGGCGCAGAGGCGAGGCGGGCCGCAGGCGATGACGCAGCTCCAGCCACAGCAGGCTGAGGCCGAAGAGAAGGAGCAGAACCAGGACAGTGCACAGGAGCGACAAGCCGATCACCCATCGGGTACGAACGGGCGGAGCGTAGATGGGGAGATGGCCCTAGGTTCGGGTTTGCCGATCCGGCCTGGCCACTGGCATGCGCAAAACCTTTGTTCTTGACACGAATGTTCTGCTGCATGACCCCTCAGCCCTGACCCGCTTCGAGGACAACCACGTGGTGGTGCCGATCGAGGTGGTGGAGGAGATCGACCGCTTCAAGCGGGATCCCTCCGAGAAGGGCCGCAATGCCCGTCTGGTGTCGCGGCTGCTGGATGAGCTGCGCGAGAAGGGGAACCTGGCCGATGGGGTGACGATCGATGCAGCCAGCGGCGGCACCCTCAAGGTGGTGTTCTGCCGCAACGAGACGCTGGCCCAGTTGCCGCCTGAGCTGCAGGGGGGAAACGGTGACAACAACATCCTGGCGGTGGCCCTTGAGCAGCGGCTCGAGCAGGTAATGGGCACCCGCCCGCCGGTGGTGCTCGTGACCAAGGACACCAACCTACGGATCAAGGCCGATGCCGTGGGCCTGATCGCCCAGGACTACACCACCGACAAGGTGGACATCGGCGATCTCTACTCCGGGGTGTGCGAGCTCTGGGTGAGTGCCGACCAGATGGACCGGGTCAGGACCGGAGGCCTGCGCCTCGACGAGCTCCCCCCGGCAGCGGATGGCAGTCGTCCGCTGCTGCAGGCCAACGAGGGGGTAACCCTGGTGGATCAGGCCCAGCCCAATCACACCCTGCTGACCCGCTTTCAGGCCAGCCAGGGCGTGTTGCTGCCACTGCAGCGGGCTCCGAAGGTGCGGCTGGGTCGCATCCAGCCCCGCAATCGGGAGCAGACCTTTGCCCTTGATCTCCTGCTGGATGCCTCCGTGCCCCTGGTCACCCTGGTGGGCAAGGCGGGCACCGGCAAGACCCTGCTGGCCCTGGCGGCTGGATTGCATCAGGTGGCCGATGAACGCCTCTACGAGCGGCTCCTGGTGACGCGGCCGGTGATTTCGCTGGGCAAGGAGATGGGATTCCTACCGGGGGATCTCGACGAGAAGATGGCCCCCTGGATGCAGCCGATCATCGACAACCTCGATTTTCTGCTCGGCGGTGAGGAGGGGGGCTCTCAGCAGGCGGGCCGGGGCGGTCAGCGCGGTCCACGCAACAGCTGGGCGGATCTCAAGGGAATGGGTCTCCTGGAGGTCGAGGCGATCAGCTATATCCGGGGTCGCTCGATTCCGCGCCAGTTCATGGTGGTGGATGAATCGCAGAACCTCACGCCCCATGAGGTGAAGACGATCGTGACGCGGGTGGGAGAGGGCACCAAGATCGTGTTCACCGGTGATCCTTATCAGATCGATAATCCCTATGTGGATGCCGAGAGCAACGGCCTTACCTGGCTGGTGGAGCGCTTCAAGGGCCAGCCGCTGGCGGGCCACGTGAGCCTGCTGCGGGGTGAGCGCTCCGAACTGGCGGAGCTGGCGGCGAATCTGCTCTGAGCCCCTGGGCGCCCCGGGACGGTGGCGGTTCGGCGAGAGCATGGCATTCTGCGGAGCAATTGCCGGGATGGCTACGGGATGGCGGAATCGCATGGGGCGCGGAGGCATTCGGCGTGGTTTCCGCAGGCGCCGTTGGCACGGATCCGCAGGGTTTCGGGCTCGGGGGTTGGTGCCGCGCTGACCGTCCTGATGCTCACCATCGGTGCCCGGACCTGGCCCGCAGCAGCTGCACCCATGGCGGCGCAGCGCGGTCTGCAGGCTGTTCCAGTCGCTCTCGCTGGGGCTTCGGCGTGGTCCCAGCCTGCCGCTGCCGGGCCTGTCCCTGCCGCTCTGGCCCAGGTACCGGTTCCTGCGACCCCCGCCCCCGCTCCCCCTAGTGCTGCGACGGTTCGTGAGGCTGATTCCCAGGTGCAGGCGCTGGTGAGCAGCGTGCAAGCGGCCGCTTCCGAGGTCCGCACGAACGGTGAGGCAGCCTTTGCGGCCTTCCGCCGGCCGGGCGCCCCCTGGTTCCAGGGAGAGGCCTACATCGTTGTGTTGGGCAGCGACGGCCGAAGCCTGGTGTATCCCCCCGATCTGCGCGGCGAGGGGCTCAATTACAGGGATTTTCAGGATTTGGGCGGCAAGCCCTTCGGCCGCCAGATCATGGCGGTGGCGGAGTCTGCGAGCGGCCGGGGCTGGGTGCACTACCAGTGGCGACGCCCCAATTCCAGGGACCGCCGTCCGGTGTGGAAGGCCACCTACGTGGAGCGGGTCACGGCCCCGTCGGGCCGCACCTACCTGGTGCTCTCGGGCCTGTATGAGCCGCCGATGGTGAAGGCCTTCGTGGTGGATGCGGTGGAGAGTGCCGCGCTCTTGCTGCAACGGGAGGGTCGAGCGGCCTTCGCGGCGTTGCGTGATCCCCTAGGCCCCTTCTTCTACCAGGACACCTATGCGTTCGTGCTGGATCGCAATGGCACCCTGCTGCTCAATCCAGCCTTCCCAGCCCTGGAGGGCCGCAACCTCACGAATTGGCCCGACCCGGCCGAACGCGCCAATGCCGCCGAATCCCTGAAGGCGGTGCTGAAGGATGGATCAACATGGACCACCTACAGCTGGCCTCGCCCCTTGGCGCCGAAGCTGCTGGAGAGTAAAACCACCTATCTGCGCCGCGTGGTGGCGCCGGGTGGGGAGGTGCTGATCGTGGGGTCTGGGTTGTACGCGGGAGGGTGAGGGGTTTGGCCCCTGGCTCAGACCATCCGCTCCGGGCAAACCAAGGCATCAAACTCTTCGCCGCTCAGGTGGCCGAGCTCCAAGGCTGCCTCCCGCAGGGTTAGGTCGTTGTGGTGGGCGTGTTCGGCGATGGCGGCGGCCCTGTCGTAGCCGATCGCGGGTGTGAGGGCCGTGACCAGCATCAGGCTTCCCACCAGCAGCGCCTCGATCCGCCCTCGGTCGGGTTCCAGCCCTTCGAGGCAGAAGCGGCGGAACCCTTTACAGCCGCCGGTCAGCAGCTCAACGCTCTCTAGCAAATTGTGGGCAATCAGGGGCTTGAACACATTGAGCTCGAAGTTGCCCTGGCTGGCGGCCATCTGCACGGCCGTGTTGTTGCCCATCACCTGCAGGGCCACCATGGTGAGGCTCTCGCACTGGGTGGGATTCACCTTGCCCGGCATGATCGAAGAGCCGGGTTCGTTCTCCGGAAGCCTCAGCTCCCCCAGGCCGCAGCGGGGCCCACTGCCCAGCCAGCGGATGTCATTGGCGATCTTCATCAGGCTCCCCGCCAGCACCGTCAGGGCCCCATGGGCCGCCGCCAGGGGTTCATGCCCCGCCAACGCCTGGAACTTGTTGGGGGCACTGGTGAAGGGCAGCCCCAGCCGTTTCGCCAGCCTGGCTGCCACCGCCTCGCCGAAGCCCGGCGGAGCATTGAGCCCGGTGCCCACCGCCGTGCCGCCGATCGCTAGCTGCAACACCTGGGGGAGGGTGGCGCGCAACGTCTCCAGGCCGAGATCGAGCTGGGCTGCATAGCCTCCGAACTCCTGGCCCAGCCGCAGGGGAACCGCATCCTGGAGGTGGGTGCGGCCGATCTTGATCACCTCCGCCCAATGCTCTGCCCGTCGGGCCAGGAGTGATCGCAGCGCCTCGACCGCCGGAATGAGCCGGCGCTCCAGCTCGATCGCCACGGCCACATGCATGGCGGTGGGAAAGGTGTCGTTGCTCGACTGGCTCAGGTTGACATGGTCGTTCGGATGCACCGGCTGCTTGCTGCCCAGCTCACCGCCGAGGGCTTCGATCGCCCGGTTGGCGATCACCTCGTTGGCGTTCATGTTGGTCTGGGTGCCGGATCCCGTTTGCCAGATCTTCAGCGGGAATTCGCGATCCAACTCGCCGCGGGCCACCTGCTCCGCCGCCGCCACGATCGCGTTTGCCAGGGCGGGATCAAGGTGCCCCAGGTCGCGGTTCACCTCCGCGCAGGCGGCCTTGAGTTCCCCGAAGGCGTGCACCACCGCCAGCGGCATGGGCTGGCCGAAGGGAAAGAAGTGGATCGAGCGCTGGGTCTGGGCTCCCCAGTAATGATCAGCCGGCACAAACACGGTCCCGAGGCTGTCGCTCTCGGAGCGCCCGTTCCCCGCAGCTTGGAGATCACCCCCTGGCTGTGGGGCCGGGGTGACTCCATTCACGGGGGGGAGATCGCCGCCGGGGGAGGGGGTCATCGGCCGCCGCTCACCACTTCGCTGTTGAGTTCATTGAAGCTGCGGGTGCTGCCAAGGCCTGAGGGAGCGGGCAGCGGTAGCCCCGTGGCCTGGCTCACCGCCCCGTTGATCGCATCCACTTCAACTTGGCCGTTGGCATCGAACACCACCTGGCCGTACCGGTCGAACACCACGACCTGGGGGATCAGGCCACTCCAGTAGCGGGAGGGATCGCCGCTGGGCAGGTCCCCGGCGCCGGCCTTGCCGCCCGGTCGAAGGGGATCGGTGACGAGGGGGATCAACTCCACGCTGTTACCCCAGACCCGCTGCAGCTCAGACACCACCGGAGCAAAGCGCTTGCTCACGCTGCTGTCATCGAGGTAGTACACCACCACCGCCACCCGGTGCTCCTGGAGGGCCAGCTCCAGGCTGCTGCGCGGGGGCACCAGGGAGCCGTTGCCGGCATAGAGGGCAAAGATATTTCCGTCGTAACGATCGTTCTCGAGGCTGGCTTGGGCGGGAGCACCAAGGCCGAGCCCCACCGCGAGGACCAGCAGCAGCGCAGCGACGGCCCCAAGAGTGCGGCGCAGCCCCTCGGGGAACGGTCGATGCGATGGGGTGAAGGTGTTGGGATCGGTGGTGTGGGGCAAGTCCCGTTGACGACTGGGCACCATTGTGCCCGTCGTCATTCAGCTCCGTTCGGCCCGGCCCAGGCTGCGTCCCATCCCCTGCGCGATACCGCGCCCCACCAATCCGATTGCCCGACCCACCACTTGGGTCAGGACCACCACCACCAGGTCGCCGAAACCACGGATCAGGCTCTGGACTTGGGGAGCCAGCGCATCGCGGGCCTCCAAGGCCAGGGTTACCAGTTGCTGGAGCCAGGGCAACTGGCGCAATTCCCGGTCCCTGGGCTCGGTGAGGGTGATGGTCTCGATGGCGCCCCCTTCGAGGCGGAAGAGTGGCCGCCGGCTTTCATAGAGCTGCACTGGCCGGGAGATCCAGCTGCTCCAGCGCTGCTGGCTGTTGAGCTGGTTGCGCAGCCGCTCCAAATTGCGGGTGGCCAGCAGGTCGGGTCGCAGCAGGTAGCGCCGCAGCTCGGGCCACTCGGCGCAGGCCGCGAGCACTTCGGCACTGATCAGCTCGGCGCTGCGCACCAGCCAGTTGGCCAGCAACATCTCCAGATAGAGCACGGCCTGGGGTTCATCCGGGCCCAGAAGGCGCCCCTCCACCAGCAACGGACGGGCCTGCAACAGGGTGGTGAGCATGGCCATCGGATCGGGGAGTTCCGGATCGATCACGGCGAAATCCCCCGATCCCATGAGGGTTTCGGCCACGGGGAGGAGTTTTCCCTCACTGGGCAGCTGCACGTAGGAGCCGGCCATGCGGCGCAGCGCCTGGCGCCGCAGCTCTGGCTGCAGTTCATTCCAGGTCTGGATCAGCGCGTCTCCCCCCAGCTCCTGGTGCTGGAGCCGCCGGCGCAGCAGCTCGAACTGTTCGAGCAGGGCCTGCAGCAGATCGCGGCGACGGTCGGGATGGAGCGCATCGAAGGCCAGCAGCTCGCCACTGCGATTGTCGGGACCCACGTTGGCGGCCTGGCTGAGGCGCTCCCGCAGGGCCTGCCAGATGCCGTCGGCGGTGCGCTGGCGCAGGGTGAGGCTTACCCCGCCTTGGCCAGGGGCCGCGTCGCTGCGGAGGAGGAGCTGGCCGGCGCCGGCCCCCCCGTTGGCTCCTGGGGAGCCGCGAAGCGCGCTCCGGCTCGGGATTCCCGCTCCTCCAACCGACGCGTCCGCCTCCCAGGGCTGCCTGCCTGGGCTCCAGGCCATCTGCAGGGGCCCCCAGAGCCAGAGGAGCAGGGAGCGGGCCGCCTGCAGTTCCCGCAGCCGGCCCTCCAGGAGCAATTGGGCTAGGGGGTTGGCGGGCAGCGGATCGAGAAGGGCCGCGCAGACGCGCAGTTCCGTGTCGATCTGCTCCAGGCCGCTGACCAGCAGCCATTCCCCCAGCCCCAGGGGTGGTCGACCCACTGGCGGCGGCGGCCCCGAGGCCGGGGCGATCTCCACCACCCGACCACCCGAGAGAAGGGTGGCGACGCTCTGGCGCAGCAGGCTGGGCTCGGGTTGCTCCAGCAGGCCCTGCACCGGGAGGCTCAAGAGCAACCGCTGGGGGTAGTTGTGGCCGCCGGGCAGCAGCAGGAGCAGCGGGGCGGGCTGCCAGCGATCGAGCAGCTGGCGGGCTTCGGCTTCCAGCCGCTCGGCTGGCGGTGGGCTGGTGACACTCCAGATCAGCAGCCGCGGTGAGAGGCCTTCCTGAGCCGGATTGGCCGTGACCCGGTAACCCGCCGGGTCGTCCTCCAGCCAGCGCTGCAACCCTTCACGCTGCAGGGGCTCGGCGAAGAGAAGAAGCCACGGGCCGGGCTCAGCCTTGCGGCGGCTCACGGTCGGGATAGCGGACTGGAGCACACCGTAACGAGCGGCTCGCGATTCATCCAGGTCTGTTGCTGTGCGGTGTGCCTCAAGGCCGGCGCCGGCCACTGAGGTGGAGGGTGTAGCCCTCGATGGCGAAGCCTGTGGTCTTCTCGATCTGGCGTAAAAGGTCGTCGGGCAGCACCACGTCGAGGTCGGTGATGGAACCGGACTCCATGCAGGTCAGGTGGCTGTGGGGGTCAGCGCGGTAGCCGTAGAGCCGGCCGCTGGCCCGGTCGATGCATTCGATCACCCCAGCCGATTGCAGGGCTTCAAGGTTCTGATAGACAGAGGTGTGGCCGATGTTTCGGCCCAGATCGTTCAGTTGCTCGAAAATGTCGCGGGCGCTGAGGTGGGTGCGGTCAGCCCAGAGCAGATCGAGCACCATGCGTCGCTGCCGACTAAGGCGCATGCCGAGGCTGCGGCAGCGTTCATACACCTCCTCGACGCTGGTCGGTCGAGGGATGGCGTCTTGGGCGGGTCCGCCAGAGATGTTCTGGGAATCCGTGGAGGGGCTAGCCCCGACAGGAAAAGTGGCGAGGGCCACGCTGGCTTGATCTCGTGCGTTGTTCTGTTATAGGGCAGCAGATCCAGGAGCTGTTTGGCGTCCGCTTGTCAAGTCATGGACCGCGGCTCCCGGGGTTGGCTGCGATTCCTTGCGGCGATCCACTCGGCAGCCTGTGGAGGTCAGCAGATCGGCAGGCTGCCCGTGCCCGGATCTTGAAGGCGGGCCGGACCGATCGCCTGCAGGGCCTCGGCCAGATCCACCCGGCCGTCGTAGAGGGCGCGGCCCACGATCACGCCCTCCACCCCTAGGGGGGCCAGGGAGAGGAGGCTGAGCAGATCCGTGAGGTCGCCGATACCGCCGGAGGCGATCACCGGAATTGAGCTGGCCTGGGCCATACGCCGCAGGAAGGGCAGGTTCGGTCCGGCCAGGGTGCCGTCGGTGGCGATGTCGGTGGTGATCAGGGCGGCGACGCCGCTGCCTTCGAAGCTGGCCGCCAGAGCCTCGGCCTCCACGTCGCTCTTTTCCAGCCAGCCACGGGTGGCGACCCTGCCGTCACGGGCGTCGATGCCGACCACGATCCGGCCCGGATGGCGGGCGGCCAGGTTGCGCACCAGTTCGGGTTGTTCGATCGCCACCGTGCCGAGGATGACCCGGTCGAGGCCGATCGTTAGCAGGTCCTCGGCACGCTCCAGGCTGCGCACCCCGCCGCCGAGCTGCACCGGGATGGCGAGCGCCGCCACGATCGCCCGCACCACCGCGTCGTTCACCGGTTCGCCGCTGCGGGCCCCGTCCAGATCCACCAGGTGGAGCCGCTCCGCCCCCTGCCGCTGCCAGGCCAGGGCCTGGGCCACCGGGTCATCGCTGAAGCGGGTCACCTGGTCGTAATCGCCTTGATGCAGCCGCACGCACTGGCCGTCGAGCAGGTCGATGGCGGGGATGATCTGCATAGCGCGGCGCAGGGACTGCCAGCCAGGCTGCCAGAGCTGCCGGTCACGCAGATGCCGCAGGGGCACCACCAGGCGGAAGGAGCGCTCAAGCACCGCCGCCAGTTCCACCGCCCGTTCGCTGCCTCGGCCCCGCTCCCCGATCAGGGCGAAATGCCGGTAGCCCCCAGTGCTCGCCAGTACGGCCGGCTGGGCGGTCCAGGCGGTTCCGATCGGCATGGCGGCCTCTGGAGGGTTGTTGGTCGATTGTGTCGGACCGGATGGCTGATGGGGCCCATCTCAACCGGCGTGGTTGGTGACGAGCAACGCCAGCGGCCTGATCGGCATCACCCGCGCAGCAGACCCTCGTGGCCCCACCATCGAGCGGTTCGACACCGGCATCACCCTGGTGAAATGAGCCTGGCCGCCAAGGCTCTCCAGCCGGCCCGGGCCACCGCCCATCCCGCCGACAGGGGGTTTGAATGGCGGCCGGTTTCACTTCCCGCCCGCGGGTTTCGGTATGGACATTCTGGTGATGGGCGGTACCCGATTCGTGGGCAAGCCGCTGGTGCGGCTGCTGCAGGACGCTGGTCACTCCCTCACCCTGTTCACCCGCGGTAAGCAGCCCGTGCCGGCCGGGGTGGAGCACCTGGTGGGGGACCGCGGCACGGCCGAGGGGCTGCAGGTCCTCAAGGGCCGCCGTTTCGATGTGATCGTCGACAGCTCCGGCCGCACCCAGGAGGATTCCAGCGCCGTGATCGCGCGCACCGGGGTGCCGAGCCATCGTTTTGTCTATGTGAGTTCGGCCGGCGTCTACGCCGACAGCGACCTGTGGCCCCTCGATGAGGATAGCCCCACCGATCCCGCCAGCCGCCACGCCGGCAAGGCCGAGACCGAGGCCTGGTTGCGCAGCCAGGGCATCGCTTTCACCAGCTTTCGCCCCACCTACATCGTGGGCCCGGGCAACTACAACCCCGTGGAGAGTTGGTTTTTCGACCGTATCGTGCATGGCCGGCCCGTGCCCCTGCCGGGGGATGGCAGCACGATCACCCAGCTCGGCCACGTGAGCGATCTGGCGGCCGCCATGGCCCGCTGCATCGAGGTGGAGGCCGCCGCCAACCGCATTTACAACTGCAGTGGCCGCCAGGGCATCACCTTCCGGGGGCTGGTGCAGGCCGCCGCCCGCGCCGCCGGCAAGGATCCTGCCGCCGTGGAGATCCGCAGCTTCGATCCCGCCGGGCTCGACAAGAAAGCCCGCAAGGCGTTTCCGCTTCGCCTGGCCCACTTCCTCACCGACATCACCCGGGTGCGGCGCGAGCTGGCCTGGGAGCCGACCTTCGACCTGGAGAGCACCCTGGCGGACAGCTACACCAACGACTACGCCCTGCGGCTGCCCACCAGCCCCGATTTCTCTGCCGATGGGGCCCTGCTGGCCGGGTGAGGCAGCGTTGGCGGTACCGCCGGCATCAGGACGTTGCCCCCCCGCGCCCCTGCCGCAGGTAGCCCCAGGCCGAGCTGATGGCCAACAGGAGCGAAGGCCAGAACAGCCACCAGCCAATCACCTGCATCAGGATCGGCAACCCGAAGCCGCCCGCGGCGCCGGCTGGTACCCCGAGGGTCCAGTCGCTAGGCCAGAGCAGCAGGAGTAGGGCCAGAAACTGCAGGATCGTCTTCGCCTTGCCCGCAGCCGAGGCGGGGCCGCCGCTGCCCTGACCGGCCCGCCAGCCGGAGATCAGCAGCTCCCGGGCCAGCAGCAGCCACACCGCCCAGATCGGCAGCAGGCCGCGCGCCGCCAGCCAGATCAGCGGTGCACTGATCAGAATTTTGTCGGTGAGGGGATCGAGCCGGGCCCCCCACACGGAACCACCGCCGGCACGGCGGGCCAGGACTCCGTCGGCGGCGTCGCTGAGGCCCCCAAGGAGCAACAGCCCCCAGGCCAAACCCTGGTAGCCGGCGCCTAGCGCTAGTAGCAACGGCAGGCCAAGCACGGCCCTGGCGATGGTGAGCAGGTCGGCGAGGCGGCGCAGAAGGGGCACGGGCGGAAGGATGGAATCCGGAGAAAGGACTCAGGGGTCGCCCGCTTCCCCTAGGGATGTGTCCATCCTGCCCGGCGGGCTTTCTACGGCCTCGGCAGTCTTCAGAATGCGGGACTCGCCCTTGCTGGAAAGGCCCATGGTTGTCGATCGGTCGGTTGCGGAGGTGATGAGCAGCCCGGTGCTGAGCGTGCGGGCTGAAACCCCCCTGCAGGAGGCGGTGAAGCTCATGAGCGACCACAAGGTGAGCGGCCTGGCGGTGGTTGGCGAAGCCGGCGATCTGGTGGGGGAGCTCACCGAAACCGACCTGATGGTGCGCGAGGGCGGCTTCGATGCCGGCCCCTACGTGATGCTGCTCGACGCGGTCATCTATCTGCGCAACCCGCTGGAGTGGGATCGCCAGGTGCACCAGGTGTTGGGCAGCACCGTGGCCGATGTGATGAGCAAGGATTCCCATACCTGCCTAGCCACCGCGGCACTGCCTGCGGCGGCACGCCAGCTCCACGATCGCTCCACCCAGCGATTGTTCGTGGTTGACGAGGGGCATCGGCCGGTGGGGGTGCTCACCCGCGGCGATGTGGTGCGAGCCCTGGCCGCGCAGGGGTAGGGGTTTGGCTCAGGGCAGCGGCGGAGGCGGTGTCACCGGCGGCGGGGCTGTGACAGCCAGGGAGCTGCGGGACTCAGCAGCCGTCTGGGGTAGGGGCGGTGGCGGGGAGATCGGCGGAGGTGGGCTTGGAGCGTTGCCGAGTGGCTCGCCTCGGGCCGGTCCGGTCGCCGCTGGAGTGGGTGCCGGGAGGGGAGCCGGGTCGGGGCTGCCTTGGGGCGTGTGGCCCGGGGTCTCGCCTGTGGCTGCGGGCGAACGCTCCTCCTGCCGACCCTCCTGGCCGCTTTTCGGCGGGCTGCTGTTCGGGGTGGAAGGGGCCTGTTCGGCGGGTGAAGGAGGGGTGATCGGCGATGCCGCGCCTGTGGGGGCGGAGCGTTGGTCGGGCAGGGGCGGTGCCGGGGGGTCGGCCTGGCGGATCGCCAGATCCCGTTCCTGACGGGCCTGCACTGGCTGGGGATCGGCGGTGATCACCGGTTCCCGCAGGGGGGAGCGCTGGGGAGTGCGGCCCGGGCCCTGCCGCTGCAGCTGTGGTGCCCAGATCAGCCGCGCCAGGGGCTCGATGCCTCGTTCCATTAGGTGGTTGAAGCCCGCCAGAGCCCGGTCCGCCACCCCGCTGGCCAGGCTGGACGCGCACTGAATCGGGTTGCCGCAGCCGTTCAAGGGCAGATGGGGGCTGATGCTCGCGAGCAGAGCGCCCGGCAGGGGCAGGCTGCGCCGGCTGAGCCGGAGCATGTAGGGCACGTGCACGAAGCTGGTGGCGCCGCCGCTGATCCAGTTGGCGTCTTCGCTGCTGAAGCCCTTCACCCCGGGAATGATGAAGCGGCTCTTGGACGCATGGTCGGGCATGTAGGCGGCCACGAAACCCCGTTCCCGTGCCATGGCCCTGGTCTGCTCCAGGGTGAGGCCATCGCGGCTCATCAGAACGGCCATGCGCCCATCGCTGCGCAGGCCGTAGATCACGCGGATGCGGGGCAGGTAATAACGGATCTGCTGCCCCATGCCGATGCTGTAAGCGCCCTTGTACTCCGATGGTTCCGGCTCGATGTCGTTGTAGATGCTGTGCAGACCGCCGATGAAGGTGTCGTAGAGCTTCTCCCGTTCGGCTGTGAGTTCGCCGTAGCCGAAGTCAACCCGTCCGTCGTAGCGGACGCCGAAGAATGCCCTCTGGCGCGAAGCGCTTCGGTTGGGGCCGCGCCAGATGCGTCCACCAAGCTTGAGATCCCCGAGGGGCACGGTGGAGGCGGATCCCTCCTCGCCGTAGCGCTCGTACATCGGGCCGGAGACGAAGGCCAGGGCGCCGGAATCGGCAAAGGCTTCCTGCTCCCTGTCCCAGCCTTCCAACAGGTCGAATTGAACGGCGCGGGGATCGATGTCGAAGCTGAAGGCCTCGGTGTCGGGCGCGTAGCGGAAGGGTCCGGCAGCCTCGCCACTGGGTTCGGCCCTGGTGGGGGTGTCGGTGCTGCTGACCGGCGCACGTCCGTCGGGCAGGGGGGGGGCAATCGCCACCAGCGCTCCAAGGGCGGCCAGTGGAAGAACCAGGGCCCAGAGGCGTTTGCGGGTTCGCTTCGGACGCCGCGGTTTGGGACGGGGCTTCCCGGTAGGACTGGCTGGCGCCAGCTCCTTGTCCTGGGCTGCAGATCCGCGGAGCTTGCGGTTGGGGGGCTTGGGAGGACGTACGGTTACCAAGGCTTCGATCCGGCGACAGCGTTGAGATTGGGATGCTTGGTCGACCCCGGAGCAGGCCAGGGAACAACGGTCCCCTCAGCCACCAGCCAGAGGGCATCAGCCTCTAAGCAGGGATGGCCACCCGTCAAGTTTCCGAACGCAGGCAGCACCAGTTCGTCTCCTGGCTGGTGATCCGCCGTGGAATCCCCTCTCTTCCGATAGGCGAAGCAGGGCAGGCGCAGACGGTCTGCGCCCCGGCCCACCACCGCCACGGGGTGCAGGTGGCCGCAGAGATTGAGATAGTCCGGTCGGGGTTCGGGCCCATGGCTGAGCCAGAGGGGGCCGAGGGCCGTGGAGGGTTCCCTCCCCAGGCCCTGGAACCAGCTACCCCGCTCGTGGTTGCCATCGATCAACCGCAGCGGGCACCCCAGCAGCTCCGGTAGCGCGGCGAGTTTCTGGCGCAGTTCGGGCGTGAGGCCGACGCGGCCATGGATCAGGTCGCCGAGCACCACCACCTGGGCAGGACGGAAGCGGTGGCTTAACTCCAGCAGGGCATTGAAGCTGGCCCCATCCCCATCGCTGGGTAGGGCCACGCCATGGGCCTGGAACACCTCCGCCTTGCCGAGATGGAGATCCGCCACCAGCAGGGTGCGCTGCTGCGGATCCCAGACGGCGCGCTCGGCCAGCAGATCGAGGCGGTGCCCCCGCCAACTCCAGGGGTGCTGGCTGGAGGGGACGCTCAAAGCGCCCCCATCGCCTTCTGGTAATGGGGCCGGTTGCGGGTGGCCTCGATCGTTGCCTTAACCGCTGGATAGGGGCTCAGGTCGAGCTGCGGGCAAAAGAGGGGGATGTACGCCAGGTAGGACTGCACCACGCAGTCGGCCGCTCCCCAGCCCGGATCTCCCCAAGCCCCGGCCAGCAGGTGCGGACCTGCGGCCAGCAGCCCGTCGACCGTGGCGAGCTGGCGGGCGATGTCCTCGGGGTTGCTTTCCAGCTGGAACATCGCCGGGCCGAGGCTGGCATTGGCGAACAGCAACCACTGGGTCGTGAGGGCCCGGCGGGCGGTGGCGCCTTCCCCTCCTCCAGGGCCGTCGGGGTGAAATTCCTTGCCATAGCTCTCAGCCAGGTGGAACAGGATGGCTCCGCTTTCAAACAGGTTGAGGGAGCCACCATGGGGGCCAACGAGGGCGTCGTCCACCAGGGCCGGCACCTTGCCGAAGGGATTGATGGTGGTGAAGGGCTCCTGACGGTGTTCACCGCTCTTGAGGTCCAGCTGCACGAACGCGTAAGGGATCTCCTTCTCCTCCAGGTACCAACGCACCATCGAGGCCCGGCTGCGGGCGGCTCCGTAGAGGGTGAGGGTCATGGCGGGAGGCGGCAATAACCTGCCCATCATCGCCAGGGCCGGCACGCTTCCAACGACCTTGCCCTTGAATCGACGTCAGAAGCCAGCCAGCCCATGCGGATTGCCATTTCAGGATCCCATTCCCTAGGCAAGTCAACCGTCGTCAACGACTGGGTTGGGGCCCATCCGGAGTTCCTGCGGGAAGAGGAGCCCTATCGGGCGCTTGCCCTGAATGGCCCCTACGAGATCCTGTTTCGTGAATCATCGACCCGGCTTCATAATGGCATTCAACTGTATTACAATATCAGCCGAGTTAATCGCTATTCGAGCGCGGCTGATGATGTGATCTTCGATCGTGCTCCAGTCGATTACCTTGCCTATTCGCAATACACGGCTAACAGAGGCACCACGGATATTGATTCGGTCTTTGTGGCCTCCATGGTGCCTGCCGTGAGGGAATCGCTGGACCATCTTGATATTTTGGCCTTTGTGCCGAAATCCGAGGCCTGGCCGGTGGAGATGGAGGCCGATGGCATCCGGCCTGTCGACCATGCCTACCGCGATGAGGTGGATGCCATTTTTAAGCAGATCTACCGCGAGGGCCGCTTTGCCGTGATGCCCCCAGTCCATCCACCGCTGATGCTGGAATTGGTTGGCTCCCGCCACCAGAGGCTCGATCAGCTCCGCGAGGCGATTGCTGAAGTGAAGGCAAGCCGCCATCAACATTGACGGAACGGGCTGATGATTTTGCGCCAGTTCTGCTAGCAAGCTCTAGCGGGGCCCTTGATGGAGCGCGATCCAATGCATGGCTTCCGACCAGCCTCCATCAACCGTGGGCCCGGCCATGGTGAATGACTCCAACCCCATGGCCCCCGCTCTGCGCCGTCTGGCGCCCTTCCTGCTCGGGCGCGTCCGCAGGGGAATCGTGGGCAGCAGCCGCTATGCCCAGAAGCTCCGCGACCGGATTCGTTCGGCCGCCGCCGATCCCCAAGCCACAGCGGTGCTGATCAGCGGTGAGCCTGGCCTGGAGAAGGACAACGTGGCAGCCCTGATCCACTACGGCTCGCCGGCCCGCAAGCAGTTGCTGGTGCGGCTCAATGGGGCGGTGCTCCGCTCCGATGGCGCCGAGCTGTTCGCCCCCGCAGCGGATGGCACGACATTGATCGAGGCCGTGGGCGCCGGAGCCCTGCTGATCGACCAGGTGGACCTGGCGGATCCGGCCCTCCTGCCACGGCTGCGGGAGCTGGCCCTGCACCGCCGCTGGCAAGGCCCCGATGGGGTGGAGCATGCCTTTGCCGGCCGACTCTTTCTCACCTCCGAAACCCACCTCGATGGGTTCGAGGCGATCGGCCAACCGATCCGGGTGCCGCCGCTGCGGGTGCGCCGCCAGGACCTCGGCGAATGGTTGCGCTACGGCGTGCGGCAGAAGGCCAAAAGCCTGGGTTGGAGTCCGCCTCCCCAGGTGAGCGCGGCCCTGGTGAAGCGCCTGCAGACCTACGACTTCCCCGGCAACATCCGCGAACTCACCCAGCTGATCGAACGGGCCCTGCTCCAATGCGCCGCCAGCCGGCCAGCGGAACTGCCCGACGATGTGTTCTGGACTGAAAGCCGCCAGCAGGTCCGCGCCCGTTTCGAGCTCTGGCGCTGGAAGCCGCAGCTACGCGACTGGATGCGCTCCCCCCGGCTGTGGAACACCCTCCTCTTCGGGGTGGTGAGCTGGGTGTTCGTGCTGGTGAACCTCTGGCTCTGGCTCGGTCCGCAGGACCGCGCCCATAACGGCGGCCTCAACCTGTTTTGGGCCTGGTGGTGGCCGCTGATCCTGTTCACCTATCCGCTGGTGGGGCGCCTGTGGTGTTCCTTCTGCCCGTTCATGGTGTGGGGGGAGATCAGCCAGCGGTTGGCCCGCGCCCTGGGCTGGCAACCGGCCCGCTGGCCCCGCGGCGACAGCGACCGCTGGGCCGCACCCGTGTTGGCCGCCGGCTTCGCCGCGATCCTCCTCTGGGAGGCGGTGGGGAACCTCGAGAACACCGCTTGGCTCAGCAGCTGCCTGCTGCTGCTGATCACCGCCGGCGCTGTCGTGGGTTCGCTGTTGTTCGAGAAGCGCTTTTGGTGCCGCTACCTCTGCCCGGTGGGGGGCATGAATGGCCTGTTTGCCAAGCTCGCCATCAGTGAATTGCGCGCCCAGATCGGCACCTGCAGCGGCAGCTGCAGCAGCTTTGCCTGCTTCAAGGGTGGGCCAGCCGAGGGGGAGGGCTATGCCACCGCGGGCTGTCCGGTGGGCACCCACCCTGCCCACCTGGCCGATAACCGCAACTGCGTGCTCTGCCTCACCTGCGCCCAGGCCTGTCCCCACCGCTCGGTGACCCTGCGGCTGCGGCCCCCCGCCGCCGACCTGCAGCGCTCCATGGATCCGCCGGCCGGGGAGGCCGGGCTGATCCTGGTGCTGGCGGGGGGGCTCTGCCTGCACCACTGGGAACGGCTGCTGGGGTGGCTGCCGGCAGGGGTTTCGGCGTTGGCGCACGGCCAAGTCCCCGCTGCGGCGACCCTCTCCGGCGGCCTGGGGCTCCAGGCTCAGGCCACGATTTCCCTAAGCGAAGGCCCCTTGCTGCCCCGCCTGGCGATCGCCTGCCTCGCCCTGGCCCTGCCCGCCGGCCTGTGGCTGCTGGTGCGCATTAGCGCCTCCCGCCTGCTGCCGGGCCGGGGTCGACCCTGGCTGCTGCTGTACGCGCTGTTGCCCCTCCTCTGGAGCGTGATGTTGGCCCACCACCTGGCTTTGGGGATGGCGGAGGGCGGCCAGCTGCTGGCGGTGAGTGTGGCGCCATGGCTGGGTGGGTCTGCGGCCCAGCTCCCCAGCTGGAGCGCCGATCTCCATGTGATCGGCTTCTGCCAGACCCTGGCCGTGGGCCTGGGCCTGGTCGGTTCGGTGGTGGTGCTGCGCCGTTTGCTGTTGCCGGACCGCCTCGGCTGGCTGCTGCAGGCGGCGCTCACGCTGGTGATGGCCGGGGCTGGGCGGTGGCTGGTGGCGTTGGGATGAGATCCCAGCGGCAGTCCGATCCGAAGCCGTAGGACTACGACTGGGGGCTGCCGAGTGGACGACGCGATTGGCTGAAGCGGGCCCCAAGCCCTCAGGATCGCCACACCCCCCCACGCAGCACGGGCGCATGGCGCACCTGCCGGGGGCGGCCCAGGTACACCCAGGCCCGCCGGCCATCCACCAGCTCCATCACCTGGCGGTCGTAGAGGCGGGGGTATCCCTCCAGCTCGTCGAGCCTGGCAAGCCCGCTGCCTTCGACGGCGTAAACCTCACCGAGGGCAAGGCCCGCGCCGATGACCGCCATGGGAAAGGGTCCCAGGTCGTGGAGCACGACACCGGGTAGTTCGGCCTCGCCCTGCCAGCTGGCACCCTCGAGCCAGTGGTGGTTCTTTTCGTCCCGTTTAAGGGTTCCGTAGACGAACACCAGTTGCCGCTCCCGGACCGGTCCCTGTTCCGGTCCCGATCCCCGGAGGTGCCCCCCTCTCCCGGCCGCCAGTCCGGAAGCCGCAGGATCCTCGTGGTCGGCAGGCTGGGCCATGGCGGCTGCCGCTGATGGGGTGGCCGTTGATAATGCCCCGATTCGCTCCGGTTTCGATGACCATCGCCCTGCTCGTTGCTCTCGCCGGTTCCCTTGCCCTGATGGCTTACATCGTCAAGCGGCTGGAGCGCGCCTGATTCCAGCCTCGACGCAGGAACAGTTCTCCAAGCAGCCCACGGTCGGCCCTTCCCTCAGAGACCCTCCGCCCTCTCGGCTTCGGCTTTCAGCCTTGCCAGGCGCTCCAGCACCGATTCGTTGCTCATCCGGTTGTTGAGCCGCTCGGCCAGCAGGGGGAAGGCCAGGGGGCCAGGCCTGGGGGTGCGCTCCAGCACCACCGTTGCGGCGCGCAGCCGCTCCAGGGCATCCGCGATCCGCTCCACCTCCAACTGCTGGCGCAGAACCTCCTGCCTGGCTTGCACCAGGAGCCGATTGCCGGGCTCATGGCGGCTGAACACATCGAAGAGCAGGGCCGCGCTGATCTGAAGCTGACCGCCGCTCTTTCCCTTGCCCGGGTAGCCGTTGTTCACCAGCCCCGCCACCTGGGCGATGGCACGGAAGCGGCGCCGGCACAGCTCCGAGAGATTGATCGCCATCGCCAGATCGTCCAGAAGCCCTTCGCCCTCCAGCAGGGCCTCGCCGTGCTCCTCGAACAGCTCGGCGAACGGATAGCCCCGGGGGGCCAGCAGCTCAAAGCCGTAGTCGTTCACCGACACGGTGATCGTGCCCCGCTGCTGGCGGGCCAGGCGCCAGGCCCAGAGGAAGCCGATGCCCTCATGCACGAAGCGGCCCTCAAACGGGTAGGCGTAGAGGTGGCTTCCCTCCCGGCTGCGGCACACCTCCACCAGCAGCTCGCCGGGCCCAGGGATCCGGGAGAGATCGCTCTGGCGGTCCAGCAGGGGAGCCAGGGCTTGCAACTCGGGACTGTCGAGCTCGCCGGCAGCGCAGCGGCTCACCTCCTGGCGCAGATGGTGGCTCAGGAGGTCGGAGAGGGCCAGCTGGCCGCCGGCCCAGGCCGGCACGGTGCTGCTCTTTTTGGTGGAGGCCTTCACCTGGGCGGTCATCTCCCGCAGCCGCACGAACTCCAGACCGCGGCCCGCGAAGAAAAAGGTGTCGCCCGGTTTGAGCCGTGACACGAACATCTCTTCCACATGGCCCAGCACCGCCCCGCGCACGTAGCGAACGGTCACGGCCCGGTCGGCGGTGATCGTGCCGATCTGGAGGCGGTGGAGGCGGGCGATGGCGGGCTCCTTCACCCGGTAGTGGAAGGGCTCCGCGACTCCGGGGCTCCGGGAAACATCCGCCGCAGCCGGGGCTGATGCATCTGGAGATGACTTCAGGTTCGGATCCGTATCCCGCGGCGACGCATGACCCTCCGCGATGGCCTCCCGCTCCAGCTTGCGGAAGCGCGGGTAGGCCCCCAGGCAATCGCCCCCATCCTCAAGAAAGCGCAGACACCAGTCCCAATCAGCGCGGGCCAGATCCCGGTAGCTCCAACTGCTACGCACCGTTTCCCATTCCTGCTCCGGCTCGAAGCCCGCTCCGCAGGCCAGGCCGGTGAGGTGTTGCAGCAGCACATCCAGCGGCGCCTGGGGCGGAGTGCGGTGCTCCACCAGACCGTGGGCGAGCCCGCGCCGCATGGCGCTCACCTCCAGCAGTTCCAGGGCGTTGGTCGGCAGGAACAGCACCTCGCTGCAGCCCCCTGGCCGGTGGGCCGAACGGCCAGAGCGCTGCAGCAGCCGGGCCAGGTTCTTGGCACTGCCGATCTGCACCACCCGCTCGACCGGCTGGAAATCCACCCCCAGATCCAGGGAGCTGGTGCACACCACCCAGCGGATCGATCCCTCCTTCACCCCGGCTTCGATCGCCTCGCGCTCAGCCCGGTCGATGGCGCTGTGGTGCAGGGCTAGGGCCCCCTCCAGTTCGGGGCAGGCCCAGCGCAGGCACTGGAACCACCGTTCTGCCTGGTTGCGGGTGTTGGTGAACAGAAGCGTTGAAATCTTTGGATCGAGGGCTGCCACCAGCACCTCATGCATGCGGAGACCCAGGTGGCCGGCCCAGGGGAAGCCATCGATCGCCTCCGGCAGCAGGCTGCGGATGGAGGTGCGGCGCTCCAGGTCGGCGGTGACGATCTCGGGTTCGCAGTCCGTGCCCACCGCGGTGCGGGCCGCCTGCTCGAGATTGCCGATCGTGGCGCTGATCGCCCAGGTGCGCAGTCCCGGCCGCAGGCGCCGCAGCCACCCGAGGCACAGTTCGCTCTGGCTGCCCCGCTTGCTGCCGAGCAGTTCATGCCATTCATCGATCACCACCGCCTTCAGGTCGGCGAACAGCCGCTCGGCCTGGGGGCTGCTCAACAGCAGGGCGAGCGATTCCGGGGTGGTGATCAGGATCTGGGGGGGTGCCTTGAGCTGGCGGGTGCGCTCAGCGCTGGGGGTGTCGCCATTGCGCAGGCCAACCCTCAGGGGCCAGCCCATCGCCTCGATCGGTTCGCGGATCGCCAGGGCCAGATCACGGCTGAGGGCGCGCAGGGGCGTGAGAATCAGCAGGCCGATGCCAGCGCCGCCCGTCGCCGCCGGAGCTGCCTTGCGCCCCTTGCCCATGGCCACCCCTGCGGTGCCATGTTGCAGCGATTGCCCGACGGCGGGGTTACCTGGGGTGCCCCCAGGGGCCGGCAATGTTCCCTCGTCATGCGCTTCAGCCAGCATCTCGGCGATCGGACCCATCACCGCCGCGTAGGTCTTGCCCGAGCCGGTGGGCACCTGCAACAGGCCGCTACGGCCCTCTAGGTAGGCCCGCCAGCACTGACGCTGGAAGGGCATCGGGGTCCACCCCTTGAGGAGGAACCAGGCCTCGATCGGGGCCAGGGGATCGGCCGGCAGGGCAGCGACTCCCTGCTCGACATGGGTTGTCGCATCGGCTTTTCCTAGCGCCTTCCCTCTCCCCTCCCTCTGACGGCTGTTCGCCTCGGCCTCCGCGGTGGGCCGTTCCTCCTGGGCAGGGTTCGGGATCTGGATAGCCCCGGTGGCGCGCTTCACGGCTGGATCAGGGCCAGGGCCGCCGCGAGGGTATCGGCTTCGCCGGCCGTTTTGTCGCGGCGCCAGCGGCTGATGCGGGGAAAACGCACCGCCACCCCGCTGCGGTGCCGACCCGAGCGCTGCACCCCCTCGAAGGCCAGCTCGAACACCAGTTCCGGCACCACCGCCCGCACCGGACCGAACCGTTCGGTGGTGTTGCTGCGGATCCAGCGGTCCAGCTCCTGGATCTCAGCGTCGCTGAGGCCGGAGTAGGCGCTGGCGAAGCTCACCAACCGCCGCTCCTGGCCGGCACCTGCCTGGCTAACGCCTGGTGCTGAGCCCTCAATCGGCCTTGCAGGCGAAGGCGGGCCATGCTCCTCGAGGGAATCGGCCGCCGTCCAGAGCGCGAAGGTGTAATCGGTGTAGAGATTGGCGCGGCGGCCACGGCCGTTGCGGGCGTACAGCAGCACCGCATCGAGGTGCATCGGTTCGAGTTTGTGCTTCCACCAACTACCCCGCCGCCGCCCGCTGCCGTAGGGCGAGGCCAGATCCTTCAGCATCAGACCTTCGGCGCCGGCCTCGCGGGCCTGCTCACGCCAACCCTCCAGGTCGCTCCAGGACAAGAGCGGCAGGCCCCCGGAGAGTCGCAGCGCCCTTGGCACCCCGCTGGCCAGAAGCTCGCTGAGGCGCTCCCGACGGCGGCGGAGCGGTTCTTCACGCCGGTCCACCCCCTCACTTTCCAGCAGGTCGTAGGCCACGAATGCCGCCGGCAGCGTGCGGAGCAGGGCCGCGGGGGGGGTGCGCCGGCCCAGGCGCCGCAGCAGCACGGCAAAGGGTTCTGGTCGCTCCTGCCCGTCGGGCCAGACCAGCACCTCCCCATCCAGCACCAGGCCATCGGGAAGGTCCAGGGCCTGCTCCACCAGATCGGGAAAGCCCCCATTGATCAGCTCCTCACCCCGGCTCCAGAGAAAGGCGGCGCCACTGCGCCGGATCAGCTGGCCGCGGATGCCATCCCATTTCCACTCCACCAGCCATTGCGCCGGATCGTGGTTGCTCAGCCGCCCGGATTCCAGGGGACTGGCCAGAAAGAAGGGATAGGGCCGGCTGGAGGGCACCTCCCCACCGGCCTGGGGCCGCAGCAGCTCATCCCATGCCGCGGCACTCGGCTCGAAGGGCCCCATCAGACGGTGCTGCAGTTCAGGGGCCTCCACCCCGGAAAGGCTCGCCAGGGCCCGCAGCACCAGCCCCGGGCCCACCCCCACCCGGAAGGTGCCGGTGAGGAGTTTCACCATCACCAGCACCTCCTCCACGGAGAGTGCTCTCCACAACCGCTGCATCTCCAGCGACTGCTCGGCCTCCGGCAGGGCGGCAAGGCTGGGCAGGATCCGCTCCATCCACCGATGCAGCGGCTGATCGGAGATGGCGATCGCATCACACCACGCCGGCCTGCTCGCGGTCCTCTCCGCCGGATCCAGGCGCCCACCCACCAGCAGCGCAATCGTTTCGGCGCTATCGCCCACCTGGGCATGGCTGGCCTGGAGTAGCCATTCCGGCATTCCGGTGGCATCCAGGGCGATCTGGCGGAGCCTGCGGGCGGTGATCAGGCGGCGCCGCTGCTTGCCCAGAAGGCAGTGGAGGGTCCAGGCGGCGTCTTCCCGAGGGACGCTCCCGAAGTGATCCACGAGGGCAGCCACCCGGTCACGGCTGCCCGTGCTGCGATCAAGCTGCCGGAACAGCTGGCAGAACCGACGCATCCAGCCATTCTGCCGCCACCCCACCCGAGCCGCGGCACCTCATTCCACGGGCACCTGCCTGGCGACGTTCTCGCTACCGGCCAGCTTGGCCAAGCTGATAGTGAGAATGCCGTTATGGAAGCTGGCTTTCACCTGGTTTGGGTCCACGCTGGGAGGTAGGGTGAAACTGCGGCTGAAGCTGCCACGGAAGCGTTCAACCCGGTGAAAATGCAGCCCCGGCTCACTCTCCTCGTCGCGACGTTCGCCCTGGAGGGTGAGCACACCGTTCTGGACAGACACCTTGACATCCTCCTTGTTCACGCCGGGAATCTCGGCCTTGATGATGAAGGTTCCATCCGCTTCGCCGATGTCCACGCGAGGGCACCAGTCCATCTCGCCCACTAACTCGCGCTGGTGCCATGGCGCCAGTCCCAGCCCCCGCCGGCTTCGCGCGAGTAGATCATCAAGTTCATGGAGCGGTTCCCACTTTTTGAGTGTCATGTGAGGCCGATGGGTGGCAGGTCCGATCGGTGGCATAGGCCGATCGGAGGCATTAGATGCTCGGTGGCATTGCATGATCCAAGGCGCGGCTGCCCTGTGCCTCAGAAGGGTGAGCGCGGGCGGGGCCTGAGATCGTTGTTGTGCAGGGCACCCACCCCGATGGTTGCAGGCATGGTGCCGATGTTGTGGCGGAGTGCATCTTCGAGCAGAAAGGCACAGAGATTGGACATCGAGCGACCCTCCTCCTCGGATCGCTTCAGCAATTCCTCATGCACGTGGTAGCTGAGGGTGATCGAGATGCGGCGCGGTTGACGCTGCAGGATGCGCAGTCGCTCATTCATGTTGACTCCATGTACAGCGGATTAGGCATGGTTGCCGCATGGGCAGTTCCCTCCGGATTCAACGCAGGAGACTCCGTCACAACCCCATCCCACGACTGATTTGAGGCGCCACGGCCGCTGGTTGCTGCAGCTTCGTTCGTCACTGCCGATCTGCTTCTTTTGGCGGATGCCCTGCTTCCGCAGCATCACCCCAGCAATTACAGTGTTGTGGAGATCAAGGTCTGCCGGTGAAAATTCTGATCATCCATCAGAATTTTCCTGGCCAATACCGGCATCTCGTGGGTGCCCTGCTCGCCCGAGGCGACCAGGTTCAGGCGATCGGTGGGCCCCAGGCTCCGGGAATGCCTGGTGTGCCATGTTTCCGCTATGGGTTGCCTTCAGCCGGCGCCGTGCCGGCGGTGCATCCCTGGGCCCAGGATTTCCAGGTCAAGGTATTCCGGGCCGAGGCCGTGCTCACCCTGTTGCGCCAACGCTCCGGTGAGATCGTTAAACCTGATGTGATCCTTGGCCATCCCGGTTGGGGGGAACTGCTGGGGATCAAGGACCACTGGGGCGATGTTCCGGTGCTCCATCAGCTGGAGTTCGTCTACCAGCTCGAGGGAGGTGACACCGGATTTGATCCCGAGTTTCCCATCGATCCGGTTTCCCAAACCCGGTTACGGCTGCGGCGGGCCACCCAGTTGCTGGCCTTCCATGACCTCGATTGGGCCCTTGCTCCCACCCATTGGCAGGCCTCCACCGCACCTGAGGTCTTCCGGGATCGGGTCTCGGTGGTCCATGAAGGCATCGACACCACCGCGATCGGACCCCGGGTGGGTTCCCACGTGAACCTGGAGAAGCGAGGGCTCCGCTTTGAGCCCGGCGACGAGGTGGTGAGCTTCGTGGCCCGCAATTTGGAGCCCTATCGGGGGTTTCACACCTTCCTGCGCGCACTGCCGCTGCTGCAGCAGCTGAGGCCGCGGGCCCACGTGATCCTGGTGGGGGGCGAGGGCGTGAGCTACGGCCCTCCGCCGGCGGGCGGTGGCAGCTGGAAGCAGATGCTGCTCACCGAGCTGGAGGGTCAGCTTGATCTGGATCGCATCCATTTCGTCGGTCGGGTTCCCCATCCCGTGCTGCACGACCTCTTCCGGGTGTGCGCCTGCCACGTGTACCTCACCTATCCCTTCGTGCTTAGCTGGAGCCTGCTGGAGGCCATGGCCTGCGGAGCGGTGGTGATCGGTTCCGATACCGCGCCGGTGGCGGAGGTGATCCACGACGGGGTCAATGGTCTGTTGGTGGATTTCTTCTCGCCCGAAGCCCTCGCCCGGCAGATGGCCGCCGTTCTTGCCGACCCCGCCGCCCACCGCCCCCTCGGCCTGGAGGCCCGTCGAACCGTGGAGCAGCATTTCGACTTGCACAGCGTCTGCCTGCCCCGTCAGCTCGCCCTGGTCGACTGGCTGGCCGCCGGCGCCGCCGCTCCGGCGCCTTACCCGGCCGGATCCGGTTGGATCAACACGCCGTTGCCCGGGGGCTCCTGATCCTCGCTTGGATCTTCAACGCCCGTATTAGCCCGCGATGGCGCCAGGGGTTCGGCGGTGATCCCCTCCACCTCCCGTAGGTAGCGGGCCAGCACCTCGCCCTGGCCGTGGGTCACCAGCACCTGTCGGGCGCCGCACTCGCGCACGGTTCGCAGCAGTCCCTCCCAATCAGCGTGGTCACTGAGCACGAAGCCCCGCCCGGAGCCCCGCCGTCGCCGCACCCCCCGCACGGCCATCCAGCCGCTGGCAAAGCCGGTCTGAGCGCCCTTAAGCCGATTCATCCAGCTTCCTGACTCGGCCGATGGCGGGGCCAGCACCAGTCGCCCCGCCAGGCTGGCCTGCCGATCCAGCTCGGCCAGGGGCCTCGTGGGGGGCAGCTCCACGCCTGCCCTGCGGTAGGGCTCGATCAGCGATTGCACCGCCCCGTGGAGAAGCACCTCCTCCTCCATCCCAAGCTGCTGCAACTCCGCCAGCACCCGCTGGGCCTTGCCAAAGGCATAGCAGAAGAGGACCGAGGGTCGATCCGGAGCTCCCTTCCACCAGTCCAGCAGTTCAGCCACCACCTCGCGGCCGGTTTGCCAGCGGTAGATCGGCAGGCCGAACGTGGCTTCGGTGATGAGCCCATCGGCCCGAACCGGTTCGAAGGGTTCGCAGCTCGGATCGGGCTGCCGTTTGTAATCGCCGCTCACCAGCCAGCTTTCCCCCCCGGCCTCCAACCGGATCTGGGCCGAGCCGAGCACATGACCGGCGGAGTGGAACGAGATCCGCGCATCCCCGAGCCGGAAATCCTGTCCGTAGGCCAGGGAATGAAGCTGGATGCCGGCCCCGAGGCGTCGGCGCAGGATTCCTTCGCTGCTGCCGATCGCCCAGTAGGCGCCGCTGCCGGAGCGGGCATGGTCGGCATGCCCATGGGTGATCAGGGCCCTGGGCACGGGCCGCACCGGATCGATCCAGGCCTGGGCCGCCGGACAGTAGAGGCCCTCCGGGGAGAGCCGTAGCAGGCCATCGGGTGGCAGAACCATCGGGGCGGCCCGTGTGTGCTGCGCCTCAGGCGCTCATGGCGAGCATGCGCTCAATCGGAGCGAGGGCCCGCAGCCGCAGCTCCTCATCCAGTTCGATGCGGGGTTCGAGGGTTGCCAGGCAGTGCCACAGTTTCTCCATCGTGTTCAGTCGCATGTAGGGGCAGGCGTTGCAGCTGCATCCGTCACTGCCGGGTACGGGGTAGAACGATTTCTGGGGCACCCGCCGCTGCATCTGGTGCAGGATTCCCGGCTCGGTGAGCACGATGAAGGCCTGGGCCTCACTGCTCTGGGTCCGCTGGAGCAACTTGCTGGTGGAGCCGATGAAGTCGGCCAGATCCAGCAGGTGCTGCTGGCATTCCGGATGGGCGATGACCTCGGCCTCGGGATGCTCGAGCTTGAGCTCCAGCAGCGCCTGCTCGCTGAAGGTTTCGTGCACAATGCAGCTGCCGGGCCAGAGGGTGAGCTCCCGCCCGCTCTGGCGCGCCACCCAGCGGCCCAGGTTGGCATCGGGGGCGAACAGGATCGGCCTATCCTCAGGCAGCTGCTGCACCAGCTGAACCGCATTGCTGCTGGTGCAGATCAGGTCGCTCTGGGCTTTCACCGCCGCTGAGCAGTTGATGTAGCTCACCACGTAGTGATCAGGATGCCGGGCCCGAAAGGCGGCGAAATCCTCAGCGGGACAGGCATCGGCCAGGCTGCAGCCGGCCGCCAGGTCGGGCAGCACCACGATGCGGCCCGGATTCAGAATCTTGGCCGTTTCAGCCATGAAGTGAACGCCGCAGAACACGATCACATCGGCCTCGGTGCTGGCGGCGCGGCGGGCCAGCTCGAGCGAATCGCCGATCACATCGGCGATGTCCTGGATGGCGTCGTCCTGGTAGTAGTGGGCCAGGATCACGGCGTTCCGTTCCCGGCGAAGGGCCTCAATGGCTGCGGGGAGATCGGCAGGAGCAGGGGGCGCCAGCGTTGCGGCGGGGCGCGCCTGCGTCACAACGCTGGCCTGGGGCTGCAGGGATGAAGCGACGCTCAACCGGGCCTCGGGTCGGGCAGGATGAGTGAAGCCTAAGGAGGGGGCGTCTTTGGGCGTGTTGCAGATCGCCGTCGCGGGTGACCTCCATGACCAGTGGGATCACAGCGACCATGCCGTGCTGGATGTGATCCGGCCCGATGCCCTGCTGGTGGTGGGTGACATGAGCGACGGCAGGACCCGCATCCCGGGCCTGCTGCGGCAGCTCCGGCTGCCGCTTGCCTGTGTGCTGGGCAACCACGACACGGGTCGTGATTCCAGCGGCGGTTGCCTGCGTCATCAGCTGGAGCTCCTCGGGGATCTCCATTGCGGCTGGTCCCTGCGCACCCTCACCCCCCCTGGCCTGGCGGTGGTAGGCGGGCGACCCGCCACCTCAGGGGGCGGGCACCAACTTTCCCAGGCTGCCACGTCCGTTTTCGGCCCGGTGGATCTGGAGGACTCGGCCGGCCGCATCGAGAGGGCCGCTCTGGCCGCGGATCCGGAGCTCCCCCTGGTGCTTCTGGCCCATTGCGGTCCCACGGGCTTGGGCAGTGAGGCCCGCGATCCCTGCGGTCGTGACTGGAAGCGGCAGGCCTGTGACTGGGGGGACCATGACCTCGCCCTGGCGCTCGAACGCATCCGGGCGAAGAGAAGCGTTCCCCTGGTGGTGTTCGGCCACCTGCATCACACCTTGCGCCGCCAGCAGGGGGAGCGCATTACCTTTCTGCGGGACCGTCGTGGCACGGCCTACCTCAATGCCGCCTGTGTTCCCCGCCACGGGGAGGATGAGCAGGGGCGGGCCCTGCGCCATTTCAGCTGGATCCACCTCGGCGAGGAAGGGGTGGTGAGGGCCAGTCATCGCTGGTACGGCCTGGGCGGGGAGCTCCTTTATGAGGAGTTGCTCTGGTGCGCCGCGCCCCCGCCAGCCAGCCCTCCTCTCCCCTTGCAGCCCGTGCTGGAGCGATGCTGATCTATGCGGCCTTGAGCAGCCACGGCTACGGCCATGGCTCCCGCACGGCATCGGTGCTCATCGAGCTGGCCGCGCTCCGGCCCGACTGGCGCCTGGTGGTGTCCAGCGGATTGCCGGCAACCTTTCTCCAGTTGGCCCTCGGATCGGTGCCGTTCGAGCACCGCCCCTGTCAGTGGGATGTGGGCGTGGTGCAGGCCGATGCCCTCGGCAGCGATGGGCCGGGCACCCTCGCCGCCCTGGAGGTTCTGGACCGCGACCTTCCTGGCCGACTGCAGGTCGAGGCGGCCTGGCTGCGGGCGCAGGGTGAGCCGGCGCTGGTGCTCGGGGATGTGCCCCCGGCTGCGGCCCTGCTGGCCCGGGGTCTGGGGCTCCCGCTGGTGTGGTTGGCGAGCTTCGGCTGGGATTCCATTTACGCGCCGATGGGTGCTCCTTTCCTCCAGCGCGCCGAGCGCTGCCGGGAGCTCTACGCCCAGGGCGACCTTTTGCTGCACTGCCCCCTCTCGCTCCCGATGGACTGGGGCGTGCCCCGTGTTGCCATCGGCATCACCAGTGCCCGGCCCCGCTTCGATCCGGCCGAGCTGGCAGCGCGGCTGCGGCTGCCCCGCGATCGGGAACGCTGCGTGTTGGTGAGCTTCGGTGGAATGGGCAAGACCTATGACCCAGCCCTCCTGCGCCGTTGGTCCGACCGCGTGCTGATCGGACCGGAGCGGGCCCTGGAGGGGGAACCCAATGGCCGGGTGCTGCCGCCGGGGCTGCGCCCCGTTGATTTGATGCCCCTGTGCTCCCGCTTGATCACCAAGGCCGGCTACAGCAGTTTTTGTGAGGCCTTCAGCCAGGGGGTGGGCATCCACCTGGTGCGCCGCAGCGGCTTTGCCGAAGCTCCTGTGCTGGAGCGCGATCTGCAGCGCTACGGACACCACCGCATCCTCGATCCCGAAGCCTTCGAACGGGGGGATTGGGAACTGGATCAGCCCCTGTTGCCGCCGACGCGGGGGCCCCTGCCCATGGATGGGGCGCGCACCGCGGCCCAGGCCCTGCTGGACCTCGCCGAGACGCGATCAGCAGTGCCGATCGATGCGCTGGAGAGGGTTTGGAATTCTGTTCAATCGGCAAACTGAATTGCAGCGGCTCACAGAGATCCGAACCATCGACGTCATTTCTGATACAGGTGGACAGTTGTGTGAGCGTCACTGTCACGATCGCTTCGGCTGGGATTGATAGGCATTGTTGGCCGAACTTTCCGATCCATTCCGCATTTGATTTCCTGAGCGCCATTCCTCACACTGACTCGCTTTGCCAGTCAACCCCTGTCGCTCCCAGGAAATCCCGCATCCTCTCCCCGCTTTGGGGTCTGGTTCGGTTCCGTCCTCCGCAGTCACCGTTTTGCCGATTCTTCAGCGTTCCCGACTGGCACTCGTTGCCGCCGGCCTCGCCCTGAGCGTCGCCACGCCTGCCCAAGCAGCCGACCCCTCCAGCTCCTGGACCCTCACCCTTCCCCAGGCCTCCCAGCCCCAGCAGGTGGCCTACCTGCCGCCCTTGCCAGCAGCCCCCCGGGTCTTCGCCATGACCGCGGAGCGCCGGGCCATGCTCAACACCATCCGCTATTCGGAAGGCACCTGGGTGAACGGCCATCCGATGGGCTATCAAATGCTCTTCGGTGGCTCCTACACCCCCACACTCCATCGGCATCCCGATCGGGTGATGTACTCCACCCGGTACGCCAGCGCCGCGGCCGGTGCCTACCAGTTCATGCCCTTCACCTGGTCGATGGCGTCCCGGGCCCTGGGGCTTCCTGATTTCCGTCCCGATTCCCAGGATCAGGCTGCTCTCTTCCTGATTGAGCGCCGCGGAGCTCTCGCCCTGGTGGATCGTGGTGAGATGTCCTCCGAACTCGCGGCCCGTCTTTCCCCGGAGTGGGCCTCCTTCCCGACCCTGGCCGGCAGCAGCTACTACGGCCAGCCGGTGAAGCGTTTCGCCGACCTGAAGCGCTTCTATGAGGACAACCTCTCCCAGTTGCGCCAGGGCGGTGAAGCCACCTGGCAGACCGTGGCGATCCGCCAGGTGCCTTCCTCTGTGGTTCCGGCGCCCCCCGAGCTGGCCGAGCAGCCTGAAGTCACCACCACCAACAGCGCCGAATCCTCCACAGGCCGCCTCGACCCCTCAGGCCGTTTTTGATGCAGAGCCCGGTGTGATCGGTGAACCTCGGTGAACCGGTTTCTGATCAACGAGTTCGCTTAGGTACGGCGAGGCCGTTCAGATCACCGATCATTTTTTGATTAACCCGAACCCCGTTGTCCTAGACATCGGGGTTTTTCGTCTTCCCGGCCGGGAGGCAAGGCCTCAGCCCTGGCCCTTATCCCTCAGGCGGTCTTTGCCCACGGTCTGCTGGGCGATCAGATAAGCCACCAGGGCGGCGGCCAGGAAGCCCAGGCCATTGCGCGCCAGGGGCAAGAGTTCGCTGGTGCGGGTCACGATCGGGGCGACCCCAAACACGCCAAAAAGAATGAGCCACAGGGGTGAGAGCAGCAGCACCCAGGCCCATTCCACCGTGCGATCGGCCTCCCGGGGAAAGGCGGCAAAACCGACGATCAGCCCTCCCAGAATCGAACTGCAGAGGGTGAGCAACCATTGCTCCTGCGGTAGGCCCGGCACCACCTGGCAGCCCCCCATGGCCAAACATCCCTTCACCGCATGGAGGGAATCGAGGATGGAGCCATCCTCGCCGTGGTCGCGCACGTAGTACTGGTTGCCGTAGCGGGTTTGAAGCTCCACCCAGAAGGTGCGGGGCATCAGGGAGAAGAGGGCATCGCCCACGTTGAAGTTGAGCAGGTTGCCGCCGCGGGGATCGGCCACCAGCACCAGGCTGCGCTGATCGAGGTTCCAAAAGTCGCGCACCGCTAGGCCCGGGGTGCGTTCGTACTGGGTGAGCACCCGCAGCTTCCAGCCGCTGGTGGTTTCAAACTCCTCCAGCTCACTTTCCAGGGCGGTGCGCTGCTGATCGGTGAGGGCCTTGGCCAGGTCGATCACCGGGGTGGGGTGGTCGGGCAGCAGGTCGGGGTTGTCGTAGGCCCAGGCTCCACCGGTGGCGGTGGGGAGCAGCAGGACGCTGAGGGCCAGCAGGCCCCCGGCCAGACGGAGGGCCCACCGTTGCAGCAATCGGTCCGGCAGGCTCGGCATGGTGGCGGGGGCATGGGCGAGCATTCTCTTCGCTGCTGGGTTCCCACCGCGTGGTTTACGAATCCGATTCCCTGGCTGATGGCGTGCGTAAGGCCGGCGGTGCGCCTCCCGCACCGTCCGCCGATGGCTCCTGGTCGGGAGGCTTGCCATCGGAAGCGGCTGCAGGCTTTGGCCCGGAGGCGCCCACTTGGCTGGTGGAGCGGCTTCTGGAGGCCGGCGGTGCCGTGCCGTTCCGGACCTACATGGAATGGGCGCTCCACGATCCCGTCCATGGCGCCTATGGCAGCGGGCGCCTGCGGATCGGACCCCGGGGCGACTTCGCCACCTCCCCGAGTCTGGGGGGGAGCTTTGCGGCCCTTCTCGCTCCCCAGCTGGTGGACTGGCTGCTGCAGCTCGGGCCTGGCCCCCTGGCCCTGGTGGAAACCGGGCCAGGGGAAGGGGAGCTGGCCCTGCAGTTGGCCAGGGCCCTGGCGGCCGGTTGGCCCGATCTGGCAGAGCGACTGGAGCTGGTGCTCGTCGAGCCCAACCCCGGCATGGAGGCCCGCCAGCACCGCCTCCTGAAGGGCGCTCCACTCCCCTGCCGCTGGGTGAGCTGGCCCGAGCTGGCCGCCAACCCGTTGCGGGGCGTGATGCTGGCCCATGAGGTGCTCGATGCCTTGGCGGTGGAGCGCATCACCTGGGATGGCTTGCAGTGGCGGCAGCAGGTGGTGGCGCTCCGAGAGGATCGGCGGCTTGAACTCCGCCCCGGTGCGGCGCTGGAAGCCTGGGCGCTGGAAGAGCTGGCCTTGCATGGTCTGGGGCCTTCCACCACGGGTCTGCCCAGCGGCTGGTGCAGCGAACTCCATCCAGGCTGCAAGCCCTGGCTGGAAGCTGCCGGTGCCGGCCTGAGCGCAGGCCATCTCCTGGTGGTGGACTACGCCCTGGAGGCCCGCCGCTACTACGCCCCTTGGCGCTCAGCTGGCACCCTGCTGGCCTATCGCAACCAGCGGGCCAGTCCCGATCCACTGCTGGAACCCGGCCACTGGGACCTCACGGCCCACCTCTGCCTGGAGAGCCTGGAGCGCGCCGCTGCCGCCACGGGATGGCGGTGGCAGGGCTTCTGCCGGCAGGGACAGGCGCTGCTGGCCCTGGGCCTGGCCCAGGCCCTGCACGGCCTGCAGAGTCCGGAGCATCCCGATGATCTCGCCGGGAAGCTCGCGGCCCGGGAGGCGTTGCTTCGGCTGGTCGATCCGGCCGGCCTGGGGGAGTTCCGCTGGATCGCCCTGGAGCGGGGCCCAGGGCCGAAGGAGGGTGAAAGGCCACCCCGCTTTCTGCAGGAGCCCTGAACATCGCCCTCCAGCCCTGAGCGGAGCCAGTCCCGGCGGGGAGCCATCCCGAAGGGGGTGACGGCGGGTGGCACTGGCTGGATGCAAGGCCATCGCATTCATGCCATTGCTGATCAGCTCAACGCAAGGGTCGATGCCGGCCGTGGTGGAGTTTCGCGGTTTTGCGGCATTGCCCGCGGCCGGCCCCTCCGGGCGGTTGGCGTTGTGGATCCCCTCAGGGGGATCTCCCGATCAGGTGGCGCAGTGGTTTGCCTCTGCCCTCGCCCTGGATGCCTCCCCGGAGCGCTTCGCCGCTTCCTGTCTGGGGAGCGGCTCGCCCCCATGGCAGCCCCTTGGCCATTCCCGAGCCTGGAGCGAGCCGTTGCCGGGCTTGGCGGGCAGCTACCACTACCGCTTGGGCCTGGGGGGGCGGGGCCGGACTGCGGTGGGGCTGCAGTGCTGGCGCTACTACCCCCAGGGGCTCGGCTGGCAGCGGCGCTGTGGGCCGATGCCGCTGCGGGCCTTCATCCGTCACTTCGCCGGCCGGAGGACGGCTTGCCTGGCCGGGGGGCAGCCGCGGGGCCGCTTCAGCCTTCGCTCTGGGGAGCCGCCAGGCGCTCCAGCGCCCGCAGGATGATTTCCGGCTCCACGTCGTCGCGGATCTCCACGGCGCCGATGGCGGTGGGCAGCACGAAACGCACCCTGCCTTGGCGCACCTTCTTGTCGCCCTGCAGGCAGGCCAGCACCGCCTCGGGATCCAGGGCGGGCCAGGCCAGCGGCAAACCGGCTGAGGCGATCACGGCCCGCTGGCGTTGCTGATCGCCGGGTTGCCACAGCCCCATGGCAAGGCTCACCTCTCCGGCCGCCAGCATCCCCAGCCCCACCGCCTCCCCATGCAGGTAGGTGCCGTAGCCACTGAGGGTTTCGACCACGTGGCCCAGGGTGTGGCCGTAGTTGAGGATCGCCCGCAGGCCGCCCTCCCGTTCGTCGGCAGCCACCACGCGGGCCTTGGCCGAGGCCGATCGTTCCAGCAGCCTTTCCAGCAGCACCTCACCAACGCTCTCGCGGTTGGCCAGCCCCCCGAGCGGATCCCGCTGGGCTGCGGCCTCGAGATCCCCAAACAGGGCGGCATCGCCGATCACCCCGTACTTAATCACCTCCGCCATCCCGGCCCGGAACTCCCTCTCCGGCAGGGTATGGAGCACGGTGGGATCGATCAGCACGAGCTTCGGCTGGTGAAAGGCACCGATCAGGTTCTTGCCGCCGGGATGGTTCACGCCGGTCTTGCCGCCGATGGCGGCATCCACCATCGCCAGCAGGGTGGTGGGCACCTGAACCACGGCGATCCCCCGCAGCCAGGTGGCGGCGGCGAAGCCGGCCATGTCACCCACCACACCGCCGCCGAGGGCCACGATCAACGATCCACGCTCCAGGCGGTGGCCGAAGGCGGCGTCGTGGATCAGGGCTACGGTGGCGGGTTTTTTTTGGGCTTCGCCGGCATCGAGCACCAGGGTTTCCACGGCGAAACCAGCCGCTTCGAGGCTGTGGCGACAGGGGGCCCCGTAGTTCTGATCCACCACGGGGTTCGTGACCACCAGCACCTTGCTGTCCGCCCGGATTCCCTGCTCCACCAGCAGCTCGCCAAGGGCAGCCAGGGTGCCCGATCCGAGCACGATCGGGTAGGGCTGGGCCGCCAGGGGCACCGCAATGATCTTCGGTTGCTGGCCCACAGCCATGGGGTTCCGTGCCTCAGGTCACCGGCAAGTCTGACCGACGCCCCAATCCATGATCGAAGGTCATGGGGACGCCTTAGGCGTTGCTCTCCAGGCTCCTTAGTGCCGCCAGCACCGCTTCTCCATAGCGAGCCAGCTTGGCCTGGCCCACACCGGCCACGCCGCCCAGCTCCTCCAGATTGACCGGTTCGCGGCTGGCGATCTCGATCAGGGTGCGGTCGTGGAACACCACATAGGGCGGCACTCCCTGCTCCCGCGCCTGCTCTAGCCGCCAGCTCCGGAGGGCCTCGAAACGGCGTTGGCCCGCCTCACCCAGTTCCGTGCCCGCCGCGCTGGGCTGCCGCTCTCCTGGTGCAGCGCGCCGCCGTTCCTTGCCCGGTGGCGGCAACCGCAGGGCCAGGCTCACCTCTCCCCGTAGCAGGGGTCTCACCAGCGTCTCGTCCCCGAAGCGGAGTCCGCCGCGGGCTTCGCTGTCGCTCACCAGATAGCCCCTGGCCACCAGCTGGCGGAACAGCGCCTTCCACTGGCCCCGGTCCAGCTCCTTGCCGATGCCGTACACGCTGAGGGAGGCGTGGCCGAGCTCGCGGATTCGGGCGGTATCGGCCCCGAGCAACACATCGATCACGTGGGCGGCGCCGAACCGCTGGCCGGTGCGAAAAACCCCCGAGAGGGCCTTGCGGCAGGGCTCGGTGAGCTCCACGGAGCGGTCGGGCTCGAGGCAGTGATCGCAGTTGCCGCAGGGCTGGGCCAACACTTCGCCGAAGTGGCGCAGCAGCACCTGACGCCGGCATTCACTGGCCTCGGTGAAGCCGATCAGGGCATCGAGCTTGCCGTGCTCCACCTGCTTCTGGCCCTGGCCAGCGTCGGAGTCATCGATGAAGCGGCGCAGCTGGGGCACATCGCCGGCCCCATGCACCATCCAGGCCACCGCCGGCAGGCCGTCCCGGCCGGCCCGGCCCGTTTCCTGGTAGTAGGCCTCCAGGCTCTTGGGTAGATCCACGTGGGCAACAAAGCGCACATCGGGTTTGTCGATCCCCATGCCGAAGGCGATCGTGGCCACCACGACCACGCCGCTTTCGCGGCGGAAGCGGTTGAGGGCTGAGCTCCGCGTCTCGGCGCTGAGGCCCGCGTGGTAAGCCACCGCATCAAACCCGGCAGTCCTCAGGTCGGCGGCGAAGCGATCCACCCGGCTGCGGGAGCGGGCGTACACGATGCCGGCCTCACCGCGGCGTTCCGCCAGGAAGGTCAGCAACTGGCTGCGGGCCTCGTCCTTGTCGCGCAGCAGATAGCGGATGTTGGGGCGATCGAAGCTGGCCAGGAACACCCGTCCCTGTTGCAGTTGCAGCCGCTCCCGGATCTCTTCACGGGTGCGGGGATCGGCGGTTGCGGTCAGGGCGAGTCGGGGGATGGCGCTGAAGCGCTCCGCCAGCACCGCCAACTGCAGGTATTCGGGCCGGAAATCGTGGCCCCACTGGGAGACGCAGTGGGCCTCATCGATGGCGAACAGCGCCAACGGGATGGAGGCCAGGCGATCGAGGAAGCCAGGGCTCAGCAGGCGCTCCGGTGAGACGTAGAGGAGATCGAGCTCGCCCTGCTCCAGGGCCTGCCACACGGCAGAGGCCTCCGAGGCCTCAAGCGAGGAGTTGAGGGCGGCGGCCCGGACGCCCGCCTGGCGGAGTCCCTCCACCTGGTCCTGCATCAGGGCGATCAGGGGGGAGACCACCAGGCCCACCCCGCTACGGCAGAGCGACGGAATCTGATAGCAGAGGGATTTGCCACCACCGGTGGGCATCAGCACCAGGGCGGAACCGCCGGCCACCACGTGGGCCACGATCTCGGCCTGGGGGCCGCGGAAGGCGTCATAGCCGAACACCCGGCGCAGGACCTGTTGCGGATCGGGCCCGGGCGAGGGCCCTACCCCAGGGGCGTTGGGATGGCCTGGAGCGCTGGGGGCCGGAGGGGCCCCGGCACTGGAGGGATCGACGGGTGGGATGGCAGCCTCCGGGATGGGTTCACCATCACAGCAGTTCCACCCGGTGGCTCCTTCACAATGGGCCCCATGCCCGATGCCTCCAGCTCCCGCCCCACCCCAGCCACGGCCACGGCCTGGGGTTTCCTGGCGCCGGCCCTGCTGCTTTTGGCGCTTTCGGTGCTGATCCCCGGGGCGATGGCCCTGCTGATCAGCTTCACCCGCAGTGGGCTGGATGTGGGTGAGCCGCTGCATTTCATTGGCCTGGCCAACTTTCGGCGCCTGCTGGCCGACCCGATGCTGCTGAAGGTGACGGGGACCACCTTTCTCTATCTCATCGGTGTGGTGCCCCCGGTCCTGCTGGGATCCCTCGCCCTGGCCCTACTGGTGAACCGCCAGCTGCCGGCCATCGCCTGGTTCCGGGCAGCCTTCTACACCCCGGTGCTGGTGTCGTTGGTGGTGGCGGCGATCGCCTTCCGCTGGCTCTATGCCGAGAACGGTCTGATCAATGGCTGGCTGACGGCCCTCTTCGCCTCGGTGGGCTTCCGCCCGATTGGCTTTCTCACCAACCCGGTTCTGGCGCTTCCTTCGGTGATGCTCGTGACCCTCTGGAAGGGGCTCGGCTACTACATGGTGATCTTCCTGGGGGGCCTGCAGGGCATTTCTCCGGAGCTCTACGAGGCGGCGGCCCTCGATGGCAGCACCGGCTTGCGCCGCCACCTCGACATCACCCTGCCGTTGCTGCGCCCTTACATCACCCTGGTGGCGGTGATCTCGGCGATTGGCGCCACCAAGGTGTTTGAGGAGGTGTTTCTGATGACCCAGGGCGGCCCCGCCGATGCCACCCGCACCTTGGTGTACTACGTGTACGACCAGGCCTTCTCCGAACTGGAGATCAGCTATGCCTGCAGCGTGGGCCTGGCCCTTTTCCTGATCGTGCTTCTGCTCAGCTTGATTCGCTTCGTCTTCGCGGCCGATCAGCCCCTGACCTGAGCTCTCGCTAGGCGGCACCCCCAAAGCCCTGTCGCGCCCCATGGCGCGTCCGGATTCAGCCGCGGCCCAGGGCCGTGCTCCGATCCAGTGCCAATCTGGGAAGTCCAACGGCTGTTGCCCGTGCCTTTCCAGCCCCTCTCCTCGATCGGCATCGTGGGCGGCGGCCAGCTTGCCCTGATGCTGGCGGAGGCGGCAGCCGAGCTTGGTGTCAGCGTCCACGTTCAGACGCCGGGGAGCGGAGATCCTGCCGTTCCAGAGGCGGCCAGCGTTGTGCAGGCCCCCCTCGATGATGATCAAGCCACGCGCCTCCTGGCCGAGCGTTGCGGGGCGATCAGTTTCGAAAACGAGTGGATGCCGCTGGAGCGCCTCCTCCCGCTGGCTCAGGAGGGGGTGAGCTTTATTCCTGGTCTCGATGCCCTCGCACCGCTGATCACCAAGCGGGGGCAGCGCCAGTTGCTCAACCAGCTGCACCTGCCCTGTCCGCGCTGGTGTGATCTCGACCAGGTGTTCGCCCCGCCAGAGCCAAGTCCGCTGGCAGCCGTGAATCCCCCGGATCGAACGCCCTCCCCGCTCTGGTCAGGCCAGCGTCCGTTTCGCCCGCCCGAAGGGCAGCAACGCTCCACCTTGCCGCCCGGTTTCCACTTTCCGGTGATGGCTAAGGCCAGCCGCGGCGGCTACGACGGCAAGGGCACCGTGCCCGTGCCGGACCAACAGGCCCTGGAAGGTCTGCTGGACCATGTGCTTGTCTCCGACTGGATCCTGGAGGAGATGGTGCCGTTCGAGCAGGAGCTTGCGCTGGTGGCCTGCCGGGATCGGCAGGGAAACGTGGCCTGCTGGCCCCTGGTGCAGACCCATCAGCATCGGCAGATTTGCGACTGGGTTTTGCTGCCGGCCCCGGTGGACCACGCCGTGCAGGCCTTCGCCCGCAATGTGTCCGCCTCCCTGCTCACGGGTCTCGACTACGTGGGTGTGCTGGCGATTGAGTTCTTCTACGGACCGGGGGGCCTTCTGGTCAACGAAATCGCCCCGCGCACCCACAATTCCGGCCACGCCACGATCGAGGCCTGTCGCTGCAGTCAGTTCGCCCAGCAGGTGCGGGTTGTGGCGGGCCTGCCGATGGCCAGCACCGCAGCCGTGGTGCCCGGTGCCCTGATGGTGAACCTCCTGGGCCAGGAGCAGGAGCTCTCAGAGCAGGACCAGCGCGACCGGCTGGCGGCCCTGACGGCCCTGCCCGGGGCCCATTTGCACTGGTATGGCAAGGTCCAGTCGGCGCCGGGTCGCAAGCTCGGCCACCTCACCCTGGTGCTGGAAGGAAGCAGCTCCGCTGACCGGGAAGGCGAACGGCAACGGCTGCTGGCGGAGGTCCGGCGGATCTGGCCCATGCCGGAAGCGATCGCTGCTTCGAAAAACGCCTTAGAGTGATTTCGGACTGCCGTGTTGGTGACTGCCTTTCACTGTTTTCTGATCTGACTCCCTCTTCGACATGGGGGGTCTTCAGCGACGGCAACGTAGGCCGGCCCCGTAGCCGGAAACGACGCCCCGCCTCTGACCCCTCTTCTGGTTCATCCAGGTCGAAAACCGGGGCAAGACGGCACAGTGGTCCACCCTTTTCACCAGTTCTCGCCTGCGACGTGTGGGCGTTGACCTGGCGTATGCCCTGAACCCCGAGGGAGCCATGCTGGAGATGCGTTGAGCCGCTGCCTTGACCACTCCCTTTCTGCAGGCTTTCGAACGGCTGCTCAGCCGGGCACCGGGCCCGGTCTTTCCCCGAGCCCGCCACCTTTACTTGCGCAAGTACAGCCTGGAGACCGATGCGGGTTCTCCCTTCCGCACCTTTCTGCTGGAGGAGGAGATCCAGGAGAGTGTCGGCGGTGCGGTGCGGAGTCGGGCGATCGCCTTTGCGGTGGTCCACTGGCGTGGTCCCCAGCTGGAGCGCGCTCGCTATGCCGCCTATCTGGCCCGCCAGTGGCAGCTCCATCCCGACGACCTCACCGTGATCACGGCGGACCCCTGGTTCCGGGATGGGGGGGCATGGGCCCGTTTCAGTGCGGCCGCGGTGTACGAACGGGCCACGCCCACCACCCTGGTCAGTTCACTAAGCGATCCAGGTGCTCCTGGAGCCTCTGGCGTTCCCATCCCGTAACCACGAAGACCTCCTGGGCCGACGTTCCCCTGCGGGCCACCAGCTTGAATCCACCCGTGATCGGGGTGGAGATCCGCAGGCGCAGCCCCACGCAGCGGCCCCGCACCCGGCAAATCACCGCAGGGGTCACCGTCTCGATGCCAACCTCCTCGACCAGACGTTTCAGCAGCGGGATCAGTCCCTCGAGATAGGTGCTGTGGGTGATCACCAGCCGGCCCATATGGCTGCCTCAGGCCCGTTCCAACGGCGCCATGGTGAGGCCTTCGCTGCGCAGCTGCTGGTGGTAGAGCTCCGCCTGCTCCTGCGGCCCGGACCACACCACCGCGGAACCTTCCCCATCAATCCTGTGGGCCAACTCCCAGGCCCGTTCGGACAGCATGCCGGGGATGTGACGCACCAGGCTCTCCACCACGTGCTGAAAGGTGTTCACATCGTCGTCGAGCACAATCACCCGGCAATGGGGATAGGGGAGCCGCACCTGGCTGCGCTCCTGGACCGCTGCGGGCGATGCGGATCCGGGGGACGTGGAGGAACCGGACCCAGCGCGCATGGCTCCAGAGGCACAAGGCCCCAAGCCTAGGTAACATGCGCGGATTCGCAGCTGTCTGGACCGATGCTGATCACCCTGGGTTGGGCCTCCCTCGCCGCCATCTTCAGTTTCTCGATTGCCATGGTGGTGTGGGGCCGCAACGGCGACAACAGCATCGGTTTCTGAACACCCCCTGACTGGTTCGGCATCAGGCCATGGTTGCTTCCCTTTTCGCCGATACCGCCACCGCTTCATCGGGGGCCCTAGGGCAAACCACCTTCCCCCTGGGTTCCGTGCTTGCCGTGGTGGCCACGGCACTCTTGGTTTTCGTGAGTGTTGGGGTGGCTTACCTCTCCACGGTCGAGTGGCGCGACCGGCGTCGCCGGGGTAGCCCTTCGGTTCGCTCCTGAGCGGCCGCAACCTTGCCGTTTCTCAACGCCGTGGCCGCCCTGCGTCTACCCCGCCCTCCCTCACTGCGCCTGCCCTCAATCCAGAGCCTCAAGGTTCCGCTCCGGTGGCCTCAGCTTCGGCTGCCGCCGACGTTGCCTTCCGCTCCCGGCCCGTCACGGCGCTTGATTCCTTTGCCCGTCAGCACCGCCACCGTGGTGCTGCTGCTTGTGTTGCCCACGGTTCTGCTCAGCCGCTGGAGCCGACCCAGGGCAGAGGGCGTGGAGCAGCTCATGGGTGCGGCCAGCTTGCTGCAGAGCTTTCCTGCCACCCCCGATCGGCCCATTCCAGCCCTCTGGATCGAGAGGCTGGGCCCTGAAATCGCCCGTCAGCGTTGGCGGACCCAACGGAAGGTGTGGTGGCAGTTCTGGGCCACCCATTCGGAATCAGCTCCTTTCCTGGCGTTTCCGATGGATTCCGCCAGAAGCAGTGCCGCCGCTCTCCCTCCGAATGCCCTGAGGGTGGGGGATCTCATCGTTTTCGCGGAAAACCCCACGGCCCGCCAGCAGTTGCTGACGTCCCTGCGGCCCTTGCAACGCCGCAGCCAGGGGCTCACCTTCCGCTGCCGCCAACGACTCCAGGCCGGTCAGGCGGTGTTCTGGCAGGCCGACTCCCTCGGCAGCCTTCTTGGTCCGATCGCCCCCCTCCTGGAGCGCTATCAGGTGGGCTGCCTCACGCTTGCCCTGGAGGATCGGGGCATCCGCTGGCAGGGAGAGGCGGCGGCCGAATCCAATGGTTTTCAGTCGATCAATCGGCGGCTGCCTGGTCAGGCGGAAGTCACCCCACCCGAGGCTGTGGTTCCCGCGATTGTCGGCAGTCGTGACCTCACCGAGGTCTCCGCCCAGCCGGAGCAGCCACCGCTTCCGGATGATCTTCTGCTCGAGTTTGAGGGATCGTCCCTCGATCAGTTGTTGGAGGGCCTGCTGGCTCGCCAGATCATCCGGGATCCCCTGGCGAGTCGTTATGGCCTCGAGGGACCCCGGCTGGCCGTCGCCAGGCAGGCACCCTTCCGGCTGCGGCTCCATCCGCTGCCCGAGGGCCCCTTTCAGGCTTCCCTCGACCTGTTGGTGCGCGTGGACGGTGCCCGCAGCGCCTGGAGCACCCTGCTGGGGCGGGTTAGAACCAACCTGCTGGCTCAGGGCTTTGTTGCCGCTGTCGACCCCACCCTTCCCCTGGCCGGCACGCCGCCTTCCCAGCCAAAAGCTGATCCCTCACCCGGTCCCTCGCCCAGTCCCTCCCCCGCTGCTGTGGCGCCCACGGATGGGGCCTCCGCCACGGTGTGGAAACGGACCGACGGGACGACGGTGGGTGGCTGGCGCTGGCTTCAGGGAAGCGACGGCCAACCCCAGCTGCTTCTCTTTCTTGGACCACCACCGCCAATCGCCCTGCCCATGGCGGTGGTGACGGCTCAGCGGGTCCAGCCCTCGCAGCTGTCCCTGCGCGTACGACCCGCAGCCCTGGATGCTCTTGGTCTGCTTCCCGAGGAAATGCCGTCCCTGGCGCGCCGCTCCTCCCAGGTCTGGATGGACAGCGATCCCGCGGACCCGGCCCTTCCCCGCGGTCCGATCAGCCTCCTGACGGGGCGACTTCAGCTGCAGCGGTGACACTGCCTTCGCCCTGGCGCTCCCGACGGCGCCTTTCAGCGGCGAGGGTTTCTTCCACCAGCTCGACGGCTTGGGCCATCTTCTCGAGATTGCCAGCGTAAAGACTCAGATCCTTCTCAAGGCGATCCTTGATCAGACCCATGGATTCACCGAGATCATGGGAATAGGCGCGCAGGGTCGGGGCATCGAGATCCTGTGCACCCTGGGCCTTCTCCAGCAGGGTCAGTAAGCCGACCGCCACCAGGCGTGAGTAATGAAAATCGGCCCGGCGGACCTGATTCAGGGCATGGGCCACGGGCTCGGGAGCGCCGCTGCCGCCGGCATTGATCCAGCCCTTGACCTCTTCCACGCTGTGGGCGCCCACGGCGCCAAGGGCCTCCTCGCTCAAGCGGCGCAGCTCGCCGGCATCGAAACCTGTGGCCTGGCAGAGGGCTTCAAACAGTGGCTCGCGGTGCTGATCGGGCCGGTAGCCCCGGGCGAAGGCCTGGAACACCTGCACCGTGCCCACGGCAAAGAGGGGGTCGGCCTGGAAGCCCCGTTGGTGACTGAGCAGATGCAGTTCCACCAGCAACTCATCCACCATCCGCCGGTAGAGCGGCCCGATCACATGGGGGAAGGCGGCGTGGAAAGCACGCTTGCTGTCGGCAACGGTCTGGGGGGCGCTCACGCGGTAAAGCGGAAGGATGAGGCGACCCTAGCGCCGCCAGCGGCTCAGGCAGCGGCTCGGTAGAATCAAGGGATCCGGTGTTGACGAGCCATGATCCCGATTGTGATTGAAGAGTCGGGGCGTGGCGAACGGGCGTTTGATATCTATTCGCGCCTCCTGCGGGAACGGATCATTTTTCTCGGCGAGCCGGTCACGTCTGAATCCGCCAATCGTGTGGTCGCCCAGCTCCTCTTCCTGGAGGCGGAGGATCCCGACAAGGATATTTTCCTCTACATCAACTCTCCCGGTGGATCCGTCTATGACGGCCTCGGTATTTTTGACACCATGCAGCACATCAAGCCCGACGTTCAAACGGTCTGCGTTGGCCTGGCAGCCTCGATGGGTGCCTTTCTGCTTTGCGCTGGAACCAAGGGCAAACGCAGCAGCCTCACCCATTCCCGTATCATGATTCACCAACCCCTGGGTGGGGCCCGTGGCCAGGCCAGCGATATCCGCATCCAGGCTGATGAAATTCTTTACCTGAAGCAGAAGCTCAATACTGAACTCTCCGATCGCACCGGCCAACCTCTGGATCGAATTCAGGAAGACACCGATCGTGATTTCTTCATGTCTCCTGCCGAAGCGGTTGCCTACGGGTTGATTGATAAGGTCATCGATAAGCGTCCGGTTCGTCCGGTCTGATCAGACTGAATTCCTCTCATTTAAATCCAAACCAACTGGATCCAACTCATAAAAAAAGACCCATCCAACGGATGGGTCTTTTTATGTTTTGATTCCTCAGGCTGGCGTGTTGATGGCCGGTTCGGCGACCAGCAGGGGGGAGAAGCGATCCTTCTCAGGAATGTCGGTGAACTCGGCCACCACCGCCCGCAGTTCATCTCCATTCAGGGTCTCCTTCTCGATCAGCATCTCCACTAGGCGATCCATGCAGGAGCGATTAGCTGCCACCAGCTCAACGGTGTCGCGGTAGCAGCTCTGCACGATGGTGCGAACAGCTTCATCGATGCGATGGGCCAGGGCATCGGATCCATCATTCCTGGTCATCAGGTCGCGCCCGAGAAACACTTCCTGGTTTCCAGCCTCCAGGGAGAGCTGACCGAGATCGCTCATGCCAAAGCGGGTGACCATCTGACGGGCGATCGAAGCGACTTGTTGGATGTCACCACCCGCCCCAGTGGTGACCTCGGCATGGCCAAACACCACATCCTCGGCTGCCCTGCCGCCCAGCGCTCCCATGATGCGGGAGCGGAGTTGGGCCTTGCTCACCAACATCTGCTCCTCGTCGGGGGCAAACCAGGTGAGTCCTTGGGCTTGGCCCCGGGGCACGAGGGTGACCTTCTGGACTGGGTCATGGGCTTTGACGAGGGTACCGACGAGGGCATGGCCCACCTCGTGATAGGCGATCAGGCGCTTGCTGCGGCCATCGGTGAGCGGCTTGCCCTCCATACCGGCGATCACCCTGTCCACGGCGTCATCGATCTCGGCCAGGGTGGTGGCTTCCTTGCGGCGACGGGCGGTGAGAATGGCTGCTTCGTTGAGAAGGTTGGCCAGGTCTGCACCGGTAAATCCTGGGGTGCGGCGCGCGATCGATTCAAGGCTCACATCCGGAGCCAGTTTCTTGTTGCGGGTGTGCACCTTGAGGATGGAGAGGCGGCCCTTGATATCAGGGGCATCCACTTGAACCTGGCGGTCGAAACGACCGGGACGCATCAGGGCCGAATCGAGCACATCGGGACGGTTCGTGGCCGCGATGATGATGATGCCGCTATTTCCCTCGAAACCGTCCATTTCGGTGAGCAGCTGGTTGAGCGTCTGCTCCCGTTCATCATTGCCTCCGCCGATGCCGGCGCCCCGCTGGCGACCTACAGCATCAATCTCATCGATGAAGATGAGGCAAGGGCTGTTTTCCTTGGCCCGTTTGAAAAGATCGCGCACCCGGCTGGCGCCAACACCCACGAACATCTCCACGAATTCCGAACCGGAAAGCGAGAAGAACGGCACGCCGGCCTCGCCGGCGATCGCCTTGGCGAGCAGGGTTTTACCGGTGCCTGGAGGACCCACCAGCAACACACCCTTGGGGATCTTGGCCCCCACCGAGGTGAAGCGCTCGGGGGTCTTCAGGAAGGTCACCACCTCTTGGAGATCCTGCTTGGCTTCCTCGACTCCGGCGACATCGTCGAACATCACGCCGGTCTCGGCCTCCATCGCGAAGCGGGCCTTTGTTTTGCCGAACTGCATCGCCTGGCCGGGCCCACCGGGCATTCCATTGCCGCGGCGGGCAAGAAACACCAGCGAACCGATCAGGAGCAGGGGAAACAAGAGGTTGCCGAGCAGGCCGAGGGCAGGGGATGCCGGCTTCGGGGGATGGATGTCGAAGCTGATTCCCTGATCCTTCAGCTTGTTCACCAGCTCAGGAGCCAGGCCCGGCAAGTCGACCCGAAGCCGTTGGACCCGGTTGTCGAGGTCGGGATCGACCGCCTCGATCACCGCCGTGCGGCCGCCGTCGAAGATGTCCACCGACGTCACGCGGCCGGCCTGCACGTAGTCGAGGAAACGTCCGTAGCTCATCCTGGCCACCGCGGCGTTGCGGGGAGCCAACACGGGATTGGCGGGTGCGTTGCGGTTGGCGTTGGGTCCGAGCACCTGCCATCCGAGAAACAGGGCCACGGCGATCGGCAGGAGCCAGAGGGCCAGGAGACGCCAGCGCTGATTCATGGGGGCGAAAATTTTTAACAAGTGTAAAGGGCGCGCGGCTTCGGCCGTCGCTGGCCTGGAGAAACCTTGTTGCCAGAGCGCAAACCGATCAGACGGCCTCAAGCCAGGGCGTTTCGCCGTAAGGCATCTCCCTTGAGGCGCCGGGCAACTCAGCCGTTAGCACCAGCTCATCGGTGGTCAAGGTTTCCACCAGTTCTGGGCCCCCCAGGCCATGGGTCCAAATGTCCACCCGTGATGCAGCGGGGCAGGAGAAGGTGAGCATCTCGAAGGGGAAGACCACGCGCTCGAGGTAAAACTCCTCGGGGCCGCAACAGCGAAGGATCACCATCTGGTCACTGGCGTTGCGGTAGCCACAGTCGAGAGGTTCCAGCAGGCCAGAACCCTTGGGGAGCTGTTCAACGCGGTCCAAGGCTCACACTCAAATGTGTGTCCATCTACTCACTTGGCCCCGAGGGGAATTGGTGACGCCTGCGACCATTTTCCCGGCTTCATGATTTTTTCGGTTTTGCAGGGCGGTGCCCTCCGGTTTTGGCGGCCCTGCCTGCCTCAAAGGCTGCGGAGCGCCACGATCGGATCCAGCTGGGCAGCCCGCCGGGCCGGCAACACGCCGAACACAAGCCCGATGGTTCCAGACAGCAGCACGGTGCCCAGCACGGTGCCCGCTTCGATGGCCGCCGGCAGCGGGGTGAGGGCGGCCACCAGGGCCACGGTGCCGACGCCGACCGTGCTGCCGATCACACCCCCGAGGGCCGCCAGCACCAACGACTCCACCAGGAACTGCAGCAGTACATCGCCGCTGCGGGCACCCAGGGCCTTCCTCAGCCCGATCTCCTCGGTTCTCTCGCTCACCGACACCAGCATGATGTTCATGATCCCGATGCCACCCACCAGCAGCGATACCGCGCCGATGGCCGCGAGCATCAGGGTGAGTCCGCCCGTGATCGTGCCCACGATCTGCTGGGCATCCTTTTGGGAGCGCACCGCGAAGTCGTCGTCCCGCAGGATGCGGTGGCGCTGTCGCAGCAGGTTGGTGATCTGGAAGGAGGCGGCACCGGTGCTCTTCTCATCGATGGCTTCCACGCTGATGAAGCTCAGCACCACCCCGTAGAGGGGATCCCTGCCGCTGAGCCGGCTCACCATGGTGGTAAGGGGCACGTAGACGGTTTCATCCTGGTTGGATCCGAAGACGGCCCCTTTGGGCTCCAGCACGCCGATCACCTCAAACGACTGGTCGCGAATCCGCAGCTGACGGCCGAGGGCCGAGCCCGTCGGCATGAGCTTGTCCTTCAGGTCAGGGCCGATCACCGCCACGTTGCGGACCCCCTCCAGGTCGCTGGCGCTGAAGAAGCGCCCCTGGGCGATCTCGAAGCTGCGCACCGGCAGGAAGGCGGGCGTCACTCCGGTCACCGTGGTGCTGGCTGTGAGCGATCCGGATTGCACCACATCCGAAAGGGTGATTTGGGGCGCGACCCGCCGCACGGTGGGCACCTGCTCCTCGATCGCCTTGGCGTCCTCCAGCACCAGGGTCTTGGGGCTCTCGATGCCCTGGCGGCGGGTGTCATTGCGGCCGGGAACCACGAAGAGCACGTTGGCCCCGAGGCTGCTCAGCTGGCCCTCCGCCAGGTTCTGGGCCCCTTTGCCCACGCCCACCAGGGTGATCACCGAGGCATTGCCGATCACGATGCCCAGCATGGTGAGCAGGCTGCGCAGCTTGTTCGAGGTCAGGGTGGTGAGGGCCATCCCGACGGTCTCACGGAGCGGTAGTCGGGAGCCCATGGACGGCAGCGTGGCCCTACAAGGTTGGCTTGGCGATGACCTCAATGGGGTTGAGGGCTCCGCGATGCACCACACCTTCGTGGACCGTGAGGGTGATGATCTCCCCCTGCAGCAGATCCACCGTGGCCTTCGCCACCCCCACGATCACGGGGATGCCAAGACGTTCGGCGATCAAGGCCGCATGGCTCCCGCGACCCTCCTGCTCGGTGATCACTCCCTTGGCCCGGCGGATGGCATCCAAATAGTCGTCGTTGGTTTCCCGCACCACGAGAATGTCGCCGCTTTCCAGCCGGCCAGCCTCCTCGGCTGATCGCGCCAGGCACACCTTGCCGCTCACCGAGCCGCTGCCGATCCCCGTTCCCCGTCCGAGGAAGGCCGACACCAGGCCCACCCGCACCAGATCGGTGGATCCGCTCACCCCTTCAAGGGTTCCCTGGGTCTGCACCACCAGCTCGCCGGCATGGAGGAAGCCCATTTCCTGGGCCACGCCCATCGCCACATTGAAGGTGCTGCCGGTGTTCACCTGTTGGGCGATCAGCAGGGGTGTCACCCCCCACACCAGCTGGAGTTGCCTGGCCACGTTCACCTCGCTGGTGATGGCCAGGATCGGCGTGCTCGGCCGGAACTTGCTCACGTTGCGGGCGGTGGAGCCGCTCTTGGTGAGGGGAAGGATCGCGGCGGCGTTGAGCTGGCGGGCGATGCTGCTCACCGCCTGACAGATCGCATTAGGGATCGTGGTGGCCATGTGGCTGTCGAGCTCCCGGCGCGGGTAATCCCGCTCGATGCGCCGCGCGATCTGGGCCATGGTGGCCACAGCCTCCACCGGAAAGTCCCCCACGGCGCTCTCGTTGGAAAGCATCACGGCGTCGGTGCCATCGAGGATGGCGTTGGCCACATCGCTCACCTCGGCGCGGGTGGGCCTGGGGCTCGACACCATCGAATCGAGCATCTGGGTAGCGGTGATCACCGGGATGCCCAGGCTGTTGGCCTTGCGGATCAGTTCCTTCTGCAGCAGCGGCACCTCTTCGGCGGGCATCTCCACCCCCAGATCACCGCGGGCCACCATCACCCCGTCACAGAGGGGGAGGATGGCGTCGATGGCATCGATCGCCTCGAATTTCTCAATCTTGGCCACCACCGGGGTGGCATGGCCGTGGCTGCGAATCAGTTCCCGGATCTCCTGCATGTCGGAGGGGTTGCGGACGAAGCTGAGGGCTACCCAGTCGACGCCCTGTTGCAGACCAAAGGCCAGGTCTTCCCGGTCTTTGTCGGTGAGGGCCCGGATCGAGAGCTGCACATCAGGGAAGTTCACCCCTTTGTTGTTCGAGAGCACCCCTCCAACCGTGACGCGGCAGTAGAGGTTCTGCTGCTCCACATCCACCGTCTCGACCGCCATCTCCACCTTGCCGTCATCGATCAGGATGCGACTGCCGATGGGCACCTCGGAGGCGAGCGTGCTGTAGGTCACCGTGGCGATCGCGCGATCGCAGGCCACCGAGCGGGAGGTGAGGGTGAAGGGGTCGCCATTGGCCAAGGCGATCGGACCCTCGGCAAAGCGGCCGAGCCTGATCTTCGGGCCTTGGAGGTCTTGGAGGATGCCCACGTGCACTCCGAGTTCTTCGGCCACCTGCCGGATCGTGGCGATCCGCACGGCGTGGTCGGCGTGGTCGCCGTGGGAGAAATTGAGCCGGAAGGTGGTGGCACCGGCATCAATCAAGCGGCGCAGCATCTCGGCCGACTCGGTGGCCGGGCCAATCGTGGCCACGATCTTGGTGCGACGCATGAGATGGGGCTTGGCCATGGACCACCACTTCCAAGGGCGGAAACTACCATCCGGCCCAGCTCTCCCCCCGCTCGCAATGGACTTCCAGGCTTACCAGGAGCGATCCCGCACCACGGCCCGCTATCCCGATGCCGGACGCAACGCCATCTATCCAACCCTTGGACTTTGCGGCGAGGCCGGTGAGGTGGCTGAAAAGGTGAAAAAAGTGTTGCGCGATGCCGGCGGTGTGTTCAGTGAGCCGGTGCGGGATGACCTGCTCTTGGAACTGGGAGATGTGCTCTGGTATGTGGCGCAGCTGGCCACCGAGCTCGATCTCAGTCTGGACACCATCGCCGAAACGAATCTCGCCAAGCTGGCCAGCCGCGCAGCCCGTAACGTGATTGGCGGTGCGGGTGATCGACGCTGATGCAACCGGTACCTGCAAACACCCTCAAGATCGTGCTCGGCCTGCTGCTTGGCCTGGCCCTTGGCCTGGTGCTTTGGCAGCTGCTGCCCGCCTCCGCCATGGCCGCGGAGCTTGAGGTGGGCCAGGTGCGGCTTGAGCCCTGTCCTGTGGCAGATCCGGGCAGCCAGAGCGGGCTGAAACGCCCTGTTGGCGCCAGTTGCTACGCCCTGCGGGGCGAGGTGCTCAACCCCGGCCGCCAGAGCGTGGTGGATACGGATGTCTTTGCCCTCATCCTTGACGCCAGTGGCGAACCGGTGCTGCCCAACCGCACCAGGGTGGGCTCGATCGGCGATGTTCCGCCCGGCCGCTCCGAGTTCGCCCTGCGGTTGGCGGTGCCAGCGGGAACGCCCGGGCCTTTTCAGGTGCGCAAGGTGCGGGCCCGGGGCTTCTCTTCCCCTGTGCGGATGCGGGCCGGGCCCGATGTGGAGAAGCTGCCCCTCGAGGAAGCCTTGGGCCAAGCCTGAAGCCCCTGCCAAGGCCCTCGAGTAACGGTGAGCATCGCTGCCAGCGGCAGGGTGGGATGAATCAGTAACCGATGCCTGTGCCGGCCAGGCTGGTGGCTCCGAAGCCCAGCAGTCCTTGGGCCAGCTGCAGGGCCAGGAAGGCCACCAGCGAGGAGAGGTCAAGGCCCCCCACCGGAGGTATCAGACCCCGGAAGGCGTTGAGGTAGGGATCGGTGATGGCGCTGACGCTTGAGAGGATCGGATTGCTCCAGTCGAGGTTGGGGAACCAGCTCAGGAGCACCCGCACCAGCAGCACCAGGGTGTAGATGCTCAGGGTCTGGGCCAGCACCTGCAGCAGGAAAACAACGATATCCATGGTTGGAGGCTGGGAGATCAGACGTGTTCAGTGCTGAATCTATTCAGCGCCTGATCCAGTTAGCCCAGCCGTTCGTGGCCCGGCAGGCCTGATCGGATCAGGCGGCCGCCGGCGGCGTTGCCGCGCCGCCATCCAACGACGAAGTGTTGGCAGCCGTTCCGCTCGCTGCGGCGCCATCGGGGGGGGCCTCGGAACCGAGTTCCAGCTGGCGGCTCCGCAGATCCGGAGCGGCAAGGCCCTGGGCCCGCGGGTTCTGCCCCTGAACGGCGAAGGTGCGGTGGAATTTCTCGCTCAGGCTCAGCCAGAAGGAGCGGCCATCGCTTTGGCGGCGTCGTTCGATGAAGTTCTGCGCCAGCAGTTCCTTGATGTGGTCGTAGGCACCGGAACCGCGAAGCTCCACGAGCTCCGATTGGAGGATGCGCTTCTTGAGGGCGATCGTGGCCAGGGTCCGCAGTGAGGCGGTGGAGAGGTCCACCGGCAGCAGGTTCTGCACCAGATCACCGAGGCCCTCCCGCAACTGGAGGCTGTAGCGGCTGCCCTCTTGGTGGATCTCCAGGGCCGTGTCCCGGTGGGCGTAGTCGGCCATCAGGGTGATCAGGGCCAGCTCCGCCGTTTCCCGCTCCAGGCCCGCCAGCTCGGCCAGTTCGGCCAGGGTGAGGGGGCGACCCTTGAGGTAGAGGATCGCCTCAAGCCTGGCGGGGATGGAGAGGGTTTCCAGGGCCAGGGCGGCCGCCTTGCCCGGCCCGTTTCCGCTGCCTTCTGCCGCCTGCCGCTCCGCGGGGGATCCGTTGGCCTGGGCTGCCGACTCGGGACTGGCCATGGGCGGTCCTGGGCGGAGATGGTTCGAACCGTATCGCAGGCCTCAGGTCGTCACCAGAGGGGGCTGATGGGGAAGGTTGCTGGCCTGCTGCCCCAGGAACAGCCGGTAGGCCGGGTTGGCGGTCTCATCCCAGTGGGGAAAGGGCAGAGCGTTCACAAACCGCTCCCACTCCTGCCGTTCGTGTGGCGGCACCTGCACGCCCACCACGATCCGCCCCACGTCGGCGCCATGGTTGCGGTAGTGAAAAATGCTGATGTTCCAGCTGGGATGCAGGCTGCTCACAAAGGCCATCAGGGCGCCCGGACGTTCCGGGAATTCGAAGCGGTAGAGGAGTTCCTCTCGCTGGTCGAGGGCCTCCGCGGCGCTGGCCGGCAGCCGGCCGCCCACCATGTGGCAGAGGTGGAGCTTGGCGAGTTCGTTGCCGGAGAGGTCCAGACAGGGGAAGCCATCGCCTTGCAGCTCCGCTATCAAGCGGCGGGTGTCGGCATGGCCGTTGATCTGCACCCCCACAAAGATGTGGGCCAGGCGGGGATCGGCCAGGCGGTAGGAGAACTCGGTGAGGCTGCGCTGCCCCAGCACCGCACAGAAGCGGCGCAGGCTGCCGGGTTGTTCGGGGATCTCCACCGCCAGCAGCGCTTCCCGTTCCTCCCCCAGCTCGGCCCGTTCGGCCACAAAGAGCAGGCGGCCGAAGTTCATGTTGGCGCCGCAGGCCACCGCCACCAGGGTGCGATCCCGCAGGCCCCGTTGCTGCACATCCGCCTTCATGCCGGCCACGGCCAGGGCACCGGCCGGCTCGAGGATCGAACGGGTGTCCTCGAACACGTCCTTGATGGCGGCGCAGACGGCGTCGGTGTCCACGGTGATCATGCGATCCACGTAGCGCCGCGCCAGGTCGAAGGTGAGTTCCCCCACCTCCCGCACGGCCACCCCATCGGCGAAAAGACCCACCGAATCGAGCCGCACCCGTTCGCCCGCCGCCAGGGAGCGGGACATGGCATCCGCGTCCAGCGGCTCGACGCCGATGATCTCCACCTCGGGCCAGAGGTTCTTCACGTAGGCGGCGATGCCGGCGATCAGGCCCCCACCCCCCACGGCCACATAGATGGCATCGGGGGGATCGGAGCACTGCCGCAGGATCTCCAGGCCGATGGTGCCCTGGCCGGCGATCACATCGGGATCGTCGAAGGGGTGGATGAAGGTGAGCCCCCCGTCCTGCTCCATGCGGCGGGCCTCGGCGTAGGCGGCGTCGTAGTTGTCGCCGTGGAGCACCACCTCGGCGCCCCGGGCGGCCACCGCCCGCACCTTCATCTCTGGCGTGGTGACCGGCATCACAATCACGGCGCGGCAGCCGAGTCGCTGGGCAGCCAGGGCCACCCCCTGGGCGTGGTTGCCGGCGCTGGCGGCGATCACCCCCCGGTCAAGCTCCTCGCGGCTGAGGCCCACCATGCGGTTGTAAGCACCGCGCAGCTTGAAGCTGAACACCGGCTGCAGATCCTCTCGCTTGAGCAGCACCCGGTTGCCGAGGCGCTCCGAGAGGTTGGGGGCCGGATCCAGGGGGGATTCAATCGCCACGTCGTAGACGCGGGCCCGCAGGATCCTTGGCAGGTAGGACGCCGGATCGGGTAGCGCGGCGGCTCCGGGGGGGCGAGCGGCCTCCGGGATTCCGGCGGGCTGGTCGGGCTGGTCGAGGGCGCTGGCGGCGGCATTCATCGAACCAGTCTCGCAATCAACGGCAGGAACGGTCGCGGTTGTCGCCAACTGCCCTTCGGCACCGCGTACATTGGACCTGAAGGGAGCCTGAAGGCATGCATCTCAGCGAGTTGAGCCATCCCAACCAGCTGCATGGCCTCTCCATCACGGAATTGGAAGCTGTGGCGCGGCAGATCCGCGAACGCCACCTGGAGGTGGTGTCCACCAGCGGCGGCCATCTCGGCCCGGGGCTTGGGGTGGTGGAACTCACCCTCGCGCTCTACCAAACCCTCGACCTCGACCATGACCGGATTGTCTGGGATGTGGGGCACCAGGCCTATCCCCACAAACTGATCACCGGTCGCTACGCCGACTTCCATTCCCTGCGCCAGAAGGGTGGCGTGGCCGGCTACCTCAAACGCAGCGAGAGCCGCTTCGACCATTTCGGTGCGGGGCATGCCTCCACGAGCATCTCGGCTGCCCTGGGCATGGCCCTGGCCCGTGATGCCCGCAAGGAACATTTCAAATGCGTCGCGGTGATCGGCGATGGGGCCCTCACCGGTGGGATGGCCTTGGAGGCGATCAACCACGCCGGTCACCTGCCACGCACCAATTTGCTGGTGGTGCTGAACGACAACGACATGTCGATCAGCCCGCCGGTTGGCGCCCTCTCCACCCACCTGAACCGCATGCGGCTCAGCAAGCCGGTCCAGTTCATCCAGGACAACGCCGAGGAGGCGATCCGCCATCTCCCCTTCCTGCATGGCGAGCTTCCCACCGAGCTCAAGACCCTCAAGGAGAGCATGAAGCGGCTGGCGGTGCCCAAGCTTGGGGCCGTGTTCGAGGAGCTGGGCTTCACCTACATGGGCCCGATCGATGGCCATGACATCGCCGCCATGGTGCGCACCTTCGAGGCCGCCCATCGCACCGAGGGGCCGGTGCTGGTGCACGTGGCCACCACCAAAGGCAAGGGCTATCCCTACGCCGAAGCCGACCAGGTGGGTTACCACGCCCAGAGCGCCTTCGACCTGGCCACGGGCAAGGCCTACCCCTCCAGCAAGCCGAAGCCCCCCAGCTGGAGCAAGGTGTTTGGCCAGACCCTGGTCAAGATCTGCGAACATGACCCCCGCGTGGTGGGCATCACCGCCGCCATGGCCACCGGCACGGGCCTTGATCTGCTCGAGAAGGCCCTGCCGAAGCAGTATTTCGACGTGGGTATCGCCGAACAGCACGCCGTGACGATGGCGGCCGGCATGGCTTGTGAAGGGTTGCGCCCCGTGGTGGCGATCTACAGCACCTTTCTGCAGCGCGCCTTCGACCAGCTGATCCACGACGTGGGCATCCAGAACCTGCCGGTGACCTTCGTGCTCGACCGGGCTGGCATCGTCGGGGCCGATGGCCCCACCCACCAAGGGCAATACGACATCAGCTACCTGCGTGCGGTGCCCAACTTCACCGTGATGGCCCCCAAGGATGAGGCCGAACTGCAGCGCATGCTGGTGACCTCGATCGCCCACTCCGGACCCTGCGCTATCCGCATCCCGAGGGGCGAGGGCGAAGGGGTTCCCCTGATGGAGGAGGGTTGGCAACCCCTGCAGATCGGCCGCGGTGAACTGCTCACCGATGGCGACGACCTGCTGCTGGTGGCCTATGGCGCCATGGTGGCGCCGGCCATGGCCACCGCCGGCCTGCTCCAGGAGCAGGGGGTGCGGGCTGCGGTGATCAATGCCCGTTTCCTGCGGCCCCTCGATGAGGCCCTGATCCTGCCGATGGCCCGCCGCATTGGCCGCGTGGTGACCTTCGAGGAAGGGGCCCTAGCTGGTGGTTTCGGAGCGGCGGTGGTGGAATGCCTCAACGACCACGACGTGCTCGTGCCGGTGTTGCGCCTCGGCATCCCCGATGTGTTGGTGGACCACGCCAGCCCGGACCAGAGCAAGGAGGCCCTTGGCCTCACCCCACCCCAGATGGCCGCCCGCATCCTGGAGCGCTTCGGCACCCCCCTGCGCCCCGGCCATGGCGTGGAGGACACCCGCTCCCCCGACGACCGTCGCACTCCGGTGGTCGCCTGAGCCCCATCACGTTCGGACCGTTGCGCTGCCGGGTGCTGGTGGTGGGTGCCGGGCCCGCCGGCGCTGATCTTGCTCGGCAGTTGGCCGCCCATGGGGTGGATGTGCTGCTGGTGGAGCGCCTCCCCGATTTGCGCCGCGCCGCCTTCAGCAGCGCTGCCCTACCCCTCGATGTCCTCGACCGTTTTGGACTGCCGACGAGGGTGGTGGGCCACCGCTGGAGTGGCTGGGAGCTTTTGGGTCCCGGTGAAGACCGCCGGCGCTGGCGGGGCGCCAGTCCCCAGGGGGTGGTGCTTGATTTCGGTGTCCTGCGCCAGTGGCTGGTGGGGGAGGCCCAGGGCTGGGGAGCCCGGGTGCTGCTCGGCCACCGGGCCCTGGCCTGCCACCAGGAAGCGGATGGGGTTCACACCGTCCTGCGCCGGGGCGATGGCCGTCGCCTTGAGGTTCACAGCGACTGGGTGATTGATGCCACGGGCCAGGAGCGCAGCCTGCTCGGCGAACCGCCGACGGCCGGCCCCGGAACCGATTTGCTGGTGAGCGGTGTGGGCCTGGAGTGGTTGGTGGAGGTGCCCCACGCCTGCTGGGAGCGTTGGCGTGATCGGCTGGCCTTCTGCCTGGGCAGCGACTGGGTGGCCCAGGGCTACGGCTGGGTGTTTCCCATGCAGGCCCCGCGCCTCAAGCTGGGGGTGTGTCGCCTGCTCGACCCCGGCCGGCACCAGCCGCCCCTGGGGGGCGTGCTGGAGCGGTTGATCGAGCGCTTGCTGGAGCCAACCGAGCGACAGGCCATGGTCGTGGTCGATCGCCATGGCGGCCTGATCCGCAGCAGCATCCGTCGCCGGGAACCCCACCGCCGCGGCCGCCTAGTCGGGCTCGGGGATGCGGTGAGCACCGCCAACCTGCTGGGCGGCGAAGGGATCCGCCATGCCCTTACCAGCTCCAGGGTGCTGGCTCCCCTCCTCTTGGAGGAGCTGCGGGGCCAAGCCACGGATTCGGGCCGTTTCCTGGACCGTTACCCAAGGGAGCTTCGCCGTGCCCTGGGCTGGCGCTGGTCACTCAGTGGACGCCTGGCCCGGCGCACCTGGCTGGGGCTCCACGGAGCTGCTGCCGATCGGCGACTCGGATCCTTGCTCACAAGCCTGGAGGAGGAGAACGCCTCGGCCCTTTCGGATCTGCTGTTCGGCTACCGGTTCGAGCGCTACGGGATCAGGGCGATTCCCTATCTGCTCGGCCTGCGCTGAGGGGGTTTAAACATCTCTCCACCCTCCTGCGGTGCGCTTGCGGTCAGGGAGTGTCTTCAGTTCGAATGGGTACGGATGGGAGGCAGTGGCGTTCGGGGAAGTCCGAACGCTCACCGCTGGATCCGATCAGAGCACGCCCCTGGAGGCCAGGCCCTGGATCGCGCCCATGCCGAGGATGTGGCCGAGGCTGATGGTGCCCAGCATGGCGCCGTGGCTGAGGCCGCCGAAGAGATTGGAGCTGGGGAGTTTCAGGCCCACGTTGGGCTGCTTGATGGTGGCCTTGCCGATGGCGATGGCGATGATGTTGGCGAGGATCATCACCAGGCCCACCTTCGGCGACCAGGAAACGGTGGCGGGAGCCAGAGCCAAGAGGGGAGCGATCATGGAGCCATGTGCCGACGTCCTATCTTGCGGTTGAGGAGGCGCCTCGCTGCCCCCACGTAAGACTTGTTCACTCGATCGCGAGCTGCATCGGCCGGATTCAGTTGCGTCAGCGGTTGGGACTGTTCAGTGCTGCTGCTGATGGCGGCCCCAGGCAAAACCGAGCATCACCAACGCATTGCTCAGGGTGAGGAACGCCTCAGCGCCGCCGTGCAAGGGGTCGACATCGGCAAGCTGCCGGCCGAAGCGCAGCTGGGCCACCACCGCCGCCACGATCGTGACGGCCACGAACAGCAGGGTGAGCTGGAAGCCGCGCAGGGCAAGCCGAGGAAAGGCCCTCACCCGCGATGCCCACCAGAGGAAGGCCAGATAGGGAACCAGCGAGAGCACGAACAGAGGGGCCGGGTCGATGCCGGCCAGGGCCGCCAGGGGCACGGAAGGGACGCTCATGGTTCCTCTGTCCGCGCAGGAGCCTCAATGGCCGCATCCAGGCGCCGTTGCTGACGCAGCAGATTCCAGCCGGCCAGGGCCATGGTGCCGTTGCCCAGGGTGGTCAGACCCGCCTGAAACACCACCAGCCCGCGGAGCTCTTCAGGGTTGTCGAAGAGATGCCAGGTGCAGGCCGCCATGGCGCTTCCCAGCGCCGGCAGCATGGCCAGGGCGAGCCAGCGCCAGCCTCCTTCCCGCCGCCGCTGGCCGTAGGCCTGCACGGCCGCAATCGCCACGATCCACTCCAGCACCGAGGTGACGTGGATCCACCAGGTGCCCAGGGACAGGGCATGCATGGTGCGGACTCCCGAGTGAGACCAATGTAGGAACCTGATGCTGCGGGCGGCCGAAACGGGTTGGTTCCCTGGCCATCGAGGCAGCGGAGATCGGGAAGCGGAGATCGGGGCGCCTATTTTCAGATCGCAGGTACAGGCGGGACTGGTGGTGGTGGGCGGCGATCAGGAGCTCGGTGGGCCCAGGCAACGCACCGCTGAACAGTCCCTTCCTGATGGAGCGGGTTTCGGCGGGAGCAAGGTTCTCCTCTGCGGCTACTACGGCGAGCACAACCTCGGCGACGACGCCCTGCTCGCGGTGTTGCTCAACCAGCTCCCGGCGGGTTGGGAGCCCCTGGTCACCGCCCGCGACCAGGACTTGGTGCGCCAGCGTTTCGGTGTGGCCACCACCGACCGGCGCAGCCTGGGAGGGGTGCTGCGGGCCCTGGGGGGATGCGATGCGTTGGTGCTCGGCGGCGGCAGCCTGCTCCAGGACTCCACCAGCTTCAAGAGCCTTCTTTATTACGCCGCCCTGATCGGCGCCGCCCGTCTCCAGGGCAAGCCGGTGGGTCTGTGGGGTCAGGGCCTCGGTCCCGTGCGGCGCCGCCGCAGCCGCCAGCTGGTGCGGGCCCTGTTGCCGCTCGCCACTGCGATCAGCTGGCGCGATCCCGCCTCGGCCTCCCTGGCTGCCGGTTGGGGGATCACGGCGCCCTTTGGCAGCGATCCGGTGTGGGCGCTGCCCACCCGGCCCTGGCATGGCCAAGGCGGTCCCATCGTGCTGTGCTGGCGGCCCGTTGCCCAGCTCCAGGGGCCGGCCTGGCGTCCCTACCTCGAGGCGCTCGATCAGTTGGCGGCCGGCGCGGATCGGCCGGTGCTGTGGCTGCCCTTCCACCAGGAGCAGGATCGGGGCCTCCTAGCAGCCCTCCACGCCGAGGGGCTGGTGCCTCCGCGGCTGATGGAGCGTTCCCGGGAGCTGGCGGTGGAGGATCCCGCCGCCGCCCTCGAGCAGTTCGCCGGCGCTTCCCTGGTGCTGGCCATGCGGCTCCATGGCCTCATCCTGGCGGCCTTGGCCGGTGCCCCCACCGCTGCCCTCAGCTACGACCCCAAGGTGGCCGCCGCCGCCGCCGCCATCGGCTGCCCACTACAGGTGCTGGGAGAACCGGTGGGCTCCGGCCTTGGGGATTCCTGGGCTAGCAGCCTCGATCACCCGCCCTCCGTTGACCGGGTGGAAGCTTTGCGTCAGGACAGCCAGCTCCACGCCGGCGTCTTGGAGCAGGTGCTGCCAAGGCGCTCCGGCGGGATCCGTTCCCCGGCCTGAGCTTTGGACCCCTTGGGGGGACCGCCGCCGGTGGATCAGCGGCGCAGCACGGCTGCGTCGATGCGATCGCCCCGATCACCCCAACCGGTCACCTCGAGGGTTGTGGGAGTGGCCGTGATTTCCGCGAAGCTGTGGCGGCTCAGGGCCTTGGCGCTGCGCTCTTCAGGCACCACGGCGCGCAGTGAAGCCCCGGCACCGCCAACCTGCAGGTAGGTGGTTCCCTCGATCACGCGGCTGCGCTCGTAATGGTGTTCGTGGCCGTTGATGTACAGCTGAACCCCGTATTGGCGGAACAGGGGGGTGAGATGGGCAATGGCGGCGGGATCATCGCCGTAGAAGCCACTGCTGTAGATGGGGTGGTGACCCACCACCACCTTCCAGGGGGCGGTGCTGGCGGCCAAGGCCCGCCGCAGCCAGGGCATCTGGTGCTGCCAGCGGGCATTCATGTTGGTGTCGAGCAGGAAGAACTCCACCGGGCCCCGCCGCAGGGCATACCAGCGCCCCTTCATGCCGAAGGGGGGATAGGCCACCTGGGGATCGCCATTGGCCGTGCGGATGTCGTGGTTGCCCAGCACGGCATGGAAGGGGACCTTGGCATCCAGCAAGGCCCGGTAGGGTCGCAAAAAAGTGGCCTCCACCCGATCGAGGTTGCCATCGGGATAGATGTTATCCCCGGCCATCAGCACCAGATCCACGGGTCGGCTCTGGTGCACCTTCGCCATCTGATCGGCCACCGCCCGCTGGCGGGAGTCGCCGCTGCCGCTGTCGGCGATGGCCAGCCAGCGGATCGAGGCCGGCTGGATCGGGGGAGGTGGTTGGCTGGGGCCGGCCAGGGCGTTGCCGACGAGGGCGCCACCGCCCAGGCCCGCGAAGGACAACAGGACGGATTGGATCAACAGGCGCCGGGGAAGCAGGCGCCCGGGCTTGCGGCCGGAGGGTTGGGCGGAGATCCGTGCGGGCATCTCAGGAGGCCTTGGCGGCTTGCAGGGTGTTCAGGGCCGCCAGCACCTCCTGACTGTGCTGGGCGGGATGGACCCCGGTCCAGCGCTGCCGCAGGGTGCCCTGGGGATCGATCAGGAAGGTGTGGCGCAGCGAGTAGGGCGCCATCCAGGAGCCATAGCGGCGGCTCACCTCACCGGCTGGATCGGAGAGCAGGGGATAGGCCAGCCCCTCGCTACCGCAGAAGGAGGCGTGGCTTTCGGCATCGTCGGCGCTGACACCCACCACCGATGCCCCCCGGGCCGCGAAGCTGGATAGGTCACGCTGGAAGCCGCGGGCTTCAAGCGTGCAGCCGCTGGTGAAATCGCGCGGATAGAAATAAAGCACCAGCCAGCGGCCCCGAAAGGCGGCCAGGTTCAGCCGGCTATCGATCGGCTTGCCCTCGCGGTCTGGCGTGACGCCGGGCAGATCGAAATCCGGGGCGGCTGTGTCGAGGGTGGGAAGCACCCCTCCGAGGGCCAGGGCCGAGGGCACCCTCGCCAGGAGTGAGGCCGGCAGGATCAGCATCCCCTGAAGCAGGGATCGGCGGGCGAGGGTGATTGCCATTAAAAAACGCCGTTGGTCGGCGCAGTCTGGTGGATTGGTGGGGGTGAGCGGGTGGGTCGATCCAGCCCATCGCCAATCCGGAAGCTGGCCTCTGGACGCGGTGAGCAGGTCGCCGCGTCCAGGGCTGGGGCACAATCTGGCTCAGATCTTGGCCAGGTTGATTCCCAGTTCCTTGGCGTAGGGACCGAGGCCCTTTTTCTGGATGGTCTTCAGGGCGCGGGTGGACACCCGCAGCTTCACGAAGCGTTTGCCCTCGGCCCACCAGAGGCGACGCTCCTGGAGGTTCACCTGCTGGAGTTTTTTGGTGCGGACGTGGGAATGGCTGACCGCCATGCCGTTGTTGGCACGCTTGCCGGTGAGTTCGCAGACGCGGGACATGGACGATCTTCCGATCCGAAACAACAGGCCAATTGACCTCAAGGTGAACTTAGCAAATCACCCTCCGGGTCTCAGCTGAGTCCCCGCTGAAGCAGCTGACCCATCAGCTCAGCGCTGCTCTGCTGGAAGCCTGCCAACTGCTCAGGGGCCAGGCCCCCTACTGCCAGTCGGGCCGTGTCATAGAGGTGGCGGCCGAGACGCCCCGCAAGTTCCGTGCTGGGGGAGGTGCTGGCGGCGGCCCCTGGGGTGGTGATCACCCCGCCGGCGCTGAGTTTGAGCAGTCCCTCCACCAAGGCGTGGCGACGATTCACCAACAGCACGTGGTGGTCGGGCAGGCCGGGCAGCCGCTGCTCCATCAGGGCCCCCATGTCGTTGATGCGGCGCATCTGCTCCGGCAGCAGGATCAACGCCGCTGGAGCGTTGTCGCCCTTGAGGGCCTGAACCTGCACCGTGATCCGCCCGTCATTGAGGGCCTTGCTGAACAGCTCCCTCAGTTTTTCCGAACTGTCCTTGCCATCGGCATCCTGGATTTCGTTCTCGCTCTCTTGAAGAGAGGCGTCGAGTTCGGCATCGACCCGCTGGAATTTGAGGTCGTCGTGGCGCATCTCCAGCCATGGGATGAACTGGCTATCGATGAAGCTGTCGGCCATCAACACCTCCGCCCCTTGGCCGGTCCACAGCGCCAGGGGGCCGGCTTGGCCGGCCTCATCGGTGCAATAGAGAACCCGCTGGGCTTGGTCCGCTCCCAGACGGCTGCGGTAGCCGGAGAGGGTGGTGTAGGTGCGATCGCCGCTGGCGATCGGGTCGATCGTTGTGGACGGGCTCGATTCCCCTTCGGCGGCCTCAACGCTGGATTGGGCGGCAAGAGCGGAGGTGGCGAATAGCACCAGATCGGCCACCTGATCGGCGAACTTGCCATCCTCCATGGCGCCGATCTTGATGAAGGGGGCCACGGCATCCCAGATCTCGGCGTAGCGGGCCGGATCATCGCGGTGCAGTTCCTTGAGCCGGTCGCCCACCTTTTTGGCCACAAAGCCGCCGATCGAACGCACACGGCGATCGGTCTGGAGGGCCGAGCGGCTCACGTTGAGCGGGATGTCGGGTGAATCAATCACGCCCCGCAGGGGCAGCAGATAGCGGGGCACCACCTCCTTGATCGAATCGCTCACGAACACCTGGTTGCAGTACAAGCGGATCTCCCCTTTTTCCCAGTCGGCGCGGGAGCCGAGGCGGGGGAAATAGAGGATGCCCTGAAGGTTGTAGGGGTAATCGGTGTTGAGGTGTACCCACAGCAGGGGATCTCCCTGGAAGGGGTAGAGATAGCGGTAGAGCTCGATGTAGTCATCGTCCGTGAGTTCGCGGGGACTCTTGCGCCAGGGTGCCTCGCGCTTGTTCACCGTTTCCCCATCCAGCTGCACCTCCACCGGTAGGAAGTCGCAGTAGGTGGTGATCAGGGTGCGGATCCTGGATGGTTCGAGATACTCGAGCTCTTCCTCCATCAGGTGGAGGATCACATCGGTGCCTGGCTCGCTGCGTTCGGCGGCTTCAAGGCTGAAATTCGGAGAGCCATCGCAACTCCAACGCACCGCTTCGCTATCGGCTCGGGCGCTGAGGCTCACCAGCTCCACCTGGGCAGCCACCATGAAGCTCGAATAAAAACCTAGGCCGAAATGGCCGATGATGGCATCACTTTCCTGCTTGTATTTCTCCAGGAAATCTTCGGCGCTGGAGAAGGCCACTTGGTTGATGTAGCGCTTCACCTCATCGGCCGTCATGCCGATGCCGTTATCGGAGATGGTGAGGGTTTTGGCTTCGCGATCGATCTTGATCGCGATGCGGCCCTCCGCGCCCTCGCTGCAGTCGCCGGCCATGGACGCCATGCGGCGCTTGCTGATCGCATCCACCCCGTTGCTGACCAGCTCCCGGAGGAAGACTTCATGGCCGCTGTAGACGGCCTTCTTGATGATCGGGAAGATGTTTTCGGTGTGGATCTGAATCTGGCCTTGTTCCAGCACCGCCATGGCAAGTTGTGTCACTGGCGGGGAGACTAGAAGTGCGCCCCCGCATCGTTCAAGGGTGACCAGGGAGGGGTCTCCGAACCCCGATCAGGCGCTGGTCTGCAGTTCAGGCCGTTCCTCCGGCAGGATCGCGCCCTCGACGGGGCACACCTGGAGGCAGATGCCGCAATCGATGCAGGTGTCGAAATCGATCCAGTAGAAGGCCGTGCCCTTGCTGTTGGCCCCCTTGCCGGGGTGGATGCAGGCCACCGGACAGGCGTCGACGCAATCGGCCACGCCTTCGCACACGTTGGTGACGATCGTGTGGGCCATGCTGCGGATGAGCTGCTGGGGCGGATCTTAGGCAGGCGGCAGGGCGCCCGCCCGTGGCCCCAGCCGTTCGGAGCGGAGCGGAGCTAGGGGCTGATTCAGGTCGCGATCCAGACGGTGCCGCGGCAGCCCCGTTCCGCCGCGATGCCCTCGGCTTCCGCTTCGCTGGCGCAGTGGCTGAGGCAGAGTTCGGCCGCTTCGCCCCGCTGGTGAAGCGTGGCCTGGTGGCTCAGGGCCAGGGCCGGGTCCACCCCCGGGGCCGTGGCCACCAGCCAGGCACCCTGGGGAGCCGCCGGTTCGGCATCCTCCAGCAGCTCCCGGATCGCTTCGATGGCGAAGCCGAAGCCGGTGCCGGCCGCCTGGTCGACCTCGGCGCCGAAGCGGCCCACCAGGGCGTCGTAGCGGCCGCCGCTGGCGATGGCGACGGGGGCATCGTGGCCCTGGCAGACCAGCCGGAACACCAGGCCGTCGTAGAGGTCGAAATGGGGTTGGAAGCTGGGATCGAGCTGCAGCCGCACGTCCCGCGCCGCCGCCGCTGGGGCCACGGCGGTGAGGGTGTCGGCCAGGGTCTGGAGCAGGGGGATGGGCCCGAGCCACTGCTCTAATTGATAGAGCACCCGTTCCGGTTCACCGCGCAGGGATAGGAGGGTGCGGAAGCTCTCCCGCTGCGGTGCCGGCAGGTTGATCTGATCCAGCGCCAGGGGATCGAAGCCGGTGAGCGCCCGGCGGATGGCGCCGCGCTCCGCTTCGGCTGCCTGGTTGAGCAGGGCATCGAGCAGGCCATGGTGACCCACCAGTAGGGTGGGCCGGTGGCGCTCCTGGAGGCCGAGGGTGGCCACCGCCGCCAGCAGCAGCTGGAGCAGCTCGGTGTCGGCGGCGGCGGAGGACACCCCGAGCAGTTCGACACCGCTCTGGAGTTCCTCATGGATTCGCTGACCGCCCCCATCGCCCGTGGAGGTGCGGAAGGTGGTGCCGCAGGCCCAGAGCCGCAGGGGCCTGGGGCGGCCCCGCAGGCGACTGCAGGCGGCCCTGGCGATCGGGGCGGTGAGCTCGGGCCGCAGGCCCAGGGGATCATCGGCCGCCAGCCGCAGGATCTCGCCACTGTTGATCGCACCGCCGGCCTCGAGGGAGCTGAGCCGCTCGATCGTGGGCGGTGTCATCTCCTGGTAACCCCAGAGGCGATAAACCCCGGCCAGGAGTTCGCTGATGCGGCGATTGCTCTCCACCGCGCCGGGCTGCAGATCACGGGCGCCGGCAGCGGGTTGCAGAGCCATGGTGGGGAGGGCGAGGGCGGCGAACGGATGGAGCGATCCTATGGAGCGGCCGCATCGAGTTCGGCGGCGCCATAGCTGCTGCCGCTGAGGGGAGCGCAGCGAGCCAGCTCAGCCACCATCTCGGCATGGAGGCCCGGTCCGCAGGCCAGCACCCGGCCGCTGGCCAGATCCAGGGGTGAGCCTTCATAGCCGCTCACCACGCCGCCCGCCTGCTCCACCAGCACCGCGCCGGCGGCTAGATCCCAGGGTGAGAGGCCCCGCTCCCAATAGCCATCGAAGAGGCCGGCGGCCACGTAGGCGAGATCTACGGCGGCCGCACCGGCCCGCCGGACCCCGTGGCTGCGGTGGGTGAACCAGGCGAATTCGGCGTAATTGTTGTCCTTGCGTTCGATCCGGTCGTAGGCGAAGCCGGTGGCCAGCAGGGCATCGGCCACGCGGCCGCAGCTGCTCACCTGGAGGCGTTCGCCATTGCACCAGGAACCGTGGCCCGGGGCCGCCCAGAAAAACTGGTCAAGGGCCGGCAGGGCCAGGGCGCCGAGCAGGGGCCGGCCCCGCCAGGTCAGTCCCACGGAGGTGCCGAAGAAGGGGAAGCCGTGGGCGTAATTGGTGGTGCCGTCGAGGGGGTCGACGCACCACTCCAGATCGCCTTCGCCGGCCAGGCGGCCGCTTTCCTCAGCATTCACCGCGATGCCGGCGGTTTCGGCCGCCAGGACGGCCAGCACCGCCGCCTCAGCGGCGTGGTCGGCCTCGGTGACCAGGTTGCCAGCCGCCCCTTTGGCCTGGATCTTCACCACCTGACGGAACATCGCTTTAAGGGGCACCGCGCCCGCCTGGGCCGCCGTTTTGGCCACCGCCAGAAGCCGCTCCAGTTCCCCGGGCGGCAGGTTCGCCTCCCGCAGGGCCGCATCGGATTGCGAGAGCACGGCGGGCGAAGGCAGGTTGCTCATGTCATTCCTCGTCAAGGGGGAGTCCCGGCCGCACGCGGCCCCGACCGAAATAGCGGCCGAACTGGAGCTCGTAGACCTCATCTTCGTCCTGGGTCTCCACCTCCAGCGGACCGGTGGCGCGGGCCACGCAGAGGAGGCCATAGCCCCGGCTTCTGAGCTCTCTGGAGAGGCCAAGGGCTTCGTGCTGATCGATGTCGCCGCTGATGACGCGAACGGCACAGGCGGTGCAGCAGCCGTTGCGGCAGCTGAAGGGCAGCGGATCGCCCTGCTCCTCGAAGCTGCGCAGGATGTAGGCCCCCTCCGGAACCTGGTGGCGAATCACCCGGCCCTCCTGGCGCCAATGCACGGTGACGGTGTGGCTTAGGGGAGGGTTCGCTTTCATTTCGTCTGGGCTGAGGT
>Ga0209597_1000035_pt1 | contig 73473 bp, 64 predicted proteins | sample M_140625_MF_Meta_FD_187316 | JGI IMG/M metagenome (GOLD analysis project Ga0209597, IMG submission 187316) | Freshwater microbial communities from Lake Montjoie, Canada to study carbon cycling - M_140625_MF_MetaG (SPAdes) (version 2) | ecosystem: Environmental > Aquatic > Freshwater > Lake... | reverse complement strand
CCTTCAGCGTTTTAAAAGACGCAAATTAAGCGAGGATTTTGGCAACAACGCCAGCGCCCACAGTGCGGCCGCCTTCGCGGATCGCAAAACGCAAACCTTCTTCCATGGCGATCGGGTTGATCAACTTCACAGTGATCGACACGTTATCACCTGGCATCACCATCTCTTTGCCTTCTGGCAATTCAATGGCGCCTGTTACGTCCGTCGTGCGGAAGTAAAACTGAGGGCGGTAGTTGTTGAAGAACGGTGTGTGACGACCGCCTTCGTCTTTCGACAAAACATAGATCTCGCCTGTGAAGTGCGTGTGCGGCTTGATCGAGCCGGGCTTGCACAGCACTTGGCCGCGCTGCACGTCTTCGCGCTTGGTGCCGCGCAGCAAAATACCCACGTTGTCACCCGCTTGGCCTTGGTCCAGCAACTTCCTGAACATCTCAACGCCTGTGCATGTTGTTTTCTGTGTGTCGGCAATACCAACGATTTCGATCTCTTCGCCAACCTTGACAATGCCGCGCTCGATACGGCCTGTGACCACGGTGCCGCGGCCTGAGATGGAGAACACGTCTTCCACAGGCATCAAGAAAGCACCGTCGACTGCGCGGTCGGGTGTGGGAATGTAGGTGTCTAAAGCGTCGGCCAACTTCATGATGGCTTCTTCGCCCAAAGGACCCTTGTCGCCTTCCAAAGCCAGCTTGGCTGAGCCGTGGATGATGGGCGTGTTGTCGCCTGGGAACTCGTACTTGTCTAGCAGCTCACGCACCTCCATCTCGACCAACTCGAGCAACTCGGCGTCGTCCACCATGTCGCACTTGTTCAAGAAAACGATGATGTAAGGCACACCCACCTGACGCGCCAGCAAAATGTGCTCGCGGGTTTGGGGCATAGGGCCGTCAGCAGCGGAGCACACCAAAATGGCGCCGTCCATTTGCGCTGCGCCAGTGATCATGTTCTTCACATAGTCGGCGTGGCCTGGGCAGTCAACGTGAGCGTAGTGGCGATTGGCCGTCTCGTACTCAACGTGGGCTGTGTTAATCGTGATGCCGCGGGCCTTCTCTTCAGGCGCTGCGTCAATTTGGTCGTACGCTTTTGCAGAACCACCAAACTTGGCCGCCAACACCGTGGTGATCGCAGCTGTCAAGGTTGTCTTGCCATGGTCAACGTGACCAATCGTGCCAACGTTAACGTGCGGTTTTGTCCGCTCAAATTTCTCTTTTGCCATATCAATTCTCCAAAGAACAATGCCCGTGTTGTGGTTTTATGTTTGCATCCAATTGCTTGTTCACACCGCACGGGGACAGCGTGGCACTGGATCGCAGACAGGTTTATCTTTTTTCTATCCTGCTAAGGAAGATTGATCAGTTGGGGACAGAGCAAACTGCTTCGCAGCTTGATCAGTCCCGCAAGTTATTTATTTTGCCCTCGACGCCACAATAGCTTCAGCAACGTTACGAGGCGCTTCAGCGTAGTGCTTGAATTCCATCGTGTACGTGGCGCGGCCTTGTGACATGGAGCGCAATGTGGTGGAGTAGCCGAACATTTCAGACAATGGCACTTCGGCTTTGATGGCTTTGCCACCGCCGACCATGTCGTCCATGCCCTGCACCATGCCGCGGCGTGAGGACAAATCGCCCATCACGTTACCGGCGTAGTCTTCAGGTGTTTCAACTTCAACAGCCATCATGGGTTCCAAGATGACGGGGCTGGCTTTGCGGCAACCGTCTTTGAAACCAAAGATGGCGGCCATTTTGAAAGCCATTTCGTTGGAGTCAACGTCGTGGTAAGAACCGAAGTGCAATGTGACTTTGACGTCGACCACGGGGTAGCCCGCCAACACGCCTTGGCTCAAAGCTTCAATCACGCCTTTTTCTACCGCAGGGATGTATTCACGAGGAACCACGCCGCCCTTGATGGCGTCGACGAATTCAAAACCTTTGCCGGCTTCTTGGGGCTCGACCTTCAAGACCACGTGACCGTACTGACCTTTACCGCCAGACTGACGCACGAACTTGCCTTCGGCTTCTTCAACCGTTTTGCGAATGGTTTCGCGGTAAGCCACTTGGGGCTTGCCCACGTTGGCTTCAACGCCAAACTCACGCTTCATGCGGTCGACAATGATTTCGAGGTGCAATTCGCCCTGGCCGCCAATGATGGTCTGGCCTGACTCTTCGTCAGTCTGCACGCGGAATGATGGATCTTCAGCAGCCAAACGTGACAGCGCCATGCCCATTTTTTCTTGGTCGGCTTTGGTCTTAGGTTCGACAGCTTGGCGAATGACGGAGTCGGGGAACACCATGCGCTCCAATGTGATGACCGCGTTGGGATCGCACAAAGTTTCGCCCGTGGTGACGTCTTTCAAACCCACGCAAGCAGCGATGTCGCCGGCACGGATTTCGTCAACTTCTTCACGGTTGTTGGCGTGCATCTGCACGATACGACCGATACGCTCTTTCTTGCCGCGAACCGCGTTGTAAACGGTGTCGCCCTTTTTCAGAACGCCCGAGTAAACGCGCACGAAAGTGAGCTGGCCCACAAAGGGGTCGGTCATCAATTTGAAAGCCAATGCAGCGAATTTTTCGTTGTCGTCGGCCTTGCGTGTGATTTCTTTTTCGTCTTCGTCGAAACCTTTGATGGCTTTCACGTCCAATGGTGAAGGCATCAGGTCCAAGACCGCGTCGAGCATGCGCTGAACGCCTTTGTTCTTGAAGGCGGTGCCGCACAACATGGGTTGAATTTCGCTGTTGACGGTGCGAATGCGCAAACCCGCCGTGATTTCTTCTTCCGTCAAGTCACCTTCTTCAAGGTACTTGTTCATGAATTCTTCAGAAGCTTCAGCTGCCGCTTCAACCATCTTCTCGCGCCACTCCTTGGCCAATTCCACCAAGTTGGCGGGAATTTCTTCGAAGGTGAACTTCATGCCCTGAGACGCTTCGTCCCAGATGATGGCTTTCATTTTGCGCAGATCGACCACGCCAGTGAAGTTTTCTTCAGCGCCGATTGGGATCACGATGGGCACTGGGTTGGCTTTCAAGCGCAACTTCATTTGCTCAACCACTTTGAAGAAGTTGGCACCTGTGCGGTCCATCTTGTTCACGAAGGCCAAACGAGGAACCTTGTATTTGTTAGCTTGACGCCACACAGTTTCAGATTGTGGTTGCACGCCGCCTACAGCACAGTAAACCATGCAAGCGCCGTCGAGCACGCGCATAGAGCGCTCAACTTCAATGGTGAAGTCAACGTGGCCGGGCGTATCAATGATGTTGATACGGTGGTCTTCATAAGAGCCGTCCATGCCCTTCCAAAAACAAGTGGTCGCAGCAGAAGTGATCGTGATGCCACGCTCTTGCTCTTGCTCCATCCAGTCCATGGTGGCGGCGCCATCATGCACTTCACCAATTTTGTGATTCACACCGGTGTAAAAAAGAATACGCTCGGTGGTGGTGGTCTTACCCGCGTCAATGTGCGCAGAAATACCGATATTGCGATAACGCTCGATGGGAGTTATGCGAGCCATGATCAACCTCTTGGAATTCAGTTAAAACAAAAAATACAAATGCCCTGCAGGTTCTCTACAGGGCTTTGCGGTCGGTTGGCAACGCAGCTTGAGGCCGCGTGACAACCTCTGGAATTTAGAAGCGGAAGTGTGAGAAGGCTTTGTTGGCTTCAGCCATACGGTGCACTTCATCACGCTTTTTCATCGCGCCGCCGCGGCCTTCATTGGCCTCGAGCAACTCGTTGGCCAAACGCAAAGCCATGGATTTTTCACCACGCTTGCGGGCCGCTTCTTTGATCCAACGCATGGACAAAGCCAAGCGACGGATAGGGCGAACTTCAACGGGCACTTGGTAGTTGGCACCACCCACGCGGCGGGATTTAACTTCCACCATGGGCTTGACGTTGTTGATGGCGATTGAGAAAAGCTCGACTGGGTCTTTGCCAGTTTTCTTTTCCATGTTTTCCAAGGCACCGTAAATGATGCGCTCGGCAACCGCTTTTTTGCCGCCTTCCATGATCACATTCATGAACTTGGAGAGCTCGACATTACCGAACTTGGGATCCGGCAGGATTTCACGTTTAGGGACTTCACGACGACGTGGCATATTTCACCTCTTTGCTTCAGTTTGGTGGCTGGACGTCCGATCCAGACACCCTGCAAATTCATTTTGAACTTGCACTTACTCGACTCCAACATGGAGTCACTTCGTTGAACTGGCTCGTCTAAAAACCAGAGCAACACCTTTTTTTGAAAGCTAACTTAAGCTTTCTTCGGGCGCTTAGCGCCATATTTAGAACGCGATTGCTTGCGGTCTTTGACACCTTGCAAATCGAGTGAACCCCGCACGATGTGATAACGCACACCAGGCAAGTCTTTCACACGACCACCACGTACCAACACCACGGAGTGTTCCTGCAAATTGTGGCCTTCACCACCGATGTAGGAGATCACCTCGAAGCCATTGGTCAAGCGCACTTTGGCAACTTTACGCAGAGCAGAGTTAGGTTTTTTAGGCGTCGTGGTGTACACACGTGTGCACACACCGCGGCGCTGCGGAGAGTTTTGCATCGCAGGGCTTTTTGACTTGGTCTTTTCGACCTCGCGCCCCTGACGCACCAATTGATTGATGGTTGGCATTTAAAAAAACGTCCCTAAACGTTTGGAATGAACAAAAGAATCTTCTCCGCTCCAAATGCGGAAAAGCCTTCTAGTATAGCGCTGGAACATGAACAAGGCAAAATAATATTCTGCCGGACCTTCTAGATCAAAGTTTGCAAGTACCAACTTTTCTTACTTGATCCATAAACGCAAAGCATCCCAAGCACGGCCTAACACGCCCGCCTGCTCTACAGCGTCCAAGGCCTGCAAAGGCATCTCAACCCACAGTTGCTCGCCTCGGAATACTTTGAGGCTGCCGATGGTCTGGCCTTTGGTGACTGGCGCCACCAAAGGGTCTGGGCGGGCCAATTGCGTTTTGATTTGAGCAGCAGCGCCTGTTGGAACGGCCACCACGAGCGCATCGGCGCGACCCAATTTGACTGTGGAAGCCTTGCCTTTCCAAATAGCAGGCGTAGCCACCGCTTGGCCGGCGTCAAACAATTTCACCGCTTCAAAAGCGGTGTAGCCCCAGTTGAGCAGTTTTTGAGCTTCATTGGCCCGTGCAATTTCACTGCTGGTGCCAATCACAATGGCCATCAAACGGCGCGAGCCCACATTGGGAAAATCACGTTTGGCCGTTGCCACCAAACAATAGCCCGCCGCGTTTGTATGGCCGGTTTTCAAACCATCCACAGTGGGGTCTTTGAAAAGCAGCAAATTGCGGTTGCTGTCATTGGCAGCAGGCGTGCCTGGGTAACGGTATTTTTTAATGGCGTATGTCCCGACATATTCAGGAAAGTCATGCAGCAAACGCATGGACAAGGTGGCCAAGTCTCGGGTTGTGGTGGTGTGACCCGCTTCGGTCAAGCCTTCAGGGTTTTTGTAACTGGTGCTGTTCATCCCCAGCACCTTGGCCTGCTCGTTCATCATCTGAACGAAGCGTTCGGCTGTGCCGCCCACGCCCTCGGCCAGTGCCATGGTGGCGTCATTGCCCGATTGAACAATCATGCCTTTAATCAAGTCCTCAACCGGCACCTTCATTTTGGGGTCAATGAACATGCGCGAGCCTGGCATTTTCCAAGCGCGTTCGCTCACGCTCAATGTTTGTTTCATGTCGATTTTTTTCGACTTCAAGGCATCAAACACCAAATAAGCGCTCATGAGTTTGGTGAGAGAAGCCGGCTCGACGGGCATGTCTAAGTCGCGCGAGGCCAAGATTTGATTGGCCGTCACATCGAGCAACAAATACGCCTTCGCCGCAATTTCTGGCGCCTCAGGCGCAGCGCTCTGAGCATGCGCTTGCAAGGGCGCCCAAGCAAAAGTGAACGCCGAAAAAGTGAAAGCAAGCAAGGGCCTGGTGGCGCTTCGGCAAAATTTAGAAAATATCAATGTCATGTTGGGATTTTTAAGCTATCAAGTCCGCACGTGGCGGCTGACCAGGTTGCGAAGCAAGGGCAACTGTCCGTGAAAGAAATGTTCAACCCCGGGTATGACCGTGACCGGCAAAGACTGCGGCCGAGCCCAGTCCATCACGCTGGCCAAAGGCACGGTGTCGTCCACTTCGCCGTGCAAGACCAAGGTTTTATTGTGCAACTCAGTTGGCACGGGTGCCACTTGAAAACGGGAAGCAGCGGTACCGACGAGGACCAGTTTTTCGAGCTTGTTGGCGGGCGATAGGCGGGCAAGGGCATGACTGGTCACGAAAGCGCCAAATGAAAATCCAGCCAGGGCCATCGGCTGCGCCGTTTCACAAGTGGCCTGGATCACGCTCATCAGGTCGTCAACTTCCCCGCGGCCTTCGTCGTAGGCGCCTTCACTTGCACCCACACCTCGAAAATTAAAACGAATGGCGCGCCAGCCATTTTGAGCAAAGGCCTTGGCCAGGGTTTGAACCACTTTGTTTTGCATCGTGCCGCCAAACAAAGGATGGGGGTGAGCAATGACCACCGTCCCTTGAAAAACACCACCCTCTGGCAGGTCACACAAACCCTCCAAAAGACCTGAAGGGCCTTGAAGATGCATGTTCTGCGTTGCTGAGTTCATCAGCGCCCAACTTCAGGGGGCATGATCAATCGCGTGACAGGCTGGCCATCCTTCAAGTGGCTGTCGACGATTTCATCGATGTCAGCGTTGTCGACAAAGCTGTACCAAGTCCCCTCTGGGTACACCACGGCAACCGGGCCTCCGGCACAACGGTCTAGGCATCCTGCTTTGTTCACCCGCACTTGACCTGGGGCAGAAAGTCCCAGACTCTTGATGCGCGCTTTGCAATGGTCAAAGGCAGCTTGGGCGCCTTGCTGTGAGCAACAAGCTTCACCACTTTTTCTTTCATTCAAGCAGAAAAAGATATGGCGCTCGTAATAAGGTTTGGCGGGCGATGTCGATTGCACGGCATCTGATGGGGCGGGTTTAGATTCACTCATGCTTGCATTTTAGTGGCGCGCGCGGCAGACAAACAACGCATCAAATAAACCAGCAACGCAAAGGGCCATAACCACCCCAGCCACTGAATCAGGCCATGGAAGCGAATGAATTGACCTTGCTCCCAGTTTTGTAACGTCATTGAAAAGTAAGCGTTGGCCGACGCGTTGTTGAGCAGGGTGAGTTGTAAAACCAACCCGACCAGGGCCAAAACTTGAAGTGTTTTTTCTTGACGCCACATCATGGGCCATGCCGCAACAGCAGCAAGTACCAGCGCCAGTTGCACGGGTTCATTCAACCAACCCCAAGCATGTGAAGGGCCATATGTCAAAGCTGCAGACAAGGCCGTGAACAACAGGCCGCAGCCCGTCAAGACAAACCAAGCCACTGCCTTTTGGTGCAAATGGCGTATCAAGCTAAAAGCCAGCAGGCAAGGCAGCAACTGGCCAAGGCTGACACACACAATTTCATAGGCGGGCAGCAAGGGCTGCAATTCAACTTCGCGCACAGGCAACCAATCTAGCCAGGGTGTTTCTTGCAATAGCAAGGCCAATGCATCTTCGGCACGTTCTAAAACCTGACCCAAGCCCATCGGAATTGGCGCAGGGAAGAGCAATGCAACGGGCCACAAGGCGAGCAGCACCAAAGAGCCTTGTGCATCAGGCGCAAACCAGTTGGCTCTAAAACGACTCCATCGGTCTAAAAACCCAAATCGCTCCAAGGTCCAAGCGGCGCCTGCACCTGCCAATGTTCCGGCGCTGTTCAAACCCCAATCCACATTAGAGGGAACCCGTGCTGGCAAAAAGAGCTGCAAGCTTTCCATGCCAAGCGAAAGCGCAGAGCCCAATGCCAAGGTCAACCCCACGGCTGGCAAGTGCCTGGCGCTTCGTTGCAGTGCCAGAGCCACGATGAAGCCCAAAGGCGCATAACCCAAAACGTTAGAAAGAATGTCAAAGCCTGTCCAATACCGAGGCCACGGTGCCCAAACAAATGCGGTCCAATCAACGCCTTGTGAGCGCCAGTTTTGGAAAGGATACAGACTGGCGTAGATGATCAACGCGGCATAGATTGCTGCCAAAGGCCATGCCGCTGTTTTTTTCATGTGGCTGGCTTGCCTTAGAAAGGCTTCACGACGACCAAGATGACAACCGCCACCAACATCAAGACGGGCGCCTCATTGAACCAGCGGAACCAAACATGGCTGTGCGTGTTTTGCTGAGCCTCAAAGTTTTTCAAAATTCGGCCGCATGAATGGTGATAGCCCACAATCAAGAGTACCAAGGCCAATTTGGCGTGCATCCAAGCATTGCCCGGGCCCCAACCAATGCCAACTCCCCACCACAGCCAAACACCCAAGGCAATGGCCGGCACCGACAACAGGGTGGTGAACCTTAATAATTTTCTGGCCATGAGCAAGAGCCTGGCGTACTCGGCCTCAGAGTCATCTGGCACCATGGCCAAATTGACAAATATTCGAGGCAAATAAAACAGGCCGGCAAACCAGCTGGCCACGAAAATGATGTGAAAGGCTTTGATCCAGAGCATGCCCTGAGTGTAGCCCTGTCGGTGAATTGGGTACAAGTTCGCTGACGGGTTGGGGCTTAAATTTCTTGCCAAAGAAGCTCGTGAAATGCGCCCAATGGGGCAAAGATCAGGCACAATTTTCAAATGACACTGATACACACCCCCTACCCCTTAAGTCGCCCACGCCGTTTGCGTCGCACCGATTATTCGCGGCGCTTGGTTCGTGAGCATCAACTCACTGCCGACGATCTGATTTATCCCGTCTTTGTTTTAGACGGCAAGAATCAACGCCAAGCCGTTGGCTCTATGCCGGGCGTAGAGCGCTTGAGTTTGGATTTGTTAATGCCCGTCGCAGAAGACTGCGTCAAGTTGGGCATTCCTGTGATGGCCCTGTTCCCCGTCATCGACAGCGCATTAAAAGACCCCTATGGCAACGAAGCACTGAACCCAGAGGGCTTGGTCCCCACCGTGGTTCGCGCTCTGAAAAAGAACTTTCCCGACCTGGGCATCATGACCGACGTGGCCTTAGATCCGTTCACCAGCCACGGACAAGATGGCTGGCTAGACGACGAGGGCTACATCTTGAACGACCTGACGCTGGCGCAATTGGTCAAGCAAGCCATGGTGCAAGCCGATGCCGGCGTTGACATGGTGGCCCCCAGCGACATGATGGATGGGCGCATTGGCGCCATTCGTCAGGCGCTTGAAAACAAAGGCCATGTGCACACGCAAATCATGGCCTACAGCGCCAAATATGCCAGCTCTTTTTACGGCCCCTTCCGCGACGCTGTGGGCTCTGCCGCCAATCTTGGCAAGGGCAACAAAAAAACTTACCAAATGGACCCCGGCAATACCAACGAAGCATTGCGCGAAGTGGCGCTAGACATCGCCGAAGGTGCCGACATGGTCATGGTCAAACCTGGCATGCCCTATTTGGACGTGGTGCGGCGCGTGAAAGATGAGTTTGGGGTGCCCACTTTTGCCTACCAAGTTTCTGGCGAATACGCCATGCTCAAAGCGGCCGCCCAAAATGGCTGGCTTGACCACGATGGCGTCATGATGGAAAGCTTATTGGCTTTTAAGCGTGCAGGCGCAGATGGTGTCTTGACTTACTTTGCCCGCGATGCTGCGCGCCTGTTAGCACGGGCCTAATCGCCCCAACCGCAAGCTCCAACATGCGCGTTTTCACGGTATCAGAACAACACGTCCAAGAAGCATTGTCCTTGCCCAGAACGCTGCCTGATAACGGTTTTGTGTGGGTCGCGTGTTCACGCACTTTTTTCCAAACGGAGCAGGCTCAAGTTCAACAAGCCCTTTACCAATTGAATGGGCAAAACCTGCTTGACCTGCATGTCTCTGATTTGTTGAACAGCCAACTTCCTTCGCGTTTTGATTTAACCTCGTACTACGATATTTTGGTGTTTAGGCGCTTGGCCAGCGCAAGCCGGGAAACAGAAAACTCTCAAGTTCCAGCCCATCAAAAAATAAAAGCCAAGCTCAGCGGCCCACCCGCCCTCAGGCGGGTCGACACAAGCCCCATTGGGTTTGCCATTTTTGACAAGGTATTGCTCACGCTTCATCCAGAAGACTGTGCAATTCGCGAGGCTTATGCTTCGCGACTGATGTCGACAAGCAGCGCTTCACAAGCCAACTCACCAACGGGCCAGGCTGCCGAACACGTCGCAGAACAAGGGGCCATGGACAATCGCTCCATTGGCGCCAGAGGCATTCCTGTCAGTCCAGCCGACTTGATGCTTAGAATGGTCAGTCAAGTGGTCGATGCCTATTTGGATTTGCGACGTGATCTCACGCGCCAGCTTGATCATTGGCAAGCCGAGCTCATCAACCCAGAGACGCGATTTAACAATTGGTCTGCCTTGCTAGAGGCGCGTCTTTCCTTGCACCACCTCGACGAAATTTGCGAAGACCAAAGCAGTGCCATGCAAGATTGGCTGGAGTCCTTGAACACTTGGGCACCACCCATTTCCAACTCTTTGATCAAAGAACATGAAATTCTCAAAGTGCGCAGCCGTGATGTGCTTGAGCACATTGATCGCGTGGTCCATCATGTGCGGCGCTTGGAACAAAGCATTGAAACTGCCGTGCAAATTCACTTCAATGCGCAAAGCAATCGCACCAACGAAACCATGCGCACCCTGACGTCTATCACCGCAATTTTTCTACCGTTGAATTTGATCGCTGCCATCTTTGGCATGAACTTTGATTTCATTCCGCTGATGCATGATCAGGCTGGCTTTTGGTTGACCCTAGCTAGCATGGTGCTGATCGCGTCTTCTCTGGCTTGGTTTTTCTGGCGCAAGCGTTATTTGGCTCGATCAGGGCGGTGATTCCACCTAGCGTTTCAGCCCAAATGGGCTTTGAAGAACGCCAAAGTTCTTTCTTTGGCCAAGGCCGCCGATTGAGCTTCCCAGGTGCCGCGGTGATTGCAATTGAACCCGTGATGGGCGGCATAAGTAAACACCTGTGCCTTGGGGTGCGCGGCTTTGAAGGCACTCACTGAGTCCATAGAAATCCACTTGTCTTCTTCTGCAAAGTGCGCCATGACAGGCACTTTGGCTTGCCTAGCCGACTCGGCCTCGGTGGTCATGCCACCACCGTAATAAGGCGCAGCAGCCGACAAACCTTGGAGCATGCACGCGGAACGCCAAGTCAGCAGGCCGCCCCAGCAATAACCCACAATGCCCACTTTGCCGCCGCAAGTGATGTGTGCATGGTCTATGGCAGATTGAATGTCTTGCAAAGCGCCCAGCGCGGGCAAAGCCTCAACGGCAGTTTTAAGGCCCATGCCAAGGCCCATGTCGGCCTCTGCATAGCCCAGCTCCACATTGGCTTGAACGCGGTGAAACATGGCGGGTGCAATGGCCAAATAGCCTTCACTGGCATATGCGTCGGCCACTTCGCGAATGTGCATGTTGACGCCAAAAATTTCTTGAATGACCACCACCGCGGCTTTGGCAGGGGCAGCGGGTTGCGCCACATAAGCGGGAACTTGCGTACCGTCGGCCGCTGCGAGTGTGATGAAAGAGCCCATGAAATTCTCCTTAAAAATTAAACTGCGAGCGCGCGCTCAACAAAATCAAGCCGATCTTGGCCCCAAAAAATTTCGCCATCCAAGACATAGCTTGGTGCGCCGAAAACACCCGCATCAATGGCCATTTGAGTATAGGACTCGTAGCGCTCGTGGACCGCTTGGCTGTAAGTCTGCTCTAAGCAAGACGCTGGCAAGTGCTGCTCATGGAGCAGTTCAACCAAGGTTTTTTCATCGGCGATGTTGCGCTGCTGCGACCAAACCGCAGACAGGATAGCGCCACTGATATTCATGGCCGCATCGGCACCCACCGCCATGTCAACCGCAATGATCAGTTTGGCAGCATCGTCACCGCTGACGGGGAAAAAAGTGGGCTTGAGATGCAAGGGTGCACCCAACCATTTGCTAAAGCGATCTAGTTCCGTCAAACGGTACGCTTGTCGCTGTGGCGCTCTCTGCCCCAAGGGTAAGCCCCCAGAAATGGGAAATACCTTGCCCCCCAAATCAAAGGGCATGACTCGCACAGCAGCGCCAGATTTTTTGAGAATGTTTTGAAAACGTTGATGCCCCAAGTAAGCCCATGGGCTTTGGGGGGCAAAATAATAGTCGACTGAGTGACTCACAAGATACTCCTACATAAGGTAATCTGCGCAGTTAAATTAACCAACAGTCAGCTGTTTTAACAGTTTGGCTACATTTCTGCAGGAGACAAGCCATGCGCAAAGTTTTATTGGTCACCGGTGGCAGCCGTGGCATCGGTGCTGCCACCTGTATTTTGGCCGCGCAAAAGGGCTGGGATGTGGCTGTCAATTACAGCGCCAATGCCCAAGCTGCAGAGGGTGTCGTTGAGCAAATTAAGGCGGCAGGTGGGCGGGCCATCTCCGTAAAGGCCGATGTGGCGCACGAAGACCAAGTGTTGGCGATGTTCCAAAAAGTGCGGGCTGAGTTGGGGCCCCTCCAAGGCTTGGTCAACAATGCGGGCGTTGTAGACGTTTCTGCGCGCTTGGATGAAATGAGCATGGCGCGTTGGCGCCGAATGTTTGACATCAACGTTTTAGGATCCATGTTGTGCGCGCGAGAAGCCATCTTGGAAATGAGCACCCGACACGGCGGTGTGGGCGGCAGCATTGTGAATCTCTCGAGTGCAGCCGCACGCTTAGGCTCGCCAAGTCAATACTTGGATTACGCAGCCGCCAAGGGTGCCATTGACAGTTTCACACTGGGCTTGGCCAAGGAAGTTGCAGGCGAGGGCATTCGCGTGAACGCCGTTCGTCCGGGCCTCATTGACACCGAGATTCATGCCTCTGGTGGGCTGCCCAATCGCGTCAAAGACTTAGAGCATTTGGTGCCAGCCAAACGCGGCGGTAGCGCCATGGAAGTTGCACAGGCTATTGTGTGGTTACTGTCCGACGAGGCCAGCTACACCACGATGAGTTTGGTCGATGTCTCGGGGGGCCGTTAATGTCATCTGAGAGCGCTCGCACCATTCGCTATTACTGGGAAGACATGCAGCCCGGCAGTGAACGAGATTTGGGGTCCATCACACCCACTCGCGAAGAGATCATTGCATTTGCAACCCAATTTGACCCGCAGCCCTTTCACTTGAACGATGAAGCGGCCAAGGCTTCTGTGTTTGGTGACTTGTGCGCCAGCGGTTGGCATACCTGTGCCATGGCGATGCGCTTGATGGTGACCAACTTTTTGCACGAGGCAGCCAGTCTAGGGTCGCCTGGGCTTGAAAACTTGCAATGGAAAAAACCGGTCTTGCCCAACGACACCCTGCGCTTGAAACACAAAATTTTGGAATCTAGGCCCATGCGCTCCAAACCCGACGTGGGCTTGGTAAGAACCCAATGGGAAATGCACAACCAACATGGCGATTGCGTACTCCACATGGAAGGTTGGGGCATGTTCCGGCGCCGCCACCCAGCCACCGAGTTGACCAAGAACGATTAACATTCACCTTCTTTGCTGCTCACTCCTCAATGTTTTAAGGCCTTAGGATTTCCCATGACTGTCACAACCATTGCTCATTTCATTTCAGGTCACAAAGTCTCGGGTTCCTCTTCCCGTGCGCAAGACGTTTTCAACCCAGCCACGGGCGCCGTCACAGGCCGTGTGAGTTTGGCCAACACACAAGATGTCGATCAAGCTGTCGCCGCGGCTCAGGCTGCGTTTCCAGCTTGGGCCGACACGCCGCCCTTGAGGCGAGCACGCGTGATGTTCAAGTTTCTGGAGTTGCTCAATCAGCACAAAGACACCTTGGCTCACATGATCACGGCCGAGCACGGCAAAGTCTTCACAGATGCGCAAGGCGAAGTCACTCGCGGCATCGACATTGTGGAATTTGCCTGCGGCATTCCGCAATTGCTCAAAGGCGACTTCACCGATCAAGTTTCAACCGGCATCGACAACTGGACATTGCGCCAGCCTTTGGGTGTTGTGGCGGGCGTCACGCCCTTTAACTTTCCAGTCATGGTGCCCATGTGGATGTTTCCCGTGGCCATCGCCTGTGGCAACACCTTTGTCTTAAAGCCAAGCCCGCTAGATCCCAGCCCTAGCCTGTTCATGGCAGAGCTACTCCACCAAGCGGGCCTGCCCAGTGGTGTTTTCAACGTGGTTCAAGGCGACAAAGAAGCCGTTGATGCCTTGGTGGCCCACGCCGATGTCAAAGCAGTCAGTTTTGTAGGCTCTACGCCCATTGCCAACAGCCTTTATGAAACCGGCGCACGCCATGGCAAACGTGTGCAGGCCTTGGGCGGTGCCAAGAACCACATGGTCGTCATGCCGGACGCAGACATTGACCAGGCCGTCGATGCCCTCATCGGTGCCGCCTACGGCTCGGCGGGCGAGCGCTGCATGGCCATCAGTGTGGCTGTTTTGGTGGGCGATGTGGCCGAGCGACTCATGCCCTTGTTGCTTGAGAAAACACGCGCACTCAAAGTGCTGAACGGCACCAACTTGGCAGCAGAAATGGGCCCCATTGTCACGGCGGCCGCCAAACAACGCATCACTGGGTACATCGATGCGGGCGTGGCCGAAGGCGCACAATTGTTGGTCGATGGCCGTCAGTTTGATGGTGCCAAAGCAGGCGAAGGTTGCGACCATGGATTCTGGTTAGGCGGCACCTTGTTTGACCATGTCAGCACCGACATGAAAATTTACAAAGAAGAAATTTTTGGCCCTGTCTTGTCATGCGTTCGCGTGAAAGATTTGGGCGCAGCCATTCAAATCATCAACGACCATGAGTTTGGCAATGGCGTGAGTTGCTTCACGCGCGATGGCAATGTGGCGCGCGAATTCTCACGCCGAATTCAAGTGGGCATGGTGGGCATCAATGTGCCCATTCCTGTGCCCATGGCATGGCATGGTTTTGGCGGATGGAAGCGCAGTTTGTTTGGCGACATGCACGCCTATGGCGAAGAAGGCGTGCGCTTTTACACCAAGCAAAAATCAATCATGCAGCGCTGGCCTGAGAGCATTGGCAAAGGCGCCGAGTTCGCCATGCCAACCTCCAAGTAAGCAACTATTTCTTCACTTCGGAGCGCCATGAACGACAGCACTTTTGATTACATCATCGTCGGCGCTGGCACTGCAGGATGTCTCTTGGCCAATCGCTTATCGGCCGATGCCAGCAAACGTGTTTTGCTGATCGAGGCCGGCAAGCGAGACGATTACCACTGGATACACATTCCTGTTGGTTATTTGTATTGCATTGGCAATCCACGCACCGACTGGCTGTACGAAACAGAAGCGGCCGCAGGTTTGAACGGCAGAACCCTGCGATACCCCCGCGGCAAAGTGCTGGGGGGTTGCAGCAGCATCAACGGCATGATTTACATGCGCGGCCAGTCGCGCGATTACAACCAATGGGCGGCCATCACAGACGACCCACAATGGCGCTGGGATCAATGCCTGCCCTACTTTAAATTCCACGAAGACCACCACCAAGGCGCCACGGAAACGCATGGCGCGAACGGGGTGCCTGCGGCCTTGTTAAATCCGCTAGCGCACCAAGATGCTGCTTCGGCCGAATACTTCAGAGTCCTCAAGGCGCGCAAAGCTGGTGGCGAGTGGCGCATCGAAAAACAGCGCTTAAGCTGGGGCGTTTTAGACGCCTTTGCACAAGCCGCGCAAGAAGCCGGCGTTCCCGCTTCAGCTGACTTTAATCAAGGCAACAATGAAGGTGTGGGCTATTTTGAAGTGAATCAAAAAAGTGGCTGGCGCTGGAACACTGCTCAGGCATTTCTAAGGCCCACTTGCTATGCTCGCCCCAACTTTGAGCTTTGGACACAAGCACAAGTCGCCAGATTGGTCATTGAAACCGATGCCGATGGCGGCAAACGATGCACTGGCGTGAAGGTGTGGGACGGTCATCAACTGGTCACCGCCACTGCCACGCGCGAAGTGGCGCTGAGTGCAGGCAGCATCGGCTCTGCTCAAATTTTGCAACTTTCTGGCATTGGGGCCTCCAACAGTTTGAAACAAAACGGCGTGGAAGTGATGCACGACTTGCCCGGCGTTGGTGCCAATTTGCAAGACCATTTGCAAATTCGCTCTGTTTACAAAGTGAAGCATGCCAAAACACTGAATACCTTGGCCAACAGTTGGTGGGGCAAGGCCAAAATTGGTTTGGAATATGCCATGTCTAGGTCGGGGCCGATGAGCATGGCGCCCAGCCAATTGGGCGCGTTCACCAAAAGCGATCCAGCGCGTGAGTGGGCCAATATCCAATACCATGTGCAGCCTTTGAGCTTGGACGCATTTGGCGAGCCTTTGCACAAGTTTCCAGCCATCACCGCCAGCGTTTGCAATTTGAATCCAAGCAGCCGCGGTAGCGTGACTTTAAAGAGTCCCGACTTCAAGGTGCCTCCCGCCATTGCGCCCAATTATTTAAGCACCGAGGAAGACCGGAAAGTGGCGGCAGACAGTCTGCGCGTCACTCGGCGCATCATGTCGCAACCCGCCATGGCGGTCTTCGAACCCGAAGAGTTCAAGCCAGGGGTTCAATACCAATCGGATGAAGAATTGGCCAAGCTTGCAGGTGACATTGCCAGCACCATTTTTCACCCTGTGGGCACCACACGCATGGGCCGCGAAGACGACCCCATGGCGGTGGTCAACAGCCACTTACAAGTTCGCGGCATTCGTGGCTTGAGGGTGGTTGATGCTGGCGTGATGCCGAGCATTACCAGTGGCAATACCAACAGCCCCACCCTCATGATTGCTGAAAAAGCGGCGCACTGGATGGCCAAAGATGCGCAGGGGTTTGCCACGGGAAATCCCTGATGGCAATGTCTGATGCAGCCTAGTACATTTCACTCACTCGATGAACTGCTGTTTGGGTTCGTTTTGAGGGCAGAGGAGACACCCAAACTAATCGAACATCAACATCCAAAACGAGATGTGACTTTTTACAAGCGTCGCGAAAGCGGCGCTTTTTTTTGATGGAAATACTGATCGTCACTCTGGCCTCGCTGTTTGCCGGCATGGTCGACTCCATCGTGGGTGGTGGTGGTCTGATTTTGATACCCGCCCTGTTTGCCACATTTCCCTTGGCACCGCCCGCCACCTTGGTGGGTACCAATAAAAGTGCGGCCATTTGGGGCACGGCATTTTCAACCTATCAATTCAGCAAAAAAGTGGAGATGCGCTGGGCCGCTTTGTTTCCAGCGGCAGCGGCTGGCCTTCTGGGCTCGGTGTGTGGTGCATGGACAGTGACTCAAGTAGACCCCAGCTTTTTGCGCAAAGGCTTGCCATTTTTGCTTTTAGGCTTGCTGATTTACACCGTCGCTAAAAGAGAGATGGGTCAGTTGCATCAGCCTCGATTTCAAGGTCGGCATGAGGCGCTGGTAGCCGCTTTATTCGGCTTAGTGATCGGTTTTTACGATGGGTTTTTTGGACCAGGCGCTGGCAGCTTTTTTGTCTTTGCTTACGTGCGTTTGCTGGGCTATGACTTCTTGAACGCATCGGCCTCGGCCAAACTGATGAACACCGCCACCAACTTTTCGGCCTTGGCGCTGTTCACTTGGCAGGGCCATGTGTGGTGGCACTTGGCCGTGCCCATGGCCTTGGCCAATGTCGTTGGAAGCCTGATAGGTACTCGACTGGCACTGAAGCACGGTGCAGGCTTTGTACGCTATGCCTTCTTGGCTGTTGTTAGCGCTCTGATTTTAAAAACAGCCTACGATGGGTTTTTCCGCTGAGGGGCAAATTGCGCAAAAGCCACGCCTATCAAGGCAATGGCGGCACCCACCAATTTGATTGCGGTGTATTGCTCACCCGTAATGGCCCAAGCAAACAAGCCAGCAACCGGTGGCATGAGGTACATCAGAGGGGCTGTTCTGGCCACACCTCGGACTTGATTGATCCAACCCCAAACAAGCCAGCCGCCAAAGGCAGAAATTAAAACAGACCATGCCATGGCCGCCCACCCCTGAACACCCAGACTGGCCCAAGGTGCTTCTAGGCCTGTTGGGATACACAACAACATGACGGGCAAGCCGCCCAACAGAGTGGCATAGCCCATGGTCAAAATGCTGCCGTGTTTTTCAAGCAGTGGTTTGGCTTGCACGGTGTAATAAGAAAATAAAACAGAGGCTACTAACAAGACCATGTCGCCACCCGTTGCCCGCAAATCACCTATCATGATTTTTTCAAAAAGAAACAGCAAGACCCCAGTGAAGGCAATCGAGACGCCCAAGACTTGATAGCGCTGAAGTTTTTCGTGCCCCTTCCATCTCAAAATGAGCAAGGTAAAAATGGGGCCACACGCCAGAATCACAGAGCTTGAAAAGGGCGTCGACAAATGAATGCCGTAACACACAATGCCCACATGCAAGCTGTGCCCAACAAAGCCCAAGCTGGCCAACTCAAAAATATCTTTTCGGGCCATCGGCGGAAAGAAGCTGCCGAGCATGACGCGCATCATGATCAGTGCACATGTCGGCATGATCAAATAACGCCCCAGCAAAAAACCACTGGGCGAGAGCGTGTCCAGCAAATACTTTTGCACGCTGAAGTTGGCACCCCAAATCAAAATTAAAATCATGGCGGCCATCAAGGCCAAGGTGTTTTGTTTTTTGAGGTTCAAAGCGTGTCCAACACCGCAACGGGCACGCGTGCTGCCAAAGCACACATCAACTCATAGCCCACAGTGCCAGCAGCACGGGCCACCTCATCGATCGAAACACCAACACAAGGCTGGCTGGTTTTTTGGGGCTGACCCCACAAAGTGACTTCACTGCCCCTGTCGGCATGCGGTAAATCGGTGATGTCAACGGTGATCATGTCCATGCTGACGCGGCCCAGTGTTCGCGTCCGAATGCCATCGACGCAAACGGGCGTGCCAGTGGGTGCGTGGCGTGGGTAACCGTCTGCATAGCCACAAGCCACCACGCCAATTCGCATAGGGCGATCGGCCACAAACAAAGAGCCATAGCCCACGGAGTCTCCTGCTTGCAAATGTTGCACGCCAATGATGGCAGCATTCAAACTCATGACTGGTTTCAAGCCCCATTGATCAGCTGTATGGTCGGGATGATCAGGCGAACTGCCATAAAGCGCAATGCCGGGACGCACCCAATCTGACCTGACCTTTAAATCTTTGGCATGGCGCAAAGTGGCAGCGCTGTTTGACAGGCTGCGCTCGCCCGATAAGTCATGGGTGTACTCATGAAAAACAGCCATGGCGGCTGCAATGCCTTTGTCGGTATCTGCATCGCTGAAGTGCGACATGATCGAAATTTCATCGACTTGAGGCAGCGCATTCAAACGTGTCCAAGCCGCTCGAAATGCTTGTGGGGCAAACCCCAGCCTGTTCATGCCCGTATTTATTTTGAGGAATATGCGATGGCCTTGGTGTGTTTTGTGAACGGCCAACATGTCGATTTGGGCTTCGCAATGCACCACGTGCCACAAATTAAGTCGCGAACACAACTCCAGATCGCGTGTTTCAAAAACACCCTCAAGCAAAAGAATGGGGCCGCGCCAGCCCAATTGCCGAACACGCTCGGCTTCCGACAAATCAAGAAGTGCTATACCGTCTGCGGCACGCAAAGCATCGAAAACTCTTTCAATGCCATGCCCATACGCATTGGCTTTGACCACCCCCCAAACCAAGGCATCGGGGGCTGTTGCTTGAATGAGCGCCAAGTTATGGCGCAAGGCTTGTAGGTTTATGGTGGCCTGAATCGGTCTAGGCATGTCGGATCGTCTAAAACAAAGATCTATCGCAAAGGGTGGAGCCTAGATTGTGTCACTTCAGAGCGTGATATAAATGAAACTTACGCCAACATCTGCAATGCATTTGTTGCTTTGTTCAATTTTCATATTTTCGACTTAGGCCCAAATGCCCCATCGATTCACTGCATGATTTCATGAAGCGCGGTTTTTACACCATCATGGCGGCCCAGTTTTTCAGCTCGCTGGCCGACAACGCGCTGTTTGTCGCGGCGGTTGAACTCATTCGCATCAGTGGCGGAGACGAGTGGCAACGCGCTGCTTTGGTGCCCATGTTCGCCCTGTTTTATGTGGTGCTGGCGCCTTTTGTGGGCGCCTTTGCCGACTCCAGGCCGAAAGGGCAGGTCATGTTCCTCAGCAACGCCATCAAGGTGGTGGGCTGTTTGATGATGCTCTTTGGTACCCACCCTTTGCTGTCTTATGCCATCGTGGGCTTAGGCGCTGCGGCTTACTCTCCCGCCAAATACGGCATCTTGACCGAATTGTTGCCCGCCTCGCAACTGGTCAAAGCCAATGGCTGGATTGAAGGCCTGACCATTGCGTCCATCATCTTGGGCGTCTTGATTGGCGGGCAATTGGTAGGGCCCCACGTGTCTGAGTACTTGTTGAGCTTTGACTTGCCGTTCTTAGAGACAGGCATCGACACGCCGCCCGAGGCTGCCATTTTGTTATTGATCGTCTTTTACGCCTTGGCGGCTTGGTTCAACACACGGATCCCAGACACGGGCGTGGCCATGCGCCCACTGCCCTCCAATTTAGGAGCCCTGTTGCCCGATTTTTGGGATTGCAATACACGTCTTTGGAAAGACCGCTTGGGTCAAATTTCATTGGCCACCACCACCTTGTTTTGGGGTGTTTCAGGCAACTTGCGTTACATCGTCTTGGCCTGGAGCGCTGCGGCGCTTGGCTACACCACCACTCAAGCCTCTAGTCTGGTCGGCGTTGTCGCCATAGGCACCGCCGTCGGTGCGGTTGTGGCCTCCGTTCGAATGAAGCTGCACCAAGCAACCCTGGTCATGCCTTTGGGTATAGGCATGGGCTTGCTCGTCGTCGCCATGAACTTCATTGACAACGTATGGGTTGCCGCACCCTTCTTGATCATGCTGGGCGCACTGGGTGGCTTTTTGGTGGTTCCCATGAATGCATTGCTTCAGCACCGAGGCCACAACCTGATGGGCGCGGGCAGGTCCATTGCGGTTCAAAACTTCAATGAACAACTCTGTATTTTGCTGCTGGGTGGCATGTACAGTTTCTCAACAGGCATGGGCTTGTCAGCCTTTGGTGCCATCACCGCCTTTGGCTTGGTGGTGGCCGGCTTCATGTGGCTGATCAAACGCTGGCACGAGCGCAATATGCGAGACCACAGTGAAGAGCTGCAACAATTGATTGAAGTGGCTAAAAATGATCACTCTCATGGTTGATCGCCAATTGACTTAACCCTCTCGAAGGCACTTCCCATGAAAACAATTTACGATTTTGAAGCCGTTCAAATGAATGGACAAGGTCTGGCGCTGAGCCAATTGCAAGGCAAGGTCATGTTGATCGTGAACACTGCAAGTGCCTGCGGTTTCACGCCTCAGTTTGGTGGTCTAGAGAAAGTTCACCAAGCCTACAAAGACCGAGGCTTGGCTGTTTTAGGCTTTCCCTGCAATCAGTTTGGCGGCCAAGATCCTGCGAGCAACACGGTCATTGCAGATTTTTGCCAAGTCAATTACGGCGTGACTTTCACCATGATGCAAAAGGTCAATGTCAATGGCCCAGAAGCGCATCCGCTTTACCAATGGTTGTGCGCTGAGGCGCCGGGCTTGTTAGGCAGCAAGGCCATTAAGTGGAACTTCACCAAATTTTTGGTGGGCCGTGATGGCCGTGTACTTAAGCGCTATGCCTCGATGGACAAGCCCGAGAAAATGGCCCAAGACATTGAAGCGGCATTGGCCGCTTAAGCGATGTTCAGTGGCTTTTAGAAAGCACTTCGTCGACCAACTCCACCCAATGCCGCACCGGCACATCGGCACCACTTTGCAAATGCGTGATGCAGCCAATGTTGGCACTCAAAATGGCGGTGGGTTGCAAGTGATTTAAATGCCCCAACTTGCGATCGCGCAAGGCATAAGCCGTGTCAGCTTGCAACACTGAATAGGTGCCTGCAGAGCCACAGCACAAATGGGATTCAACTTCAGCCACGCGCAACTTAAATCCGAGCTGACCCAATTGAAACTCCACCCCCCCCTTGAGCTGTTGGCCGTGCTGCAAAGTACAAGGCGGGTGATAAGCCAGTACACCCGATTGGGCCACAAGCTCGGGCTTCAATTGCTTTTGAAGCTCAGGTAAACACATGGGCAACAACTCACTCAAGTCGCGAGTGAGTTCAGAAATGCGCTGCGCCTTCGCCGCATATTGCGCATCATGTTGCAGCAGATGGCCATACTCTTTCACGGTGACGCCGCAACCCGAGACATTCATGACGATGGCTTCCACGCCTTGTTCAACCCAAGGCCACCAGGCATCGATGTTGTGACGCATGTGGTCGAGACCACCCACTTGATCGTTCAAGTGAAACTTGACGGCACCACAACACCCTGCAGAAGGCGGCACGACAACCTGAATGCCGCATGCGTTAAGCACGCGGGCAGTGGCCGAATTGATATTGGGCATCATGGCAGGCTGCACACAACCGGCCAACATCAAGACCTTGCGGGTGTGCGTTTCTTGCGGCCAAGCGCCAGCATTTTGTGGCGCAGGCACTTTGGCTTTCAGTGCAGCAGGCAATAGGCTCCGAACACTTTGTCCCAACTTCATGGCAGGTGTAAAGAGTGCAGAGGTCAGTCCTTCTTTGAGCGCCCAGCGCAGTGCGCGTTCTTTCAGAGGTCTTTGTACTTTGGCATCAACCACTTTGCGGCCCAAGTCAACCAGGTGGCCATATTCAACGCCGCTGGGGCATGTGCTTTCGCAGTTGCGACACGTGAGGCACCGGTCTAAATGCAGCTGTGTTTTGCGCGTGGGTTCTGCGCCTTCAAAGACTTGCTTCATGAGGTAGATGCGGCCTCGCGGTCCGTCTAGCTCATCGCCCATCAATTGATAAGTAGGGCAGGTGGCCGAGCAAAATCCACAGTGCACACATTGGCGCAGAATGGCTTCGGCCTCTTGGCCGATGAGGGTGTTTTGAAACTCAGGTGCGAGTTGGGTTTGCATGTTGCGCCTCAGAAATACGCGTTCAGTCTGCAAGGGCTGAAAATGCCCGCAGGGTCGAATTCATTTTTCAACGCGTGTTGAATGCGTTGCTGCACCGAATCAAGTGGCGCAAAAACCGGCGTGTTCACATTCACTGCGGCACTGGCTTGCTGTGGCCGCCGAAACAAAGTGGCTTGGCCGCCCACGTTGGCGGCGGCTTGCCGAATAGCTTGCACCTCGCTGAGGGGTGCCCAGATCCAACGCTGCGCACCATGCCACTCAATGAAAGCTTCGCTGGCACTGTTTGGCAAATTCAAAACCGGCGCTGTTTGCGGCACAGACAAACGCCAAAGCGCCAAGTTTTCCTTGGCGCTGTGTTGTGTGAAAAATGGCAAAGCCTGATCTCGGCACAAGGCCCAATCTTGTGCAGCCGATTCAGCCGATTGTTCTATCAACTCACTTTGCAACTTGGCCACATCTTGTGACATGCGCAGCTTGGCCGCTTGCACCGCAGCCAGCGCGCCCCGCAAGCGAACAAACAAGATCTCAGGTGCGCCAGCTTGGGTGTTGTCTTTGACCCAGCAACTGGCATTCAATGGCAAGGGCTGGCCACCCCATTGGTGCAATAAATTCAAGGCTTGCGATTGCGGCAGTGCGCACATCAAAAAAACCTCGGCTGGGGCCATCGGCAAAACCTTGAGTGATACTTCGGTGATCAAACCCAGCGTGCCCCAACTGCCCGCTAGCAATCGGCTGACGTCATAGCCGGCCACGTTTTTCATGACCTGCCCACCAAAGGTGAGGTGTTCGCCGCGGCCATTGATGAACCTGAGGCCCAAGACAAAATCTCGAACCGATCCTGCGCTGGCCCTGGCAGGGCCGCTTAAGCCTGCGGCCACCATGCCGCCCACTGTGGCATGGCTGCGCGGCTTGTTGCCCGCATTCGCTTGAAAGTGAGGCGGCTCAAAGGCCAAGCATTGCCCCTGTTCTGACAACACCGTTTCTAATTCGTGCAAGGACGTGCCAGCTGCAACCGTCACGACCAATTCACTGGGCTCATATTGAGAGATGCCATTAAGTCCGCGTGTTTCTAGCAATTCACCTTCCAATGACTCGCCATAAAAATCGTGGCTGCCCGAGCCATGAATGCGAAACTTCTTTCGGTCCCCTGCAGTTTGTGCGGCAGCTGATCGAATGGTGTCCAAAAGCGCAGGCAGATCTGGGAACAGATCTGTGCATTGGCTGGGTTGGAGGCTTGCGTGCATGTGCCCATGTTAAACGGCTACGCCCTTGTTTAGGTGGATTCTTGCGTTTTTGCCTGCAAGAATTAGGTCAATTCAGTTGTTGAAAAAACTCACAGGTAAGCCGGGCGTCTCTACGCGTATTGCAAACACACAGCCCGAGTCAGGCAGGTCTTGCAACTCCTCTGCACTGCGGCCATGGGCCGAAGTGGTGATGAACAAAGTGCGCATGTCCTCACCGCCAAAGCAGGGCATGGTGGGGCACTGAACAGGTGCTTCAATGAACGCCACGCACCGCCCATCTGGTGCAAATTTGGCCAAGCGATGGCCTTCGTACATGGCCGAGTAGTAGAAACCTTCAACGTCCACCGCAGCGCCATCGGGGCGACCGAGATACGCTTGGGCGCTGGCGGTGCCATAAACCCAGTTATTTGGCTTGAGCGGAAATTGGGCAAATAATCGTTCCCGGCTCATGGTTTGGGTGTCTGCGTCATAGTCCCAGGCCCTGATGCAATGCGCCCCCGTGTCCGACCAATAAAGGGTGCGACCATCTGGAGACCAGGCCAGGCCATTGGCCACGGTAGCGTCACCTGCCTTGAACTCTAAGCGGCCGTCTGCTTGCAATGCATACAACGCAGCAAGCGCTTGATCGCGCGGCTCAAACATGGAGCCACTCCAAAAGTTGCCAGCAGGATCACACTTGCCATCGTTGAATCGCATTTGGGCTGTGTCGTAGGGCGCAGCCGCCAATAACTGTCTGGGGCCGCCCCAATTTTGAGCGCGATAAACACCGCTGCGGGTGGCCATCACCCAGCCACCTTGGGCTGCAGGCGCAAAGCAACCTGGCTCCTCTCCTAAAGGCCAGTCCTCAGGCTTTTGCTCGCCCAGCGCGTCTGCTGTCATGGCCATGCGCCTCAAGCGTTGGCCGGGAATATCGACCCAATACAAACATTTTTCTGCTGGGTGCCAAAACGGTGACTCTCCCAAGCCATCTGCTTGGGAAGTCATGCGCTGCCATTTCGGATAGCTCATTGGCGGTGTTTGAGTCATTTTCAATTGGGGTGATGTGATGGTGTGATTGTGAGTTAAGAATTCGTTTTCTGTGCAGCCGCCCTGTTTGCAGACGAAAAAAAGCCCGCCGAAGCGGGCTGTGAACTTGGAGACTAACTTCTCGGAAAGTCTTTGGAAAATCTTTGCAGATTAGCCGTGATAAGCAGTTTCGCCGTGTGATGTGATGTCCAAGCCTTCGCGCTCTGCTTCTTCAGAGACCCGCAGACCCACTGTCAAATCAACCAGTTTAAAGGCGACCAAAGACACCACGCCAGACCACACAATGGTCACTAGCACGGCTTTGGCTTGAGTCCAAACTTGTGCAGCAATGGAGTAATCAGCCGCTGTCACCATGGTGGCTGTGGTCCAGTCGGCCACAAAGCCAGGGCCACCCAAGGCCGGTGAGTTGAACACACCCGTGAGCAAAGCACCCACAACACCGCCCACACCGTGCACGCCGAAGACGTCCAATGTGTCATCTGCGCCCAGCATTTTCTTGAGGCCGTTAACGCCCCACAAACATGCAAAGCCAGCAACGATACCGATGACCAAGCCGCCGCCGATACCGACGTTACCGGCTGCTGGCGTGATGGCTACCAAACCAGCCACAGCACCAGAGGCTGCACCCAGCATAGAAGCTTTGCCGCGCATCAGGGCTTCACCGACACACCAAGCCAACACAGCAGCGGCTGTGGCCAACAAGGTGTTCACAAAGGCGAGGGCTGCAAAACCGTTGGCTTCTAAAGCAGAGCCAGCGTTGAAACCAAACCAGCCCACCCACAGCAATGAGGCACCGACCATGGTCAATGTCAAAGAGTGAGGTGTCATGGCTTCGCGGCCATAACCAATTCGTTTGCCAATCATAAAGGCGCCGACCAAACCAGCCACAGCAGCGTTGATGTGAACAACGGTACCGCCAGCGAAGTCAAGCGCGCCCCACTGCCAGATCATGCCGGCTTTGCCGTTCATCTCGTCAACAACTTCTTTGGCTGTGTAGGCGTCAGGGCCCATCCAGAACCAAACCATGTGAGCGATTGGCAAGTAGCTGAAAGTGAACCACAAAGTCATGAAGATCAAGACTGCGGAAAACTTGATGCGCTCTGCAAATGCACCGACGATCAAGGCACACGTGATGCCAGCAAACGTGGCCTGGAAACCTGCAAAGGTAATTTCAGGAATGACCACGCCTTTGCTGAAAGTCGCGGCATTGGCGAAGGTGCCCGCTGCGTTGTCCCAAATACCATTCATGAACAAACGATCGAGTCCACCAATGTAGGCGTTACCTTCGGTGAATGCCAAGCTGTAACCGTAGATGAACCACAAGACCGTGACCAAGGAGAAGGTCACCATCACTTGCATCAGCACAGACAACATGTTCTTGCTGCGAACCAAGCCGCCGTAGAACAAGGCCAAGCCAGGCACCACCATCATGATGACCAAGATGGTTGAAACCATCATCCAAGCTGTGTCGCCTTTGTTGGGAACAAGTGCGGGGGCCGCTTCAGCCGCAGCGGGCGCTGCTGCTGGGGCCGTGGCTGGTGCGGATGCTTCAGCTTTGGCTTCTACTTTGGCATCTGCTGCTGGCGCGGTTTGTGCAAATGCAGCACTGCCAAAACAGAAGGTCAATCCCAACGCGAGGGAGGCAAATAATTTTTTCATACAAATCTCTCTTTCTGGGACATCAAAGGGCTTCAGCCCCAGTTTCGCCGGTGCGAATGCGGACAACTTGTTCCAAGTCGTACACAAACACTTTGCCGTCGCCGATTTTGCCGGTGCGTGCGCCGGCTTCAATGGCTTCGATGACTCGCTCAACTTGGTCGGTTGACACAGCGGCTTCAATCTTGACCTTAGGCAAGAAATCAACCACATACTCAGCACCCCGATACAACTCGGTGTGTCCTTTTTGACGACCAAAGCCTTTGACTTCGGTCACAGTAATGCCTTGGACGCCGATGGCTGAGAGTGCTTCACGCACTTCATCGAGCTTGAAGGGTTTAATGATGGCGGTCACCAGTTTCATGATGGTTCCTTGGTAATGCAAAAAATTAGAAGCTGTACTTCAGACCAACAACCAAGCCTGACTTGCCCAGTTGCGTCACAGTTTTACCGGCGCTGTAAACGTAAGAGCCAGTTTTAGCGTTGGTGCCAATGATGGCGGCAGATGCAGCCAATCCATTTCCCAAGTCTTTGCCCAAAGTCAGCGCAGCGTCTGTGTAGGAATAGATGCCGTTACCAGCGCCCTTCACGCTTTGATAACCGATGTGCGGTGCAAACGAATAGCCATCACCCAAGTCGAATGTGGCGGTGAGGTCAACGTACGAGCTGCCCTTGCTGTTGGCAAAGCCAAACAAGTTGCCTGTGCTTTGTGAGTATTTCAAGGTGGAGGGGCCCAAGGTAATAGCACCGTACAACTCATTGGTGTTGGCGCTAGGCTTGAGGGCGTTGCCAGAATAGTCATAGTGCAGGAAGCCAATGTCATAGCCCACGTCACCCACTGTGAATTTATAGCCAGCGTAGTAATCAACTTCGGTATTGGACTTGCCGCCAGCGTCCTTGATCCACTTGATGCTAGAGCCCCAAACGCCCACATAGGCTCCGCTCTTATCGGCGTAATCTGCACCGCCACTCAAAGCAGGATCTAAGCGGCTTTGTGAAATGCCGCGGTAACGGTATTCATTCACACCACCCACATTGAAAGACAAAGTGGATTCTGGCGCTGCAGGTGCTGCTTGCGCAAAGGCATTGCCAGCCATGGCCAAAGACATGGCCAACATCAGGGGGGTTGCGATTTTTTTCATGAGAAGCTCCTGTTGAATTTGAATAAGACTTGGGTTTTAAGCATTTAGCATGCCAATGCTGCACTGCATCAGTGCAAGTCATTGTCATCGCTCTGAAATGGTTTTTTTGAGGGCAGCGGTGTTCCAATGCCAGTTGCACCCCCCTAGGACTGGTTTATAAAAAGTCTTACAGATATTGCACCCGTTTGGTGCGCGGAGCAAGTATGCGTTTATCTTTGGTGCAAAGCCGGGCATTGCTGGGCCTTCAAGCGCCTTCCGTCACGGTCGAGGTGCATCTGGCCAATGGTCTGCCCAGCTTTACCTTGGTCGGCCTGGCAGATGTCGAAGTCAAGGAGGCTCGGGAGCGGGTTCGGTCTGCGCTTCAAAACTCTGGTTTTGAGTTCCCTAGCAATCAGCGCATCACGGTCAACTTGGCGCCCGCGGACTTGCCCAAAGACTCTGGCCGATTTGATTTGCCAATTGCTTTGGGCATTTTGGCGGCCAGCGGTCAGATCGATGGCACACGCTTGAATGACTACGAATTTGCTGGAGAGTTGTCCTTGTCTGGGGCCTTGCGGCCGGTCCGGGGTGCTTTGGTCATGGGCTTGGCTTTGTACCAACAGGTCAAAGCACACGCCTTGGTATTGCCACCCGGAAGTGCTGAAGAAGCCGCGCTGGTCCCCGATGCGAGGGTTTACAGAGCCCGTCATTTGCGCGATGTGGCAGATCAATTTTGTTTGGCAGGTGCAAGCGCTTCGCAAGCGACGCCCAGCAACCCGGATGGATGGGCGCGAATGAGTCACACCCCAGGCCCACATTGGGATGACCACACTTCCTATCCAGACTTGGCCGATGTGAAGGGCCAAGCTGGCGCCAAAAGGGCGCTTGAAATTGCAGCGGCAGGCGGACACAGCCTTCTCATGGTGGGCCCCCCGGGATCGGGCAAGTCCATGTTGGCCCTCAGATTTGCTGGCCTGTTACCACCGCTTAGCGTTCAAGAAGCTTTAGAGGCCGCTTCTGTGGCCAGCTTGGCGGGTCGGTTTCAACTGTCGCAATGGTTGGTGAGAGCAACTCGCCAGCCGCACCACTCTGCCAGTGCCGTGGCCTTGGTGGGTGGTGGATCACCGCCAAGGCCGGGCGAAATTTCTTTGGCCCACCATGGTGTTTTATTTTTAGACGAGCTGCCAGAGTTTCCCCGAGCAGCCTTGGAGGCATTGCGCGAGCCCATGGAGTCGGGCTGCGTCACCATCTCGCGCTCTTCACAGAGCGCAGAGTTTCCAGCTCGGTTTCAATTGATTGCCGCCATGAACCCCTGCCCCTGTGGCTATGCCGGTCACGCTAGAAGTCCTGGCCAAAGCGGCCCTGTGTGTCGTTGCACGCCCGACCAAGTGCACCGCTACAGCAGCAAAGTCAGTGGCCCGCTGTTAGACCGCATTGATTTGCACATCGAGGTGCCCAGCCAGAGCGCCGCATTGCTCATTAACTCGCCCGCGGGTGAAAGCACGGCCGCGCTTAAAAAGCGCTGTCATCACGCACGCTTGTTAGCGACTCAAAGGCAAGGCTGCAGCAACCATGCTTTGAGTGGCGCTGCCTTAGACAAGCACGCCGCCTTGGAGCAAGATGCCTTGGCTTACATCACCCAAGTTGCATCCCATTTGGGATGGAGTGGTCGCAGTTCACACCGCGTTTTAAAAATTGCCAGAACGATTGCTGATTTGGCCCAAAGTACCCACATCGAAAAGGTCCATATCGCAGAGGCCGTGCAATACAGAAGGCCCGTTGCGGGGCACTGATAATACGGCCATGAGCAGATATCGGCCCTATTGGGACCCCACCCAAATCAGCAAGCAAGTCACCGCACTTGGCCCGTTTGCGGTATGGCTGTCTTGGCCACAACTCATTACTTGGGGAAGCGTGTTTTACACCTTCTCTTTGGTCATGGGACCTGTTGAGCGCGAGTTGGGTTTCAGTCGCGCCGAATCCTCTTTGGGGTTTAGCTTGGCTTTGTTGGCCGATGGGCTGATGGCCTATCCCATCGGTTGGCTGATTGATCGCGGCCATGAACGCCGTGTCATGACCTGGGGCTCTGTCTGGGTCGGTGCTTGTTTGTTTGCCCACAGCTTCATCGACTCACTGGCTGGGTTTTATGGCGTATGGCTGGCTTTGGGTATCGGCATGTCGGCCACACTTTATGCCCCTGTTTTTGCCATCGTCACCCGCAGATTTCCAAACGATTTCAGGCGCGCCATCATCATCATGACGTTTTTAGGTGGGCTGGCCAGTACAGTGTTCTTTCCGCTGTCGTCTTGGCTGATTCAAGAGTTGGGTTGGCGCCATGCCCTGTGGGTTTTGGCACTCCTTCAATGGCTGATCTGTTGGCCATTGCACGCTTGGCTGTTGCGCGGCGCCACGAAAAAGATTGACTTGGGTCATGCTGCTGACACAGCAATTCAGCCAACTTCCTCTACTGAGTTGCAACACGAACAAGCGCCACCTGAAGCCATCAAGGCTCACTTCAAACGTGCGCCTTTTTGGTTGCTTGCCGGCTTCATGTTGACAACCTTAAGCGTCAGCTCTGCACTGCCAGCGCACATGGTGAGTTTGTTGGAAGAAGCGCATTTGTCACCCGCCTGGGTCATTGCCATTCCGGCCTCCATTGGCGTCATTCAAGTGTTGGGGCGGCTCTTGTTGTTTGTCTTTGAAAAACATTTAGATGTTCATGCGGCCAACAAATGGATTCCTTGTTTGGTGCCTTTGGGATTGTTGTTTTTAGTGGCGTGTGGTTTGGAGCCTTGGGCCGCCTTGATGTTTGTCTTGTTCTATGGTTTGGGCAATGGCCTGAACACCATTGTGAAAGGCACCGCCATGGCGCAATATGTCAGCCGCGACCATGTGGGGCAACTCAATGGTGTATTGGGTGTGCCGCTGGCTTTGGGCCGCGCTGCAGCACCTTGGGCTTTAGGTTTGATGTGGACCCCCGAGGTGGGCTACACGGATGGCCTGCGCTGGCTTTTAGGGCTGGGCGTTTTAGGGGTGGCTTGTTTGTGGTGGGCGCAAATCAGCGCTCACAAATTAGGCGCCAACAAGCGCTGAATATCGGCCACTTTCAAGTTCTGTCGCTTGGCCAAATCTTGCACTTGATCTTCTCCCACTTTGCCCACATTAAAGTACTGACTGTCGGGGTGGCTCAGGTAAAAACCTGACACACTGGCCGCCGGTGTCATGGCTAAACTGCTTGTGAGGTTCATGCCAATCTCCTTGCACTGCAGTAGTTCGAACATTTGTTTTTTCACAGAGTGATCAGGGCATGCTGGGTAGCCTGGTGCGGGCCTGATACCTTGGTATTTTTCGGCAATCAATTCTTCCAACCCGGCTTTCTCATGCGCGGCATAGCCCCACAAATCTTTGCGCACACGCTCGTGCATGCATTCAGCAAAAGCTTCTGCAAATCGGTCGGCCAAGGCTTTGAGCATGATGGCGCTGTAATCGTCGTGCGCAGCCTCAAAAGCTTGTTCGCGCTTTTCTACGCCGATGCCGGCCGTGACAGCAAACACACCCACGTAGTCTTTTAACTGAGTGGGTTTGCCTTGTGCATCCAGATGTGGCGCCACAAAATCTGCCAAGCAGCGGCTGGGTTTGCCGGTTTGTTTTTCTGTTTGTTGGCGCAGGCCATGCCATGTGAGCACAGCAGTTTCACGCGCCTCATCGGCATACAAAGCAATGTCATCGTGGTTGACGCAGTTGGCAGGGTACAAGCCCATCACACCATGCGCCGTGATCCATCGACCTTCAATGATTTTTTGCAACATCTTCTGAGCATCGTTGAAAACTTTTTGCGCTTCAACGCCTACTACTTCGTCTTTCAAGATGGCGGGGTAAGGACCGGCCAAATCCCAAGTTTGAAAGAAAGGACCCCAATCGATGTAGCGCGCCAGTTCGGCCAAATCGAAATTCTTGAAAACACGGCGACCAATGAATTTAGGTGCGGGTGTTTTGAAGGCAGTCCAATCAACCGCCGTTTTGTTGCCACGCGCTTTGGCCAGTGGCCACATGGGCGTTTGTTTTTTGTTGGCATGCATCTCACGCACTTTGGCGTAATCGGCATTCAGCTCGTCAACGTAAGTAGCGGCGTGGTCTGACAACAAACCTTGCGCCACACTCACACTGCGCGATGCATCGGGCACATAGACCACCGGGCCTTCGTAGTGCGGTGCAATTTTGACAGCGGTATGCACACGGCTGGTGGTGGCGCCCCCAATCAGCAAAGGCATTTTGCGCAAACGGAAGTGCGCATCTTTTTGCATTTCGCTGGCCACGTACTGCATCTCTTCCAAGCTGGGTGTAATCAGCCCTGACAAGCCAATGATGTCGGCGTTTTCTTCTTTGGCCTTGGCCAAAATTTCGTGACACGGCACCATCACACCCATGTTGACCACGTCAAAGTTGTTGCACTGAAGCACCACGGTCACAATGTTTTTGCCGATGTCGTGCACGTCGCCTTTGACGGTGGCAATCACAATCTTGCCTTTAGATTTCACATCCTGACCGGCTGCTTCTTGCTGGCGCTTTTCTTCTTCAATGTAAGGTACCAAGTGCGCCACGGCTTGCTTCATGACGCGCGCAGACTTGACAACTTGCGGCAAGAACATCTTGCCTTGACCAAACAAATCGCCCACCACATTCATACCGTCCATGAGCGGGCCTTCAATCACATGCAATGGCCTTCCGTTCTTGGCCAAAATTTCTTGGTAAGCCTCTTCGGTGTCTTCGGTAATAAAGTCGGTGATGCCATGCACCAAGGCATGTGACAAACGGGCCGACACGGTCACCGGCGCTTCGGGCGTGCCGCGCCAAGCCAGCTTTTGTGAATCGTCTTTGGCGGCGCCTTTGGCGTTTTCTGCTACCTCCACCAAGCGCTCACCCGCATCGGGGCGGCGGTTCAACACCACATCTTCAACGCGTTCGCGCAAGTCAGGTTCGAGCTCGTCGTACACGCCCACCATGCCGGCGTTCACAATGCCCATGTCCATGCCAGCTTGAATGGCGTGGTACAAAAACACCGTGTGAATGGCTTCGCGCACGGGGTCGTTGCCGCGGAAACTAAAAGACACATTGGACACACCGCCCGACACTTTGGCGCCGGGCAAGTTTTGTTTGATCCAACGCGTGGCTTCAATGAAATCGACGGCGTAGTTGTCGTGTTCTTCAATGCCCGTGGCAATGGCAAAAATATTGGGGTCGAAAATGATGTCTTCGGGTGGGAAGTCCACCTCGTCCACCAACACGCGGTAAGCGCGTTCGCAAATTTCAATTTTGCGTTGGTAGGTGTCTGCCTGGCCTTTTTCATCAAAAGCCATGATCACCGCCGCCGCACCATATCGCTTGATGAGTTGCGCTTGTTGCTTAAAGCCTTCAACGCCCTCTTTCATGCTGATGGAATTGACAATGCCCTTGCCTTGAATGCAACGCAAACCCGCTTCAATGACACTCCATTTGGAAGAGTCGATCATGATGGGCACGCGGGAAATGTCGGGCTCAGACGCAATCAGGTTCAAGAACCTCACCATGGCCGCCTGGCTGTCCAACATGGCTTCGTCCATGTTGATGTCGATGATCTGCGCGCCGTTTTCAACCTGCTGACGGGCCACTGCCAAAGCTTGCTCGTACTCGCCATTCAGAATCATGCGGGCAAATGCTTTAGAGCCTGTGACGTTAGTGCGCTCACCAATGTTCACAAACAAAGAGTCGGTGCTAATAGAGACAGGCTCTAGACCAGACAGTTTGAGTGGAGAGACAGAATTAGAAACTGAAGCAGACAACAAAACTCACCCCTTGAATCGCAGGTGAGCGTGGTTTGCAAAAGAAAGGGGGCGAAGCCCCGCATTGAGCCCCAAGCCTGACCCGCGGCCGAAATGGCTGGCGGGCTGCAACGCTCCTTGGGAGTGTGCGTATTTTAACCACGACCAAGGTAGCAGCGACGACGACGCGGGCTTTTTCTACCCGCCAAGGCGATCAGTACTGCTTGTACGGCAAGAATTTGCCCGACAACACCACATTCACGCGGTCGCCTTTGGGGTCTGGCTGGCGCACAATGTCCATGCTGAAATCGATGGCGCTCATGATGCCGTCACCAAACTCCTCGTGAATCAGCTCTTTGATGGTGGTGCCATAGACACTCACAATCTCGTACCAGCGGTAAATCAGCGGGTCGGTTGGGACGGCTGTGGGGAGCGAGCCTTTGTAGGGAACCACTTGCAACCACTTTTGCTCCTCAGCTGTCAGCCCAAAAATTTTGCCGATGATCTTGGCTTGCTTGGCATCGAGTGTCATTTGCCCTAAGCAAGCGGCTGTGACCCACTCTTTGGACAAGCCTACTTTGTCGGCCACGTCGCTCCATTTAATGCCTTTGGACACTTTGGTGCTGATGATTTTTTCTGTGATGTCTAAACGGTTCATAAGAGCCTCGTCAATGAAAGTTAAAAAAGATATGAAGGAATTCAATGCGCTTTGGCGCGTGACACCAAGAAATCAACGATGTGATTTCTAACGTCGTAATAGCCCGATAAATGATGAAGCTGCGCGCGAGTTCGATCGCGCGGCAAGGGATTGACCACCACCTCGGCCAGCCCACCTGGCACGTAATGGCCTTTGTGCTCGTTGCCATTGCTCATGAGCAATATTCGATCAGACAACAAAATGGCTTCGTCCACATCGTGGGTGATCATGAAAACCGTTTGCTGTGTTTGACGAACAATGCCCATGAGTTCGTCTTGAATGGTGCCGCGGGTTAAGGCGTCCAATGCGCCAAAGGGCTCGTCTAACAAAAGCATCTTGGGTTGAATGGCAAAAGCTCTTGCAATGCCAACGCGCTGCTTCATGCCGCCCGACAACTGGCTGGGCTTTTTGTCAATGGCAGGCAACAAGCCCACCATGTCGACATGCTTTTCCACATGTGCATTGACTTCGGGTGTTTTCCAATCGGGCCACTTCGACTTCACGGCAAACGCAATATTTTGTCGCACAGTGAGCCAGGGCATGAGGGCGTGACTTTGAAACACCACGCCGCGCTCCAAACTGGGCCCAGCAATTTCACGACCATCCATGAAGGCATGGCCTTCTGTCGCTTCATCTAACCCAGCCAACACATTGAGCACGGTGGTTTTGCCGCAGCCTGAGTGTCCAATGATGCAAACAAACTCACCGCGGGCCACACTAAATGACACATCTGCAAACACGGGCTTGTCGGCTTGGTAAGTCTTGCCCAATTTTTCAATCTTCAAAAAGCCCGCCTGGCCGAAAACATTTGGCTTGTCTAGTTGCTCATTCAACATAGGTCACTCCCTTTTGCAATTTGGCAAAGGCCATGTCTAAGAGCATGCCCACCACCCCAATGACCAGCACCGCAAAAATCACATTGACCAAAGACAAGTTGTTCCATTCGTTCCAAACAAAGTAGCCAATGCCTGTGCCACCCACCAACATTTCGGCGGCCACAATCACCAACCATGCAATGCCCATGCTGATGCGCATGCCCGTCACGATGGTGGGCGCTGCGGCTGGCAAGATCACCAAAAATGCTTTGCGCAAAGGGTTCACTTCCAACGTGTTGGCCACGTTCAGCCATTCGCGCTTGACCGATGCCACACCAAAAGCGGTGTTGATGAGCATGGGCCACACGGAACAAATGAAAATCACAAAGATGCCGCTGATGCTGGAATCTTTCAGGGTGTAAAGCGCCAGGGGCATCCAGGCCAAAGGGCTGATGGGTTTGAGCACTTGAATGAAAGGATCAATGGCTTTGTGCATGAGCGGCGACATGCCAATCAAGAACCCTAAAGGCAATGCCACCATCACTGCCAACAAGAAGCCAAGGCCAACCCGCCCTAATGAATGGGCCAATTGAATGCCAATGCCTTTGTCATTGGGTCCGTTGTCGTAAAACGGATTTGACAATTGCTTCAGCGTTGCCTTGGCCACTTCAAGGGGCGGTGGAAATCCTGTGCTCTTGCTGGCACCCGGATCTTTGCCCATCATTTTCAAATACTCAATGTCCTCTGCTGTGGCTCCCGCTTTGGTGGCGCCCGCAATCGAAGGTCCTTGTGTAGAAAGCTGCCACGCACCCACGAAAAAAACCATGATGAGCAGCGAGACCAAGCCGGCTCGCAAATTGATCGAAATAGTTTTCACAGAGCATCAACCCATCTTGTTGATTGCAAAGGATTTCAAATACGCCTCAGGCTTAGAGGGATCAAACTCTTTGCCCATGATCTTGTGTTTGATGTAACTTGGCCCGGTTGGTACGGTCTGCCCCAAGTCCTTCATGTGCTTGCGCGCATCGGTGATCAGGAATACTTTTTCGGCAATCTGTTTGTAATCAACATTGCCCTTGATGTAGCCCCAACGTTGCATTTGAGTCAGCATCCACACCGCCAAGCTTTGCCATGGCATCGGGTCAAAGTCGGCGCGGTCGGGCACGTTTTGCACCTTGCCTAGACCATCTGCAAATTTGCCTGTCAGCACTTGGCTGATCACCGCTTCGGGTTGATTCAAATACTGCGTAGGCGAAATCACCTTGGCAATCAACTCGCGGTTACCAGGCAACCGCGCCATGGCGGCCGACGTCAAAACCGCACGATACAAGGCTGCAAACGTGTTCGGATTTTTTTGAATGAATTCCGTGCTACTGCCAAATGCGCAGCAAGGATGACCATTCCACAAGTCTTTGGTCAGCATGTGAATGAAGCCCACTTCGTCAAACACCGCACGCTGGTTAAAAGGATCTGGGCCTAAGAAGCCGTCGATGTTGCCTGCGCGCAAATTGGCCACCATCTCTGCAGGTGGAATGACGCGAATTTGCACATCGGTGTCGGGGTTCAAACCGTTTTCGGCCAAGTAATAGCGCAGCAAAAAGTTGTGCATGGAGTAATCAAACGGCACCCCAAACTTGAAGCCCTTCCAGTTCTTGGGATCGCGATTGTCTTTGTGCTTTAAGCTCAAGGTAATGGCTTGGCCATTGACGTTTTGAATGGTCGCCACATTCATGGGCGTGGCATTGGCGCCGAGCCCCATGCTGATGGCCAAGGGCATGGGCGACAAGAAGTGCGACGCGTCATATTCCTTGTTGATCATCTTGTCGCGAATCAAAGCCCAGCCTGCTGTTTTGGTCACCTCCACATTCAAGCCTTGCTTGCTGTAGAAGCCCAGAGGGTGCGCCATGATGAGCGGCGTAGCGCAAGTAATTGGAATGAAACCAATTTTCAAATTCGTTTTTTCAAGCGGCCCTTTGTCTTGAGCCATGGCTTGCAGACTGGCAACAGGCAGCACACTGGCAATGGCGGCCATGGCTGTTTTCTTGCCCACTGCGCGCAAGAAGTTGCGTCGCTCAGCATCTTGTGGAAACAAGGCCTTCACCAAAGTAGCCTCGATGAATTCTTGGCTGTACGCTTCAAACTCGGCTGTCTCGGAGCGTGCACGCAATGTGGCGGCCGCAGCATCCGCCGCCACTTCGGCATGGTGGTCGGCAGGCGAGTGATCACGCCCACAGCTGCACTTCAGCATCAAGGGACGATCGGCGTTGTAGGGGTCAAAGAACTCAGACATGGTGGCAACCTCTTTTCAATGAAGACAAGAGGCTCTATGCAAACTACGCGCCAACTTTCAGTTGCCTGTGTTTATTTTGTAACCATGCGGTTTAAGCCTTGCGAAAAATCGCTGCGGTTAAATATCAGACATGAAGCGCACCAATGCGGCGCGCCGACTCCTTGCGCGCGGCTCAGTTTGGTGCGGAAAGTTGGGCGCGGGCACCAACTCAGGCGAGTTCTTTGTAAAACGCCCCAACATGCAATCCCCTTGGCGCAAGGGGCCCGACAGCCTTTTGAATGGCGCCAATGTGATCTGGCGTAGTTCCGCAACAACCACCCACAATGTTCACCAAGCCCTCTACTGCAAACTCATGTAACAAACGGCTGGTCACTTCGGGCGTCTCATCAAAGCCGGTATCGCTCATGGGGTTGGGCAAGCCGGCATTGGGGTAGCAACTGATGAAGGTATCGCCCGCCACTTTGGCCAGCTCTTGAATGTAGGGGCGCATCAATGTGGCGCCCAAAGCGCAGTTCAAGCCAATGGCCAAAGGACGCGCATGACGCACGCTGTGCCAAAACGCCGTGACGGTTTGGCCACTCAAAATCCGGCCCGAGGCATCGGTCACGGTGCCGCTGATGATAAGGGGCAAGCGCTCACCACTGTTTTCAAAATATTCTTCAATGGCAAAAAGCGCCGCTTTGGCGTTGAGCGTGTCAAAGATGGTTTCCACCAACAACACATCCACGCCGCCTTCCACCAAGGCCTGCGTTTGTTCGTAATAGGCTTTGCGCAAAGACTCAAAATCGACGTTGCGTGCACCGGGGTCGTTGACATCGGGGCTGATGCTGGCGGTTTTAGGCGTCGGGCCCAAGGCGCCCACGGCGAAGCGGGGTTTGTCGGGTGTGGAAAACTTGTCGCAGGCAGCGCGCGCCAAGGCCGCAGAAGCTCGGTTCATTTCAATGGCCAAGTCGGCCATTTTGTAATCTTCTTGCGCAATGGTGGTGGCGCCAAAGGTGTTGGTTTCGATCATGTCGGCGCCAGCCGCCAAATAGCCTTCGTGAATATCGCCAATCACATCAGGGCGTGTGAGACTGAGCAGTTCATTGTTGCCCTTGACGTCTTTGGGAAAGTCTTTGAAGCGCTCACCACGGTAATCGGCTTCGCTCAATTTGAAGCGCTGAATCATGGTGCCCATGGCGCCATCGAGAATGGCAATGCGTTTTTCCAGAATGGCTGGCAGGGCTTGGGCGCGGGTGTAGTTCAAGTCTTTCATAGCCGTATTGTAGAAAATCAAATAGCCTCATGAGAATTCTTCACAATTAGGCCTTCACCCAATTGATGGGACACGCCAATCTCTCTATATTGGCATCATGAAAAAACGTCACTTTTTAGCCTTCGGTAGTTCAGCTCTACTGTCTGGCCTGACCCCTCACAGAACGTTTGCACAATCCAAGTTCCCTGAACGTCCCATTCGCGTCATTGTGCCTTTTGCACCGGCCGGCGATGGCGATATCATCGGTCGCTTGTGGGTTAAATATGCCATGGCTCATACGGGCGCTAATTTTGTCGTTGACAACAGAGCCGGTGCTGGCGGCGCTATCGGCGCTGCCGAGGCCTCCAGAGCCAGAGCTGACGGCTACACACTGCTTTTGGGCACATCCTCCACCCAAATCATCAACCCATTGGCTTCTGGCACCACAAGCTACGACGCCATCAAAGACTTCAGCTTGGTCGGCATGGTCAGCATCAACCCGACCTGCATTGTGGTCAATCCGAGTGTGCCCGCCAACAATTTAAGAGAGCTGATCAGTTTGATCAAGGCCAATCCAGGCAAATACGCCTACGGTTCTGCAGGCCCTGGCACCATTACCAACTTGACCGGCGAGCTTTTTAAACTGCAAGCTGGTAAATTGGATGTTCAACATGTACCCTACAAAGGCGGCGGCCCTGCGATGCAAGACTTGATCGCGGGGCACGTTCCCATAACCACCCCCATCATGTCTTCAGCCGTCCTTGCACAACACCGTGCCGGGCGTGCGCGCATTTTGGGTGTCAACAGCGATGCACGGCTGAAAGCTGCGCCCGATATTCCCACCTCTGTTGAGGCGGGCGTGCCCGACATGCGCGTTCAAGTTTTCAACGCCGTATTCACCCCCGCTGGCGTGCCGCGCGATGTTCAAGAGTTTTTGCGGGCAACACACAACAAAGTTAGAAACGACCCCGCATTCTTGCAGGATCTTGAAAAGGCCGGCGCCGAGCCCTTCACTTTGTCCGACCCTGAAAAGTTCATTTCAGATGAAGTCGTCCGTTGGACCAACGTGATCAAAACCACTCAGTTCAAGGCTTCTTGAAAGCAGTGAGCGCTTGCTTGGCGTGCTTGCATTGGCTGATAAATGAGGCGCGCTAATTGATAGCCATTTGACATGGTGGACAATAGCCCCCGTGCCAACCTCTGCCATTTTGAACCCGCCAAGCCACATTCTGAGTGTTCTCAGCGAGGTTTTTGGCTATGAGTCTTTCAGAGGCCCGCAGCAAGCCATCATCGAGCACGTCACCAGCGGACACGACGCCTTGGTGCTCATGCCTACAGGCGGCGGCAAAAGCCTGTGTTATCAAATACCGGCCATTGCCAGACAAAGCGCAGGGCAAGGTATCACCATTGTGGTGTCGCCCCTCATTGCACTCATGCACGACCAAGTCGGTGCCTTGCACGAGGCTGGCGTCAGTGCTGCTTTTTTAAATTCCACGCTCTCCCCAGAAGAAGCTCAAGCCATCGAACAGCGCTTGCGCCTGGGCGAGGTCACTTTGCTCTATGCCGCGCCAGAGCGCATCAACACACCCCGATTTTTAGCGCAATTGGATGCCCTTTATGCGCAAGGTTTGTTAAGTTTATTTGCCATCGATGAAGCCCATTGCGTCAGCCAATGGGGTCACGATTTTCGGCCTGAATACCGAAGCCTGACGGTCTTGCACGAGCGCTTTCCAGGGGTGCCAAGGGTGGCGCTCACGGCCACAGCCGATGCCCTGACCCGTGCCGACATCATTGAGCGTCTTCAGCTTGAAGACGCCCAGCTTTTCATCAGCAGCTTTGATCGGCCCAACATTCGGTACACCATTGTTGAGAAAAAAGATGCCTCGGCGCAATTGCTTCGATTCATTGAACGTGAGCACGAAGGTGAAGCGGGTGTGGTCTATTGTCAGTCGCGCAAACGCGTTGAGGAAGTGGCCGAAATGCTGGCCCAAACTGGCATCGATGCACTGCCCTACCACGCAGGCTTAGACGCGGCCATTCGTCAAAAACACCAAGACCGATTTTTGCGGGATGAAGGTGTTGTCATGGTGGCCACCATTGCTTTTGGCATGGGCATTGACAAACCCGATGTTCGATTTGTTGCGCATCTGGACATGCCCAAAAACATCGAAGGTTATTACCAAGAAACCGGGCGCGCTGGGCGCGACGGCTTGCGTGCCAACGCGTGGATGGCCTACGGCCTGCAAGATGTCGTCAACCAAAGGCGCATGATTGACGAAAGCCCTGCTGAAGAAAGCTTCAAACAGGTCATGCGCGGTAAACTCGATGCTTTGTTGGCGCTGGTCGAAGCCACTGACTGCCGACGTGTTCGGCTTTTGTCTTATTTCGACGAAGCCAGCGAGCCTTGCGGCAACTGCGACAACTGCTTAAATCCACCCGCCGTTTGGGATGGCACCGATGCCGCAAGGAAATTACTTTCAACAGTGTTTCGCGCTGAACAACACAGTGGCTTTTCGTTCGGCTCTGGCCACATCATGGACATCGTGCGCGGCAAATCTACCGAAAAAGTAACTCAATTTGGCCACGCAAAGCTAAGCACTTTTGGCATCGGCGCCAATTTCAGCGAAGTTCAATTGCGCGGCGTCTTAAGGCAGCTTATTGCCATGGGCGCTTTGAATGTTCAGGGTCAAGTCTTCAACACGCTGCAATTGACAGAGGGCTCACGGGCGGTTTTGCGTGGCGAAATCAGTGTGCTCTTGCGAGAATCTGTGAGTCAGAAAGCGGAAAAACGAAGCCGCAAATCTCAAGCACCTGGCCCAGCCGCTGCCAATTTAAGCCAAGAGGCTTTGGTGCGTTACATCAACTTAAAGGCTTGGCGCGCAGAGGTTGCCAAAGAGCACAATCTACCAGCCTATGTCATTTTCCACGACGCCACTTTGGCATTGATTGCCAGTGCAGCCCCCCAGACGCTCAACGACTTGAACGGGATCAGTGGCATTGGTGTCAAAAAGCTCGAAGCCTATGGCCAAGAAGTCTTGCAAGTGTGCCGAGTTCAGCTAAAATAGTGGGCTAATCTAACCGAGGTTTTCTCATGTCCGCACACAATGATTCTCACGAATCTCAAGATCCTGTTGAAGCTGTTGTCAAACACATTCCCGTCGTCATTCCCGTTGTTGGCGCAGTTCTCATCTTCTTGCTGGCGTTCATTGCCGTTTTCATGGCCTAAAGTCAAAGCGGCACTGGCTTAGTCTTAAGCTGGCTCCAACACAACCCGCCGCAATTGCAGGCGGGTTTTTTTTCCAGAAAAATCGAACCGCTTTTCACCCACCCCAAGGTTATGCAGGTTTTGCATACTTTTTGAAAGGATTTAAATTTTTTCACAACCCTTTTCTTGCCATCGTCTTTAAAATTCGATTCTGGTTACGGGCTGGTTACAAGCCCACTTGTCGTTTTTTGAAAATGTCTATTTCTGCGCGCATGGTGCAAGGGTCGGCCTTTTCAAAAAACGATTTTTAAACTTTGGAGCTGTCCCCATGAACTCACCCGTGATGCAGGGCTTGAACCTGAACACCCCCGCTTATGTCAAAAATCCCAAGCTGATTGCTTGGGTGGCAGAAATGGCGGCCCTTTGCAAACCAGCCAATGTGTACTGGTGCGATGGCTCAGAAGAAGAGTACGACCGCCTTTGCCAACTTCTGGTGGTCAACGGCACCTTCAAAAAGCTCAACCCAACCAAGCGCCCCAGCAGTTTCTTGGCTTGCTCTGACCCATCCGATGTGGCCCGCGTGGAAGACCGCACTTACATTTGCTCTGAGAAGAAAGAAAACGCAGGCCCCACCAACAATTGGATGGCGCCTGCTGAAATGCGCAAAACCTTGAACCCTTTGTTTGACGGTTGCATGCAAGGCAGAACCCTCTACGTGGTGCCTTTCTCCATGGGCCCCTTGGGCTCACACATTGCCCACATCGGCATTGAACTCACAGACAGCGCCTACGTGGCTGTTAACCAAAAACTCATGACCCGCATGGGCAAAGCCGTTTTTGATGTGATTGGCACCGATGGCGAATTCGTACCCTGCTTGCATACCGTGGGCGCGCCATTGGTCGATGGCGCCAAAGACAGCACATCTTGGCCCTGCAACCCCAGCTTGAAGTACATCGTTCACTACCCTGAAACGCGCGAAATTTGGTCTTATGGTTCTGGCTACGGCGGCAACGCTTTGTTGGGCAAAAAATGCTTGGCCTTGCGCATCGCCTCTAGCATGGGCCGCGAACAAGGCTGGTTGGCCGAGCACATGCTCATCTTGGGCGTGACCAATCCGCAAGGGAAAAAATACCACGTGGCAGCTGCTTTCCCCAGCGCTTGCGGCAAAACAAACTTCTCCATGCTGGTGCCACCCGAAGGCTTCAATGGCTGGAAAGTCACCACCATTGGTGACGACATCGCTTGGATCAAACCCCAAGCCAACGGCAAGATGATGGCCATCAACCCTGAAGCCGGTTACTTTGGCGTGGCCCCAGGTACCAACCACCACACCAACCCCAACTGCATGGCCAGCTTGGACAAAAACGTGATCTTCACCAACGTGGCCTTGACCGATGACGGCGACGTTTGGTGGGAAGGCATTGAAAAAGACACTGGCAAATTGCCCGATCATTTGATTGACTGGCAAGGCAAAGACTGGACGCCTCAAATTGCCAAAGAGACGGGCGCCAAAGCGGCTCACGCCAATGCGCGTTTCACAGTTTCGGCCATCAACAACCCTGCCCTCGACCCCGCTTGGGACGATGCCGCTGGCGTGTCCATCGATGCGTTCATCTTTGGCGGCCGTCGCTCGACCACCGTGCCATTGGTCACCGAAGCTCGCAATTGGACAGAAGGCGTTTACATGGCTGCCACCATGGGCTCTGAAACCACAGCCGCCGCCTTTGGCGCGCAGGGCGTTGTTCGCCGCGATCCTTTCGCCATGTTGCCCTTCTGTGGTTACAACATGAGCGACTATTTCCAACACTGGCTCGATGTGGGCGCCAAGGTACAAGCTGGTGGCCACAAGCTGCCCAGCATCTACTGCGTCAACTGGTTCCGCAAAGACGAAGCGGGCAAGTTTGTTTGGCCAGGTTATGGCGACAACATGCGCGTCTTGAAGTGGATGATTGATCGCTTGGAAGGTCAGGCTCAAGGCCAAGAAACCATCTTCGGCATCACGCCAACCTATGCTGAGTTGAATTGGACCGGTTTGAATTTCTCAGCCGATCAGTTCAAAACGGTCACCAGCATCGACAAAGCAGCATGGCAACAAGAACTCCAATTGCACAACACACACTTTGAGCAGTTGGCCTACAACATGCCCAAAGCCTTGCTTGACACCAAAGCGGCATTGGCTCAACGCTTAGCGGCTGTCTGACTACCGCTGCCTCGCGCGAAAAACTAGCGCAAGTTTTAATTTGGGTCACACCGGCCTTGTGGTCGGTGAACTATGTCGTTGCCAAAACCGCGCCTGGCATCATCAGCCCCCATGTATTGGCATTGGGTCGGTGGTTTTTAGCGGGTCTTATTTTGGCGTTCATTGCGCGAAGTGAGCTTTGGCAGGAACGTCAAAGCACATTGAACGCTTGGAAACAGTATGTGGTGCTGGGTACTTTAGGCATGCTCATTTGCGGTGCTTGGGTTTACTGGGCTGCAGAAACAACCACGGCCATCAACATCGCACTGATTTACGCAGCATCGCCCGTTTTAATTACGCTCGGAGCGGTTATCGGCCTGAAAGAGTCGTTTTCTTGGAGGCAGTCTCTGGGGGTTGTCATTGCTTTGCTGGGCGTTTTGCACGTGGTTGTCAAAGGCCAGTGGGCAGCGCTGTCACAAGTCGTTTGGGTCTTCGGTGATGGCCTCGTGGTCATTGCCATGGTCGCATGGGCCGCCTATGCTTTGCTGCTTAAAAAGTGGGCAAGCCCCTTGAGCTCAACAGCCAGATTGGCTGCCACTTGTTTTGCCGGTAGCCTTGTTTTGCTGCCCTTGGCAATCACCGAATGGACCGCGACGCAGCATGCCGAATGGAGCGATGGTGCCAGCCTGCTTGTAGTGGCCGCCGCAATTTTTCCAGGCGTAGGCGCTTACTGGTCCTACGGGTTCTGTCAAAAAACCTTAGGCGCCAGCCGAGTCGCTGCCAGCCTGTATCTAGGCCCTTTGTACGGCGGCTTGGTGGCGTGGCTCTTCTTAGGCGAAACCTTGGGATGGCATCACGCTGTCGGCGCTGCTTTTATTTTGCCAGGCATTTATCTGGCTTCGCAAAAGACAGCGGCTGGCAACTCAGATCAAATGTAGTACTGGCGGTTTTGCAACACGCGAGCAACTCTGCGTTGCGTGCTGTTTTCACCCAATAGTGCTTCTTCGTCACTGCGGTTCATTGCGGTTTGCAATTCTGACATCAAGCGGGCATCGGTTTGGGCAATGGCCCACAAACGCTCATCTGATCGGCTTTGCGCCATGCGGGCTGACCAAGCGTCCAAACCCTGCTTCACTTGAATAGCCATTGTTTTGGAGACGCCAGCAAACAAGCCAACGGCTGCAAATGCCACAGCCCAAAGCGCAACCCATGCTGCCAGCAAGTGCCCATCAGCCCATGTGTCCATCATCTGATCGGCCACAACCACAAAGGCTGCAACGATGGCAGACAAAAGAATGGCGGCCAAAGTGCGTGTTGGGCTAAAGCTGTCGCTCAAGCGCTTGAAGTTGGCAGCGGCTTGTACGGCACGCTCGACGCCAGGGTGTGTCAGAGGGTAGTCTAAGTGGACAGAATTGCGGATCATTTTGATTTCCTTGTTCAAAAAACTAATTCATGGTGCCTTAGCGTTGGGTAAAACCTACTTTTTGCTTGACCATGTTTGAATCATAGGGTTTACTCTAGTGTTGTTCAACTTTATATTTATGATGCTTGTCATTCACATTAGAAATGATTAAGGCCGTCCAACCCAATTTCCGAACCTTGGATCTGAATTTACTTCGGGTCTTTGATGAAGTCATGGCTGAAAAAAGCTTGACCAAAGCGGCGCGCAATTTGTCCATCACGCAGCCCGCCGTAAGCAACTCACTCCGCCGGCTGCGAGAAACGCTTGGGGACGACCTGGTTCGGCGCGATGGGCATGGCATCACACCCACCCCTTTTGCCTTGTTGCTTTGGCCCAATGTGAGAGCCGCACTCGACCAGTTGCAAACGGGCTTGGTGCCTCAACACTTCATTCCCAGTGAGGCCCGAAATTCTTTTGTCTTGGCCATGGCCGACGCCACCGCAGCCGAGTTGATGGGAAATTTGGGTCAGGCGCTTGAAAAGCATGCGCCCAATGTGTCTATTCGAGTTTTACCGCTGACCACACGTGATCCTAGAAACATGCTGAACGATGGCCTTGCCGATATGGCTTTGGGTTACTTTCCCGCCGTCTTGGCAGACCTCACAGCAAAAGCACAATCGGGCGAGGCGGTTGCGTTTGCTTACCAGCGCTTGTATGACGGTGAGTATGTGTGTGTCATGCGCCGCAAGCATCCCTTGGCGCAAAAGAACATTAGCTTGGAAGAGTTTTGCAATGCACGGCACTTGCTTGTGAGTTTTTCAGGTCGCCCCTATGGCTTTATCGATGAGGCCTTGGCATCAATTGGCAAACAGCGGCGCGTGGTCATGACCGTGAATCAGTTTTTCACGGCGGGCCGCGTGGTTGTGAACTCCGATCTGCTCACCGTTTTGCCCAAACATTTTGTGCCCGTGACAGGTATTGCCAAAGAGCTGTTCATGTGCGAATTGCCGTTCAAAGTTCCCACCTTGCATGTAGATGCCGTGTGGCACAGACGCAAGCATGCGCAAAGCGAGCACAGATGGTTGAGAGAGCAGCTGATCGACATTGCGCACGACGTTTTTAAAAGTACAAAACCGGCATGAACATTCAATTGCTTTCTGATTTGCACCTTGAAACGCATCCGCATTTTGTGCCAAAGATTTCGCCACTGGCGGATGCACTTGTGCTGGCGGGAGACATTGGCTCTTACCAAACCGGCTCGATGCTGTTTGGTCAACAAGACACTGATTTTGGTTTGGCTAGATTTTCACCCCGCAAAGATTTGGCTGCATGGCCCGTACCCGTTTTCTTTGTGCCTGGCAATCATGAATACGACGGCTTGCCTTTTGAAGAAGCCGATGCAAGGCTGCGCGAGACATGCGAGCGACTGGAGATCACTTTCTTGCACCAAAGGGTTGTTGTGATGCAGGGTGTGCGCTTGATAGGTTGCACCTTATGGAGCGATTTTGAAGCCTTGGTGCCTCTGAGTGGGCCCATCACACAACAACTCCAAGCACGCCAGAAAGCAGAGCGCGCAGCTGATTTTTACCTGCGCAAAACAGGCACCACTTTCAATGGCGAGCCCTTTTTGTCAGCGGCCGTGAGGGCCAAAGCGCAAGACGATCAGGCCTGGCTAAGCAACGCACTGTCAAAAAGTTTTGAAGGCCCCACAGTGGTGATCACGCACTTTGCGCCTAGCTTGAAAAGTGCCGATCCGCGCTATGGCCTGACACCTGGCACGGCTGGTTTTTGCAATGCGCTGGACCACCTAATGCCCAAGGCCAATGTGTGGTTACACGGCCATTTGCATTGCGCGCAAGACTATGTTCACCAAGATTGTCGTGTGCTGGCCAATCCGTTTGGCTATGCTCGCAAGAATGAGCAACTCAGGTTTGATCCACAAAAATTAGTGCGCGTGGCGGTCTAGCTTATTTTCGTTTTTCTGACCATCAAGCCATCAAAACAGGTGGTCATCACCATCTCAATGATTTCTTCGTTGCTGTGAAGTTCACTCATTTTCAGAAACTCCACCACCGGATCGCAAGCGCGTGCATACAAGGTGTAGAGCACCGTAATGGGCGGCAAGGCAGCATTGATAAAGCCCTCCTTCTGCGCTTGAACAATCCACGCACCAAGCAGGTCACTCACTTTCATCAGCCCATCCATGTAGGGACGGCTGGCCATGAGGCTGGCGCGCAAGCTAGAGTTGTGGCTAGGCAAGGTTGGCATTTGCCCGGCCAGTTTCAATTGCAAGGTCCAGCGTGTGGAGGCCTTGAGTTTGTGCAAGGCGACGCTGGTCAACTCGCCTCCCAATTCTGCCTCCGTGTTGGCTGCAGATTGCACATTGAGATCTTCTAAATAGGCTTGTGCTTTTTGAATGGCCTGTACCATGGCGGCGCAAGCCAATTCTTCCTTGCTGTTGAAGTGCTTGTAAAGGCTTGCCTTGGCAATTCCAACTTCTGCCGCCACCTCATCCACCGTCATGGCGTCAAAGCCCTTTTCAGACAAAAGACGATTGACAGACGCTGTAATCGCTTGCTCTCTGGCCTCTAGCATTTGGGCTTTGAAAGATTTTTTGAGGGGCTCAAGGGTTGCGCTCATGGAGGCATTTTAGCGATCGATCCGACAAATTGAACTGGCTGGTCATAAAATAGCCTAGGCGTCTACCCTGTGTTGTATTTTCCTAGGCCTGCCCTCGTCAAATGCTTCTCTTTTCAACAAGCGCCATTCTTTTTAAATGACAGGAGACCCCTTGGACCGTCGTCAATTATTGAAAATCAGCGCTTACAGCAGCCTGCTGGCTGGCCTTGGCGCTTGTGCGCAAGTCAACAGCTTCAACGCTGTTGAAAGCAGCAATGGCCTGCCTGCCTGGCCCATCCAAGTTCAAAAAATTATTTTTGGATCGTGCATTGATCAAAAGAAGCCTCAGCCCATTTGGCAAACCATCCTAGCCGCAAAGCCTGATCTGTTTATTTTTGGCGGCGACAACGTCTACGCCAGCAACCAGCCTTGGCAATTGCAAAACTTAAAAAATGCCTACGCAACCCAAGCCGCTCAACCAGGCTTCGCCGCTTTGCGTGCACGCGTGCCGCACATGGCCATTTGGGACGATCACGACATGGGATTGAACGATGCCGGCGTAGAGTTCCCTCACAAACAAGCAGCTAAAAATGAATTCTTAGATTTTTGGCGACTGCCTGTTGACGACCCCAGAAGAACGCGCGAAGGTCTTTACCACGCCCATGTTTTGGGCCCCATTGGAAAGCGTGTCCAAGTTATTTTGCTGGACACCCGATGGTTTCGCTCTAAGCTGCGCGTCACGGACCAACGTGACGCGCCCGGCAAAGAGCGCTACATGCCAGACACCGATCCGCAAAAAACCATGCTGGGGGACGCGCAGTGGCAATGGCTTGAGGCGCAATTGAAAATACCCGCCGAGCTTCGCTTGATTGTCTCTGGTGTTCAAGTGATCGTGGAGGGTCATGGTTGGGAGGCTTGGAGCAACTTCCCCCGAGAGCAAGAAAAATTAAAACAGCTCATTCAGAAAACATCTGCCAACGGTGTCGTGCTTTTATCCGGTGACCGGCACATTGGTGCCATCTACAAAAGCCGCGGCGCGCAAGGCTATCCCTTGTACGAAATAACCTCTAGCGGCATGACACATGCTTGGGCGACGGCCAAAGAAGACGGCCCCAATCGTTTGGGCGAACTCATCACACAAAACCATTTTGGTCTGATTGAAATGGATTGGTCCAAACAAGAGATTCAATTGGGCTTTCAAAACACACAAGGCGAATGGCTGAAAAAGCAAACGATTGCCCTGTCTGAATTGCGCTAAAGACAAACTGCCCCACAAAGCCCGATAATCTCTTTTTTTGATTTTTTTAGACACCGCCATGCAAACTCCTCCCATGATTCAAAGTGGCGCTATTGCCTACGGCTTAGCCACCATCGCCAAAGACGGTACCGTATTAGACACTTGGTACCCCGCCCCACAATTGGCCGAAGGCGTCAAAGAGAACGGCAGTCACGTCCTCAGCGAAGCCGATACGCGTACGCATTTGGGTGAGGCCTTTGTTAAAACACTGGGCCCTTGCGAATTGCGCGGTGTCAATGTGGTGGCCGTCAAAACCTACATCGCCACTTTGGCAGAGCCCGCCAAGGACACGCACGATGTGTTTTTGCGTTTGCACTTGCTCAGCCATCGTTTGGTCAAACCGCATCAAGCCAACTTGGCCGGTATCTTTGGCATGTTGGCCAATGTGGCATGGACCTCCATGGGCCCTTGCCCCTTGGACCAACTGCAAGACGCACGACTGCGCGCTCGCGCAGCACGTGTCGTGTTCGATGTGAAAGCCGTTGACAAGTTTCCTTACATGACCGACTACGTGGTGCCCACCGGTGTGCGCATTGCCAATGTGGACCGCGTTCGCTTGGGTGCCCACTTGGCATCTGGCACAACCGTCATGCACGAAGGCTTTTGCAACTTCAACGCCGGCACCCTGGGTGCTTCCATGGTTGAAGGCCGCATCAGTGCGGGTGTGTTGGTCGATGATCAAAGTGATGTGGGCGGCGGCGCCTCTATCATGGGTACCTTGTCGGGTGGTGGCAAAGAAGTCATCTCAGTGGGCAAGCGTTGTTTGCTGGGTGCCAACTCTGGCATCGGCATTTCATTGGGTGACGATTGCGTGGTGGAAGCCGGTTGCTACATCACTGGCGGTACGCGCGTCAAAATGCCCGATGGCAGCGTGGTCAAGGCGCGAGAGTTGTCTGGCCGCAATGGCATCTTGTTCCGCCGCGATTCACAATCAGGCGCGGTGCAAGTCATTCCTCGCACCGAAAGCTGGGGCAGCTTGAACGCAGATTTGCACAAAAACTAATTTTGAGATTGCGCTCATTGCGCATTTCGAATAGTGACAAAGCCAGTGTGTTTGCACACTGGCTTTTTTCATGTCACGCCGATTTGACCAAATGTTTTTTTGCCAAATCAACATACCAATCTAGGCATGCAGGGTTGGCCATCGCATCTTTGTTGACCACCTTTTCTAGCGCTTGGCCTAGCATGAGTTTTTTGATGGGCAGCTCTTGTTTTTTGCCAGACAAGGTGCGCGGAATTTCAGTCACTTGAAAAATTTCGTTCGGAATAAAGCGCGGGCTGAGTGCTGTTTTGATGGCGTTGTTCAAGGTGTTTTTCAGGGCGGCGTCCAAAGTCAGTCCGGCCCTTAGCACCACAAACAAAGGCATGTAACTTTCACGGCCCAAGTATTCCAAATCAACCACCATGCTGTCGATCACTTCTGGCAACGCTTCAACCGCGCTGTAAAGCTCACTGGTGCCCATGCGCAAACCATGGCGGTTGATGGTGGCATCGCTGCGGCCAAAAATGACGCAGCCTTCACCGCCGTTTTGGCCCTGCTCTGCCGCGCCAATTCGCAACCAATCGCCGTGCCGCCAAACACCCCCATACGTGGCATCTGCATCACCACCACCTGGTTTGCGGCCATGGCCCGCGGGGTACATTTCAAAATAACTGGCCAAGTAGCGTGCATTATTTTTGTCGTTCCAAAAATACAAAGGCATGGATGGAATAGGCTGCGAGCACACCAGTTCACCCACTTCGCCATGCACAGGTTCACCCGCTTCATTCCAAGCCTCCACGGCGCAACCCAACAAGCGGCACTGCATGACACCCGCCTCTTGCGGCAGTTCACGATTGCCACCAATGAAGGCGCCACAAAAATCGGTGCCGCCTGAAATATTGCACCACCAAATGTCGCCATCTGTTTCACGGTGAAGGTAAGGGGAATGAGCGTGTTGCGTTTTGATGCGTTGGAATTGTTCGTTGCCCCAATTTTGCGTTTCAGGCGAAAGCGGTGAGCCTGTGGTGCCCAATGCGCGCACACGAGACAAGTCACCACACTGCGTGAGATCAACGCCGGACTTTTGGCAATTGGCAAAAAACGCTGCACCTGCGCCAAAAAATGTCACCTTGTTTTCTGCTGCAAAACGCCACAGCGTGCTCCAGTCAGGGTTGTCTTTGCTGCCGCCCGGATTGCCGTCGTAAATGACACAGGTGGTGCCATTCATCAGGCCGCCCACTTGCGCGTTCCACATCACCCAGCCGGTTGAGCTGTACCAATGAAAGCGCTCACCCCAGCTGTTGGGGTGATAACTGCAACCCACATCGTTGTGCAAAATTTTAAGCGCCAAGGCCACAATCACAGTGCCGCCATGGCCATGCACAATGGGTTTTGGCAAGCCCGTGGTGCCGCTTGAATAAACAATCCAAAGTGGATGATCAAAAGGCAATGACATGGGCTTGAAGGCATCAACCTCGGGCCCATGTTTGGAAGTGGTTTGTGACATGCGAATGGCCGAAGCCACTTCGCTGCTGGCCAAATCTGCAACACCCAAGTTGTCGTGCAAAATCACATGTTGCACCGATGGCAATGCATCTTTGAGTTCTTGCACCACCGCCATGCGGTCGTAATCTTTGGCGCCATACGTCACGCCATCACAGGCAATGAGCACCTTCGGTTCTATCTGCCTGAAACGATCTAAAACGGCCAAGGTTCCCATGTCGGGTGCGCAAATGCTCCAGACACCACCTACACTGACGGTGGCCAAGAACGCCACAACGGCCTCGGGAATGTTGGGCAAGTACGCTGCCACCCGATCACCAGGTTGAACGCCTTGTGCTTTTAAATGCAAGGCCATGGACGCCACTTGGCGCTGCAGCTCGGGCCATGAAATTTCTTGGTGCTGACCTTTTTCGTTTTGGGCAATCAAGGCCGCAAAGCCTGCCGCATGGGCTTGCTCGACATGCCTTAAGACTTGGCTTGCATAGTTGACTTGCGCACCCGGAAACCAAATGGCGCCTGGCATGGCATTGTTGACCAGCACGGCCTGATGCGCTGTGGGCGATTGAATGTCAAAGTAATCCCAAATGCTTTGCCAAAATGCATCGAGCTCCGTAATCGACCATTGCCAAAGGTCTTTGTACGCGTCAAATGCGATGCCTCGGTTGTGTTGCAACCAGTCTTGGTACAGTCGAATTTGCGGCACGTAGGCATGCGGCGCTTGGGGCTCAGACTTGGGCAAGTCGGCAAGCGAGGAAAGATAAGGCGATAAAAATGGCGTGGGGGTGCTGGCGTTCATGGCCATAGCCTAGCCTGCGAGTTGCCGCCTGTCACCCTGAAAATCCCCAATGCTTGCGCTTTGGCGACACTTTCATGCTTCAAGAAGAGCTTTTCTTCAGTCCTTGCTTTTCATCCGCTCGCTTTTCCAATAAACATCGGTGCCGCCATCCATCCGGTTTAACACCCGAGACAGCACAAACATCAAATCGGAAATTCGGTTTAAGTATTGACGGGGCGCATCATTCAGCGCCTCTTCATTGCCCAGAGCGACGGTTGCCCGCTCTGCACGCCTGGCCACCGTGCGACAAATGTGTGCTTGGGCCGCCGCACGATTGCCGGCCGGCAAGATGAACTCTTCCAGCTTGGGCAACTTTGCGTTGTATGTTTCCAAAGCCTGATCCAGAACCAAAACAGCCTCTGCCTTTAGCAGCTCAAAGCCAGGAATAGACAATTCGCCGCCCAAATTGAAAAGCTGATGTTGCACTTCGACCAACAAATCGCGAACATCCTCTGGCATTTGCTCACACAGCAACAAACCTATGTGCGAGTTCAATTCATCTACATCGCCCATGGCGTGCACACGCAAGCTATTTTTAGACACCCGTTGGTTGTTGCCCAAGCCAGTGGTGCCTTCGTCGCCCGTTCGCGTGGCGATTTGTGTCAGTCTGTGTCCCATGGTGTTTTCCCTGTGCGTGGCGGAGTGCAAAAATGCAGGTCTCAGCGTAAACTCTGATTTTGACCGAGTTTGGCGGCATTTACCCATTCATGGTCATTGCGCCCTGTCATGCCATCTGTTTTGACCGCCCTTCAATTTGGAGCCTCACCATGAACGCACCGACCCCAGCAGCCCATTTAGCGCCCGTCGTCAACGCTCGCCCCGTCCCCCAGGCTTTCATAGATGCTTTGAAGGCTCGCTTTGGCAACAACTGCTCAACCGCCATGGTCATTCGAGAGCAGCACGGCCGCGACGAGTCTGCATTTGCGCCAGTTCCCCCACCCTCCGCCGTGATCTTCGCCGAGTGCACACAAGATGTGGCCGATGCCGTGAAGATGGCCAGTGACTACAAAGTGCCGGTCATTCCATTTGGTGTTGGCTCCTCCTTAGAGGGCCATCTGCTGGCCGTGCAAGGCGGCATCAGCATTGACCTCACGCGCATGAACAAAGTTTTGTCGATCAACGCAGAAGACCTTACGGTCACGGTTCAACCAGGTGTAACCCGCAAACAATTGAACGAGGAAATCAAGTCAACGGGCTTGTTTTTCCCCATCGACCCAGGCGCCGATGCCACCCTTGGCGGCATGAGCGCTACACGCGCTAGCGGCACCAATGCCGTTCGCTATGGCACCATGCGTGAGAATGTATTGGCGCTTGAAGTGGTCACAGCTTCTGGCGAAGTTATTCGAACAGGCACCCGGGCCAAAAAATCAAGTGCGGGTTACGACCTGACTCGATTGTTTGTCGGCAGCGAAGGCACCTTGGGCGTGATGACCGAGGTCACTGTCAAGCTTTACCCCTTGCCAGAAGCCATTTCAGCGGCCATCTGCTCATTCCCCAGCATTGAAGCCGCGGTCCAAACGGTCATTCAGGTCATTCAGTTGGGCGTGCCCATTGCGCGTGTTGAGTTAATCGATCACAACACCGTTCGCATGGTGAACGCTTATGCCAAGTTAGGCTTGCGTGAAGAGCCCATGCTGTTGATGGAGTTTCATGGATCGCCTGCAGGCGTGAAAGAGCAAGCCGAAACGGTTCAAGAAATTGCCAGCGACCATGGCGGCAATGCATTTGAATGGGCCACCACGCCAGAAGAGCGCACACGCCTTTGGACTGCGCGTCACAATGCTTATTTTGCAGCGCTTCAAAGCCGGCCGGGCTGCCGAGCCATCAGCACCGACACCTGCGTCCCCATCAGCAAGTTGGCAGACTGCCTGCTTGACTCTGTGACTGAAACTGAAGCCAGTGGTTTGCCTTACTTTTTGGTTGGTCACGTCGGTGATGGCAATTTTCACTTTGGCTATTTGATCGACCCTGAAATTCCAAAAGAGCGTGAGATTGCAGAAGACCTGAATTACAAACTTGTCAGCCGCGCCTTGCGCCTTGGCGGCACCTGCACTGGCGAGCATGGCATTGGCCTGCACAAAATAGATTTCTTGGTCACAGAAGCGGGCGTTGGTGCCGTCAACATGATGCGCACTTTGAAGCAAGCCTTAGACCCTCACAATATCATGAACCCCGGAAAAATCTTCCACTGAAAAAAGGGCCTGTTGGCCCTTTTTCATTGCGTTAACCGCGCAGCTTGTCAATCAGCCCATTGAGTTCGTCAAGCGATCCAAACTGGATTGACAGTTCCCCCATTTCTTCAAAACGGCCGTGCCGCTTCACGCGCTTTTTAACGCGGACCTCTACTTGCGCCGTGAGCAAGTCTGAAAGTTCTTCTTCAACACGTTTGATGTCGCGTGATTTTTCTTTTTTCGGTTTTTGTTGCACCAAAGAAAATTCTGCGCTGAGTTTTTTCACCAAACTCTCTGCTTCGCGCACCGACATTTTTTTGGCGCTGATTTGATTGGCCGCTGTAATTTGAGCGGCCTTGTCCAAACCCAACAACGCCCTGGCGTGACCCATGTCGATGTCACCTGCCATCAGCATGGTTTGCACGGGCTCTGCCAAGTTCAACAAACGAAGCAAGTTGCTGGCAGCACTTCGAGAGCGTCCCACAGCTTGGGCTGCCGTTTCGTGGGTGAGTCCAAACTCTTTGATCAGGCGTTGTAAACCATGGGCCTCTTCAAGCGGGTTGAGGTCTTCGCGTTGAATGTTCTCAATCAAGGCCATGGCCGCCGCCGCCTCATTGGGCACATCGCGAACCAAAACTGGCACCTCGTTCAAACCCGCCAATCGCGATGCGCGGAAACGTCGTTCCCCCGCAATGATTTCATACTTGCCTGCATTGGGGCCATCACTCAACTTGCGAACCAAGATGGGTTGCATGATGCCTTGAGCCTTGATGGACTCTGCCAACTCATAAAGAGCACCCTCGTCCATTCGTGTTCGAGGCTGGTACATGCCTGGCACCAACTCGCTCAAAGCCAAAGTGCTGGGGGTTCGATTGGCTGCAGCCTCAACGGCTTGTGGCGAGCTAGGCTCGTCTTGAACCTTGGGGCCCAATAAAGCCTCTAGCCCTCGGCCTAAGCCCTTTGGTTTTTTAGTGACCATGTTTTTTTTCTTTCATCAATTCATTCAGCAAGGCGTGGCCTTCAGGCCAGTTACCTAAATTTGATTCAGCGTTCACGTGTCCGCATTCACCCAAGTTTAAAAATTCAGATCCCCAAGCCAGCGCAAACTGTTCTGCCCGTGCAAGGGTGCAATAAGGGTCGTTTTCACTTCCAATCAAAATTGATTGGAAAGGCAGTGCCGTCAATGCAATTGGGCGCCAACTTGAAAACGCATCTTGCAAGTGTGACGCTTCAACGTCGCCAGGCGCCACCAACAGCGCCGCTTTGACTTTGTGGCATTGTGAAGAAATTTGAGCCCACGCTGCAACCTGTATGCAACCCAAACTGTGTGCCACCAAGAATACGGGTCCACTCAAATCAGACACCACATCGTCCAATCGCGCCAACCAATCGCCTCGAAGCGGCTTCATCCAGTCGTGTTGCTCTACAAGCTGATAAGCGAATTGACTGATCCAAAGGCTTTGCCAATGTGAAGGCCCACTTCCTTGCCAGCCAGGCAATATAAGGACTTTTGGGGTTTCCATCAAAACGCTTTCGTGTCCTAAAGCGTTGGAATACGCTGCACCAACTCCCTGGCAAACTCCACGAATGCTTGGCTGCCTTTGGCAGAAGGGTCAAACACAACGCCTGGCAAACCATAGCTGGGCGCTTCCGCGAGGCGCACATTTCGAGGGATGACCGTGTTAAAAACTTTGTCACCAAAGTGCGATTTAAGTTGCTCACTCACTTGTTGTTGCAAGGTAATTCGCGGATCAAACATGACGCGCAACAAACCAATGATTTTCAAATCGGGGTTCAAATTGGCGTGCACTTGCTTGATGGTGTTCACCAAATCAGTCAGCCCCTCGAGCGCAAAATATTCGCACTGCATCGGCACAATCACGCCATGTGCGGCACACAAACCATTCAAGGTGAGCATGGACAATGAGGGTGGACAATCAATTAAGACAAAGTCAAAGTCTTTGTCTGCCACTTCCAATGCCAACTTCAAACGTTGGTCGCGTCTTTCTAGGTCAACCAGTTCAACCTCTGCACCGGCCAGCTCGCGGTTGGCGCCCAACACGTGATAGCCGCATTTTTCTGAAAAAATGGCAGCCTCTTGAATGCTGGCTGACTCTAATAAAACGTCGTACACACTGAGCTCTAACTGCCGCTTGTCAACTCCTGAGCCCATGGTTGCATTGCCCTGTGGATCGAGGTCAACCAACAAAACACGTTGCCCCACTTTGGCCAAGCCGGCGGCCAAGTTAACCGCCGATGTCGTCTTGCCAACGCCGCCTTTTTGATTTGCAACACAGAATATCTTTGCCATTTGTGACTCTTTTATTTTCTCGCTGGTGCGATTATTTGCCCAAGGCCAATTTCAGACCAAATCCGATTAAGAACAAGCCGGCAATTTTTTGCAAGAGCCCAGAGACTTTGGGGTTGGCTCTGAGGCGTGTTGCCATCCTGTGGGTGATGACCACAACGCCAAAACAGTACAGGAAGCCCAAAACGGCAATGTTAACCGCCATGAATACAAAAGTAATCATTCCTTGGTGCTGCTCAGGGTCAATGAATTGGGGGAAAAAAGCGAAGTAAAACATGATCGCCTTGGGATTGAGCAAGGTGATGAACATGGTTTCTTTGAAATATTGACCGGGCGTGATCTTGATCGATGGCCCCTCACCCGGCTTGGCAAAGACCATTCTAAAACCCAACCAAGCAAGGTAAGCGGCGCCCAACCATTTCAAGGCCATAAACAAATGAGGATAGGTTTGCAAAAGTGCCGCCACACCGGCCACGGTCATCCACAACAAAATTTGGTCGCCCAAAATCAACCCCGCGACAGAGGCCGTGCCACCCCTCATGCCGCCTTGGGTGGTAGAGGTAATCAAGGCCAGATTGCCAGGGCCTGGCAAGAACAATAGCAATACGAAGGCTGCGACAAAAGCGCCGTAATCAGAAATTCCAAACATCAAAGGCTTTCTCAATGAGCCCAAGTGTAAGGGGCGAAACTCAGGTCGAGCTTGCTTCAGTAGACAAAGTTACTGATTTTTTCATCCATACCATGCAACGATCAGCCTCCAAACCAGGAACTTGGAGTTGTTCCACGTGAAACACTTCTACAAAAGAAGGCAGCGCCGCCATCTCTGCTTCAGGCAACTTGCCCTTCATGGCCATCCAAACACCGTCTTCTGACAAGGCGCCGGCCGACCAATTGACAAAGTCTGGCAAAGAGGCAAATGCTCTGGAGCAGATGACATCAAAAGGCCCCGTCAGGCTTTCTACCCGCGCATGAAGCCCTCGCAAGTTTGACAACTTTAAACTGGCTGCCACCTGTTGCACAAATGCCGCCTTTTTGGAAACCGTATCGACACAAGTGACGCGGATGTTGGGGCAACAAATGGCAATCACCACCCCTGGCAAACCACCGCCCGAGCCCACATCCAACAACTCGACTTCTTGGCCAATGCCTATTGCGCTTTGGGCAAGATAGCGAAGTAAGGGAGAAATTGACGACAAACTGTCTAACAAATGGTGGGTCAAGATTTCCTGCGGCGTTTTCAAGGCTGTGAGGTTATAAACCTTGTTCCACTTTTGAATGAGCGCCATGTAACTCAACAACTGTCGCTGCTGGGCCTCTGACACATTCAATTCCAACGCTTTGACCCCCAGGGAAAGCGCTTGAAGAAGCGCCTCTTCAGACAAGCCTTCGGCCGCGGCCGTCATGGCGTCAAACTCGCCGAACCTTCCGCAATCGACTCCACCACCTCGGGCTTGACCGACATGAACTCCTTAAAACCACCCCTTTTGAGATAAATCAGCAGCAAGGAAATGGTTGCGGGGGTAATTCCAGAAATTCGAGATGCCATGCCCAGGGTTTCTGGGCGATGCTTGGACAAGGTTTGTCGGGCCTCGATCGACAAAGAGGAGACCATAAGGTAGTCAAGCTTGGCGGGCAGCTTCAGGTTTTCAAAATGAACTGCACGCTCAACCTCGACCTTTTGTCGATCAATGTACCCAGCATACTTGGCCGCAATCTCAACCTGTTCAATGACGGAGGCAGAGAGTTCGCCCAATGTTTCACGTGAAACAGTTGTTGAAACATACCGATTGGCGTCCAAGGACACCAGGCTTTCATAACTCACGCCGGGTCGGCGGAGCAAGTCAAACAAATTGTGCTCATGCTCAATGGCCTTGCCCAGAACTCGTGCCGACTCTGCATCTGGTAGATTTCTCGGATTGACCCAAGTTGACTTAAGGCGCTCTGTTTCACGTGAAACAGCTTCGCGCTTTGTACAAAAAGAAGCCCAGCGCTCATCGTCCACCAAGCCCATTTTGCGGCCCACTTCCGTCAAGCGCATGTCTGCGTTGTCTTCCCTAAGTTGCAATCGAAACTCTGCCCTGCTGGTAAACATGCGATAAGGCTCGGTTACGCCTTTGGTAATGAGATCATCTACCAGCACGCCCAAATAAGCTTGGTCGCGGCTTGGCAACCATGCGCCACCCATGTCATTGCCTGCACCAGACAAAGACCGGCATTGAAGCGCGGCGTTGATTCCAGCAAACAAGCCCTGCGATGCGGCTTCTTCGTAACCTGTCGTTCCATTGATTTGGCCAGCAAAGAAGAGCCCCGCAATTTGACGCGTTTCAAAGCTGCTTTTCAATGAGCGCGGGTCAAAGTAGTCGTACTCAATGGCATAGCCGGGTCTCAGGATGTGGGCGTTTTCAAGCCCCTTCATAGACCGAACCAATGCGTATTGAATGTCAAAAGGCAAACTGGTAGAAATGCCATTGGGATAAAACTCATGGGTGGTAAGACCCTCGGGCTCTAAAAAGATTTGGTGGCTGTCTTTGTCGGCAAAGCGATTGATCTTGTCTTCCACGCTTGGGCAGTACCTTGGGCCAACACCTTCAATCTTGCCCATGAACATGGGGCTTCGGTCAAAGCCAGACCGAATGATGTCGTGCGTTCTCTCATTGGTATGCGTAATCCAACACGGCATCTGTGCGGGGTGCATGTCTGCACGCCCCATGAAACTGAAAACAGGAACGCCGGCTTCAGCGTTCAAGCCGCCCGGCATGCCATCGCCGGGCTGCTCTTGGCACTTTGAAAAGTCAATGGTGCGCCCATCTAAGCGCGGCGGCGTGCCCGTTTTCAAACGGCCCTGAGGCAGCTTGAGTTCTTTCAAGCGAGCAGACAAGCTGACCGCCGGAGGATCACCCGCCCGCCCTGCCGAATAGTTTTCCAAGCCGACATGGATCTTTCCATCTAGGAATGTGCCGGCCGTCAGCACCACTGTTTTTGATCGGAAGCGAACGCCCACTTGCGTGACAGCCCCCACTACGCGGTCTTCTACGCCATTTGACTCAACCATGAGGTCGTCAACTGCCTGCTGGAATATCCACAGGTTTTCTTGATTCTCGAGGCGACGGCGGATGGCCGCCTTGTACAAAATTCGATCCGCTTGAGCACGCGTCGCACGTACAGCCGGCCCCTTGGAGCTGTTCAAAATTCGAAACTGTATGCCGCCCTCGTCCGTTGCAATGGCCATGGCACCGCCCAAAGCATCGACTTCCTTCAACAGGTGGCCCTTGCCAATGCCCCCGATAGAGGGGTTGCAACTCATCTGGCCTAAGGTCTCGATGTTGTGCGTCAGCAAGAGCGTTTGACAACCCATGCGCGCAGACGCCAACGCGGCCTCGGTGCCCGCATGGCCGCCGCCGACAACGATCACATCAAATTCTTGTGGGTAAAGCATCAAATCACCAGTCCATCACCGTTAGGGCGGCGCTGCTTGCGCCGTGAGAGGCCTGAGGCCAAGGGGCTTGATTTTATCTGCATCGGGTGTTCCTTGCGTGACTGATCGCAGCAGCCCTCTCAAGCTAAGCTTGTGACGCCGATCAACAGGAGACCCCATGAGCCAACCCCAAACCCATCAAGCGCGTTGTCATCCCGATGAATGGCAGCTGCGCGTCGATTTAGCTGCGTGCTACCGCTTGGTTGCTTTGTATGGTTGGAGCGATTTGGTTTTCACTCACATCAGCGCCAAATTGCCGGCCTCGGTGTGCGGTGAGGAACATCATTTTTTAATCAACCCCTATGGCCTGATGTTTGATGAAATCACAGCCTCAAGCTTGGTGAAGATCGACATGCAGTGCAACAAGCTCGATGCAGAGAACCCCTATCCGGTGAACCCTGCCGGCTTCGTCATTCACAGCGCCGTGCACGAAGCGCGCCCAGACGCAGAGTGTGTACTACACACGCACACACGCGCTGGTATAGCCGTGAGCGCGCAAAAACAAGGCGTGCTGCCCATCAGCCAGCAAAGCACCTTTGTGCTTGCATCCATGGCCTACCACGACTACGAGGGCGTTGCCATTCGCGACGATGAAAAAACGCGTTTGCAAAAAGACTTAGGGGACGCTAATTTTTTAATGCTGCGCAATCATGGCCTGCTTACCGTGGGTAAAACCATTGCCGATGCGTTTTTGGGAATGTACACCTTTGAAAATACCTGCCGTATTCAAATCGATGCGCTTGCAGGTCAAAGCGGCGCCGCCGATCTCACGGCGGTCAACCCTGAAATTTTGAATGGCATTGCACACGTGATGAAGGTCCAAACCGGTGGCTTGGGCGGCAGTTTTGTTTGGCCTTCTTTGTTGCGAAAACTCAATCGCGAGAACCCTGGCTTCGACGTCTGAGTTGTCTTTATTTTTTTTGAACGGGCTTTTGCTGCCACGCGAACACGGCGCCAATCAGCAAGGCGGCTGCAGAAAATAGAAGACCACGCTGCAGGCCGCCAGGGCCATCGGCGATCCAACCCACAGCGGTGGGTCCAATGATTTGTCCAAGCGCAAAGATGACTGTGAAAACACTGATACCAGCCGCCCACTGTGAAGGCACTAAGTTGTGTTTCACCATGGCCGTGGTAGAGGCAACCACCGACAAAAAAACACCCCCAAACAACACCCCCGAAACAAGCATCATGGGCCAAGAAGATGTGATGACAGGAATGACGGTGGCAAGACTTAGCAACGCATTCAAAATAGACAAGGACTGGCCGCCTCGATAGCGATTCAACAGGCCAGCCCAAATTCTGGAAGAGGCAAGCACGGCAAGCCCCAGCGAAGCATAAAACAAAGTAATCTCCGTTGCGCTTGCGCCTTGCTCGCGCAACACGGCCACGACGAAGGTCATGTAACCAATATAGCCGACACCAAACAGGCCATAGCCTGCCAGTGCAAACACCCAGTCGGGCCAATACATTTGCGCGGCTTGATGTTTGTGAGTGGCGTCATTCATTTCTGCAAGCGCCAACACATCCGTCCAACGCTTCATGGGCAAGCGGATGACGTACAACACAAGCGTCATGGTGAAACACGCAAGAGCCAATCCCCACCAAGCCCACGCCCATGGATGATCAAGAGCTTGTTCGTTCGCGGCCGACAGCGCGACAGGAACCAGAACGGCTGAAAGCGCTATGCCCCACCCGGTACCACCGTAATAAAGACCCAACAACAAACCCGACTGCGAAGGCCAATGCGCACCAAGCCTGGCCGCCAACAAACCCCCAGAGACAAATACAGCCGCACTGACGCCTCCGGCCAACAAGCGCTGCAACAAAAGAAGGGGCGTTTCAGAAAAAAATCCTGTGAGCGCCATCAACGAAGACGCGATGAAGGCGCCGCCGATCAAAACCTGCACAGCACCCCAACGCTTTAACATGTAAGGCGTGATCAAGGCGCCGACCAAATACCCCACTGCGTTGAACGTGTTCATGCTGCCTGCTAAGGTATAGGTCCAAGACAAGTCTTCGCGCATGGGCGGCAACAACAAGGCGTATGCAAACCGTGTGATGCCAAGTGAAACGGCCGCCGCCATTGAAATACAAATTGCCAGCCAGAGGGCTGTCAAAAACCTTATGCTTTGCGTCATGAAAAATTTATTTGAACCCTGCCAAGCCGGCCAACTGCAACTCGCCTCACGCATCGTGATGGCCCCTCTAACCCGCAACCGCGCACCACAGGCCCTAGCGAACGCGCTGATGGCTGAATACTATGCGCAACGCGCCAACCCCGCAACGGGGGCGGGCCTCATCATCACAGAAGCAACCGCCATCAGTCACCAGGGACAAGGCTACGCTGATGTCCCGGGTATTTGGTCGGCAGAACAAGTCGAGGCATGGCAAGCCGTCACGAAAGCGGTGCATGCCAAAGGTGGAAAAATTATGGTGCAACTTTGGCACGTTGGTCGCATCTCACACACCAGCCTTCAACCCAACGGTCAGGCTCCCGTCGCACCCTCGGCCATTGTTGCAAAGTCAAAAACTGTTCTTATTGAAAATGGTGTTCCAAGCTTTGTCCCTACCTCTGCGCCACGTGCGCTCGAACTGGCTGAAATGCCGGGCATCGTTGCCGACTATCGGCGAGCTGCAAAAAACGCCATCGAAGCCGGTTTTGATGGCATCGAAGTGCATGCGGCCAATGGCTACTTGATTGATCAATTTTTAAGAGCCAACAGCAATCACCGCACCGATGCCTATGGTGGCGGCATTGAAAATCGCTCCCGCCTTTTAAAGGAAGTGATGCTGGCCGTGAGCCAAGAAATAGGGGGCGGCCGCTGCGGCATTCGCATTTCGCCCGTCACCCCGGCCAACGATGCAAGCGATGCCTCGCCACAAGCGCTGTTTGAGCATGTTGCAAGTTTTCTTGGCACTTTGAGTCTGGCTTATGTGCACACCATTGAAGGCTCGACGGGCGCGGCCCGTGATTTTCAACAAGGTGAGGCGCCCTTTGACTACATGGCATTGAAGAAGGCCTATCAACAAAGCGGTGGCCATGGCGCATGGATGCTCAACAATGCCTATGACCGGGCGCTGGCAGACCAAGCCGTTGCCGACGGTGCAGACTTGATTGCCTTTGGAAAATCTTTCATTGCCAACCCAGATTTGGCCACAAGGTTGAAACAAAACGGCCCTTACAACACGCCAGACCGAGCCACTTTTTATGGTGGTCTTGCGGCAGGTTATACCGACTATCCAAGCCTCTAAACTCGTCTCATGAACACAAACTACAAACCCTTTATAGGTCGTCGCATTGAACAACAAGTGACGGGCCGCGCCACTCGCGATGGCGATGGCGTCAAACTCACGCGCGTTTTGACACAAGCGCACCAAAGACGGCTCGACCCCTTCTTGATGCTAGATAACTTTGGCAGCGATGATCCCAATGACTATGGTGGTGGTTTTCCAGATCATCCCCACCGGGGTTTTGAAACCGTCACCTACATGATTGCAGGAAGAATGCGTCACAAAGACAGTGCAGGCAATGAAGGACTCTTACAAAATGGTGGTGTTCAATGGATGACGGCTGGTAGAGGCGTTGTTCACAGTGAAATGCCTGAACAAGAAGAAGGTGTGATGGAGGGGTTTCAGCTTTGGTTGAACTTGCCTTCTCATGAAAAAATGTGCCTGCCTGCATATGAAGATATTCAAAGTGATGGCATTCCACAATACCAGCCACACGAGTCCATCACCGTACGGGTTATTGCAGGTGAATCCAATGGTGTACAGGGTGCGGTTCAAAGGCCCATTGACTTGTTTCCAACCAACCCTCTTTACTTGGACATCCATTTTGAGGCTGACATTTGCTTTCAGCAAACATTGAACCCCCTTCACAACGCCTTCTTATTTGTTTACCGCGGTCATGTCAATGTGGTCAGCGATGGCGTCAAAACAACCTTAGATTTACACAGAATGGCCATTCTGCAAAATGAAGGAAATGGTGTTGTCATTGAAGGCTCGCCGGGTGCCAAAGTACTTTTAATTGCAGGCCAACCCCTGAACGAGCCCATTGCACAACACGGCCCATTTGTCATGAATACGCGAGAAGAATTGATGCAGGCGGTCGATGATTTCAGGGCGGGTCTTTTCACATCCTGACTGAAATTTTTAGACCTCATAAATCTAGCGTTGAAATTGAGTTTTTTGTCAATGAACAAACATGTGGATAGTTTTGGGATAACAGCATGCTTATCCACAGATTATTTTTATTTCTAAAGTTGTTCATATCTGGATGACACCTCAGAAGCAGCCTCGTACACACCCTTCAAAATGATTCAATGCATTGATCTATAAAGAAAAAAGAGACTTGTCCACAGAACAAGCCTCTCTTTATCTACTACTACTATGTATTAATCTATATAAAAGGAGAATACAAAGACAAACTCAGAATTCAAATTAAATTGCTTTTCTGAATACATCCATGCAGTTTTGCCACTGAACCATCACGGCAGCCAAATGTTTTTCTTTCACATGACCAAATCCTTTGATTTGTTCTGTCACATTGGCCATTTTCACAGCCAAGGCATGGTTCTCTGTTTTCAAAGAAACCAGTACTTCATCAATGGCATCTTTGTATTCTTGAATGAGTGCACGCTCTGTTTGTCGCTCTTCGGTGCGACCAAAAATATCCAAGGCCGTGCCTCGTAGAAATTTGAATTGAGCCAGGACTTTGAAAACCAGCACCATGTGGGGACTCATTTTTTGTTTGATGAGTTGACCCTTCTCATTGCGTTTGGCGATAAGGGGTGGGGCTAGGTGGTAGAAAACCTTGAAATCGCCTTCAAACTGGCTTTTAATGCGTTCTAGGAACTGTTTGTCGGTGTGCAAGCGGGCCACTTCGTACTCATCTTTGTAAGCCATCAATCTGAACAATTGACGAGCCACCGTTTCCGTTAGCAAAGAAGAACCTAAAGGACTTTCTTTCGCTTTGACTTTCAAGACAAAACTTTCGTACTGTTTGGCATAAGCAGCGTTTTGATAAGCTGTTAAAAATTCAATGCGTGTGGCTATCAAATCTTCTAAGCGATCACGCTTTTTGAACGAAATAATTTGCAGCGGTTTTAACAGCGCTTCAACTGCTGGCAATTGATGCGCTGCATGACGACCCCATTCAAAGGCCGTTAAATTTTGAGCAACAGCCACTTCGTTCAATTCGATGGCACGCTTCAAAGCATCAAGACTCAAGGGCACCCAGCCCTTTTGCCAGGCATAACCCAAAAGCATGGGGTTGATGTAAATCGTATCGCCCATCAATTGTGCTGAAAGATGGTCTGCATCAAAGGAGGCCAAACCATGAAGTCCAACGGTAGACGCAATGTCGGCGGCACAGCTGTCTGCAGGGTTTTGCCACTGTGTATTTTTAACAAACTCAGCCGTGGGCGTGCTGTGAGAATTCAAAGCAACGCGGGTTCTGCCTTCCATCATGCGCGACAAGGTTTCTTTGCCTGCCGCAACAATGGGGTCACATCCTAAAATTAAATCTGCTGCTGCCATGCTCACGCGTGTGGTTTGAATGTCATCTTGGTGTTTAGCCAATAAAACATGGCTCCAAGTTGCGCCACCTTTCTGTGCCAAGCCAGCAGAGTCTTGAGTCACGATGCCAAGGCCGTCTAAGTGCGCCGCCATGCCTAAGAGCTGACCGATGGTGATCACACCTGTGCCGCCCACGCCTGCAACCACCACACCATAAGGCTGATGTGCGGCTCCTAAATCGGGTACCACAGGCAAAGGCAAAGTAGGCAAAGTATCCCAACTGAACTTTTGCGTTTTGTTTTTTTTCTTGAGTTGCCCACCTTCAATGCTGATGAAACTGGGACAAAAACCTTTGAGGCAACTGGTATCTTTGTTGCAAGTATTTTGATTGATGGCGCGTTTGCGTCCAAATTCAGTTTCAAGCGGCTCAACCGACAAACAATTGGACTGAACGCCACAATCACCACAGCCTTCACAGACCAACTCATTGATCATGACCCTTACAGCAGGATCTATCATGGTGCCACGCTTGCGACGGCGCCGCTTTTCAGTGGCGCAGGTCTGGTCATAAATAATGACCGTGCAGCCCTTCACTTCGCGCAGCACACGCTGCACGGCATCAAGCTCGTCGCGGTGATGAACCAAAACACCTTCGGCTAAAGCAACGCCGTCGTACTTTTCGGGCTCATCCGTCACAACCTTGATCACCATGGCGCCTTCAGCGCGCATGCTTTGCGCAATTTGAACAACCGTGTGTCCTTCTGCGCGCTCTCCGACCGGTTGACCACCCGTCATGGCAACCGCATCGTTGTACAAAATTTTGTAAGTAATGTTGATGCCAGCGGCAATGCTTTGGCGGATGGCCAAGATGCCGCTGTGAAAATAAGTTCCATCGCCGATGTTGGCAAACACGTGTTTTTCGTTGCTGAAGTGTTGCTGACCAATCCAAGGCGTGCCCTCACCCCCCATTTGCGTAAAGCCAACGGTGCTGCGGTCCATCCACACGCTCATGAAATGACAACCAATGCCCGCCATGGCGCGCGAACCTTCGGGAACTTTGGTGCTGGTATTGTGGGGACAACCAGAGCAGAACCAAGGCATGCGATCTGCAGAGGGATTGAGCACCAAGCTGTTTTGTGCGCGCTCCTTGGCGTCGATCGTCTGCAGCAGCGCATCAATGCGGGCCAAAACATCAGAGGGTAAATCAAATTTTTTAAGTCGTCTGGCCAGGGCCTTGGCAATCAAGGTAGGCGTGAGGTCGGCATTGGCGCGCAGCAGTCGATGCGCCATTGGATTGGGCACAGACCACTCGCCGCCAGAGTCGTCGCCTTCGAGCTCATCAAACTTACCCACAATGCGCGGGCGCTTTGAATCGGGCCAGTTGTAAAGTTCTTCCTTCAGTTGGTATTCAATGATTTGACGCTTTTCTTCGACCACCAAAATCTCTTTCAGGCCTTTGGCAAACTCACGCGTGCTTTGCGCCTCTAGTGGCCAAACAACCGAAACCTTGTGAACCCGAATACCCAAGCGTTGGCAGGTCTCGGTGTCTAAACCCAGATCTACCAAGGCTTGTCGAGTGTCGTTGTAGGCCTTGCCACTGGCCATGATGCCGTAACGGTCGTTGGGGCCTTCTATGACGTTGTGATTCAAACGATTGGCGCGGATGTAAGCCAGCGCAGCGTACCATTTGTAATCGAACAGGCGGGCCTCTTGATCAAGCGCCGCGTCAGGCCACCTGATGTGAACGCCGCCAGGGGGCATTTCAAAATCAGGCAAAACAATCTTGACCCGGTCGGCATTGATATCGGCAGTAGCGCTAGATTCAACAACTTCTTGAATGGTTTTCATGCCAGACCAGACGCCGGCAAAACGGCTTAGCGCAATGGCGTGAACACCCAAATCTAAAACCTCTTGAACAGAAGCAGGGAAGAACACTGGCAGGCCACAGGCCTTGAAAATATGATCGCTTTGGTGCGCTGCTGTGGAGCTTTTGGCAATGTGATCGTCACCAGCGACGGCCAAGACGCCGCCCCACGCCGTGGTGCCGGCCATGTTGGCGTGTTTGAACACGTCGGAACAACGGTCCACACCCGGCCCCTTGCCATACCAAATGCCAAAAACGCCATCTAGTTTTTGGCTGCCCGGTGGCGCAAACCCCAACTGTTGGGTGCCCCACAAGGCTGTGGCCGCGAGCTCTTCGTTCACGCCAGGTTGAAAAACGATGTTGTGTTTTTCAAGGTAAGACTTGGCCTTCCACAAAGCTTGGTCATAACCGCCCAAAGGCGAGCCGCGGTAGCCGCTGATGAGGGCGCCTGTTCGTTTGCCGGCCAATGCATCGCGCTCTTGCTGCAGCATTGGCAAGCGAACCAGGGCTTGAACGCCACTCATAAAGGCCCGACCAGACTTCAGGCTGTATTTGTCGTCAAGGGTGACATTGGCCAGTGCTTGGCGCAAATGTTCAGGCAAGGGAGCGTTCATGGTGTGCCACTTTCAAAAGCATGTAGGCGCAGTGTAGATCGACAAGGCTTATCTTGGAAGTAAAACCCATGCGCTCATATCTTGTTTAAGACGGCCGGCCAATTCGCCGGCTTCGTCGCCAGAGCCTACAAAATAGTCGGCACGCACGGCGCCGACGATGGCGCTGCCAGTATCTTGCGCAAAAACCAGCCTATTTAAAGGGGTTTGAGGCCCGCCGCTAGAAAGCCAGACCACAGAGCCGTAGGGAATGCTGCCAGGATCGACTGCAATGGACCTTCCTGGCGTTAAGGGGACACCCATCGCACCTTTAGGGCCCAAAAGGGCTTCGGCGCCTAGAAGGGCCTCCTCTTTGAAAAAAATGAAGCGTGGGTTGCGCGCCATGAGCTCATTGGTTCTGCGCGGATTTTGAGCAAGCCAAGCCTTGATGCCCGGCCAGGTTGCATCCTTGGTGAGGTTTTGATCGAGCAGCCACCGGCCAATGCTTTGATAAGGGTGATCGTTGGTGCCGGCGAAGGCCAATCTGATTTGGGTGCGCCGGCCATCGCGCTCAGTGAGCCACAAGCGTCCCGACCCCTGAATGTGAAGCAACATGGCATCTACGGGGCTGGCAATGTAGGCGATTTCTTTGCCCTTGAGGGCGGCTTGGGCGGCGGGCAATTTGGCAATCTCTTCTCTGCTGTACCAAGGCGCGCGTGCTTTTAAATTGGCGGGAACGCCATACAAGGGCACTTCAAAGCCAGGCCTTGGCGCGCGAGAGGCTTCAAAAACAGGCTCGTAATAAGCCGTCAAGAGCCCATTGGCTGGCGCTGCGCTGGCATTTAAATGTTCAACCCGAAAGGGTTGAAAGTTTTCCATCACCCAGGTTTTTTGCAACGCGGAAGGCTGTCCGTCCAAGCGCCGGACATCGGCACAAAGGCTTTGTGTGTTGGGTAAGCTTCGGGCACAGTTTTGTCGCCAAGCGACCCACGCTTCGTTGAAGTTGTCGGCGTTAAAGCCAGGAAGGTCAGACCAGCGTGCCAACAACCAGCGACTTTTGGGCTTGATTAAAACGGTGGGCGCATTTTCAGGGGCATTCGCCGCCTCAGGTACCGTCGCCTTTGGCGGTGTGATGGCGGCTTGTGGCGTTGGCTTTTTTTCGGGAGAAGAGCATGCCGTCAAAAGGAAAACAACTGAAACCAAGAAGCTGCCTAAAATCCATGAACCAAGGAGATGATGCATGGGTTTGATCTTGTTAGAAGCGTTGTTGGCGTTGTTGATATTGCTGGCGATTGTTTGGTGGACCATGTTTTCAGGCCGTGACAAGGGAGAGTTGAAGCCTGAAAAGCCAAATGAGCCTGAGCCAAAAAGTCCGCCCAAAGAATGACACAAAGATTTGTGGTCTTTCAAACGCACTCAAAGCTCCCGCAATAAATTCGCCAATTCGACCGCTGATTTCACATCCATTTTTTCGAAAACCCGCGATCGATGAACCTCAACGGTTCGCACACTGATGTCAAGTTGGTCGGCAATCAGTTTGTTGGGCAAACCTGCCACCACCAACTGCATCACATCACGCTCGCGATCGGTTAAGTCCTGAAGGCGCGATACCAAGCCCGCACTTTGGAGATGAACGGCCAAACGCGCACTGGACAAAGCCAAGGCTTGTTCCACGCGGTCAACCAAAGCGTTGTCAGAAAACGGCTTTTCGCAAAAATCAAATGCGCCGCGTTTGACGCTGTCAACAGCCGTTGGCACATCGGCGTGCCCCGTTAAAAAAATAACCGGCCAGGCATGGGCCAAACCGTTACCGATGAGCGTCTCAAACAAAGCCAAGCCACTTTGCCCGGGCATTCGAACGTCCAATAAAATGCAGCCAGCTTGGGTGGGCACAGGCGTTTTGGGGCTGGGAAACCGTTCTTGCAGCATGCGCTCAAAAGCATCCGCACTTGCGAATGACTCGCTCATCAGTCGTCGCGAACGCAGCAACCAAGCCATCGCGTCACGAACACTGGCATCGTCATCAACAATGAAAACACAGGCGTTCAGGGCAGGTTGCATTGATAGATTTTAGCGTTGCTCACAGCTCAGGGGCTGTGGGAAGGGTAAAGCGAAACAGGGTGCCACAGGGTTCTTGTGCTTCGAACTCCAAGTGACCGCCGTGTTGCTCGACAACGGTTCGGCAAAGACTGAGGCCCAGGCCCATGCCTTCTGCCTTGGTGGTGAAAAAGGGCGTGAACAATTGCTGCGCAATGTCTGGCGAAATTCCGATCCCCATGTCAATGACGGAAAACTCAACCCAACCATGTGAGTCGCCAGATGTCGCCCTTTTAACTTGAAGTGTGAGGAGGCGCTTGCGGCAGTTGGGGTAGTCCATGGCCTGCATGCCATTGCGCGCCAAATTCAACAAGACTTGCTCGACCATGGTTCGGTCACACAAAATAGGCGATAAGCGCTCATCCAATTTGGTTTCGATGCGAACTTGCAATTTGTGAGCTTGCAATTGCACAAGCGGCATCACAGCATCAATGATGGCCAGGGGGCTGACGATTTCTCTGTCTTGGTCACGCCGCCTGACGAAATCATGAACGCTGTTAATGACCTTGCCAGCACGCCCTGCTTGCTCAGAAATTCTTTCAAAGGCCATCTGAAGATCGCTCAATGGCGGGGGCGTGTCGCTGAATTCAGGGTGCCGCATCAGGTTTAAAGAGCCCGTTGAATAGCTTGAAATGGCGGCCAGCGGTTGGTTCAACTCATGGCTTAAAAGTGAAGCCATCTCACCCACCGTCGCCAGTCGTGCAGTGGCCTGCAGGCGCTCTTGACTAGAACGTGAAAGCTCTTCAATGCGGCGCTGTTCGCTGATGTCCAAAAATGCACTCATCCAACCGGTTTGCTGCCCCAAGACATTGATCAAGGGGGCTTCAAAAATAAGGACCGGAAAACGCGAACCGTCTTTTCTCACAAAAACCGACTCAAAACCTTCACGTGGTGGTGAATTGCCTGCCAATCGAACCGCTTGACGCTGTTGATACTCTCCAACCATTTCGGGCGGCCAATAAGGCATGGGTGCCGACCTTCCTAGAAGTTGCTCGGCATCAAACCCCACCATCTGACAAAACGCGGGATTCACATACGTGATTCGACCTTTCAAATCTCGCGCACGCAAACCCGTGACCAAGGAGTCTTCCATGGCTTTTCGAAAGGCCAGCGCATCGGCCAAGTCGCGTTCCGCTTTAAGTCGGCGCCGAGAATCTTTCACCAGCAAAACCAAAACAGAAACCAAGGCAATCGACATCGCCAAGACCAAGGCAGGCAAGATGTTTGGAAACCGATCTGGTGCAGCGCGCCGACCATCCATTCGAAGCATCAGCGTGTTGCCAGGCAAGTCCAATAACTGATTTGCAGTGAACAACCGCTTGGCGCGTGGCAAAGTACCGTGAACGGCCAGTCGCGTGCCATCGGGCTCAATGAAAGAAATTTCATTGCGACGACCATAGGTATCGCCCAATTCTGTGGCCAGAACTTCTTGAAGCCCGTAAGTTAAAAGCGTAAAGCCGACGGCACGTCCCTGCACGAGAACAGGCAGGCACATTTCCATCACCTCTAAACCAATGCCATTGGCTTGTGGCACAAAGTAACTTCGCGAATAGGCGGGGCCATTAAGGCGCTTTGAACGCAAACACGTTTGAACGATTTCGGCCTGCTCATTCTTGCGCGTTTGATCGTCAAATAAAGTTGGCTTAAATGGAGAGACGGAGGCATCTAAGATCAAGCCTTGCAGATCTCTTCTTTCAACGCGAAGCCAAGCCCTGTTTTGACTCAACAGAAGTGGCACTTCTGCTTGCCATAATTTGGAGGGCAGCGACTTAAGTTGTAAGGTTTGCAGGCTCACAATGTGCCTGCTGAAACCATTGCGAATGTCCGTCACGGCATCTGCCGTGTCACGGTCTAATTCCGCCTGATATTGACTGGCCTCATACCGACCCGCAAGCCAAACCAAGGTCACCAAAAGCGCAACGACCAGTCCAAACAAGGCAAGCCACAATGAAAAGCGACGGTCGGTAAATGAGCGCGTGGCAGATTTGAAAAAGGTCCACAGAAGATGCGTGTTTTGCAGCGGTAAAGAGTCGGTTGGCGTCATGAGCAAAACACGCGCAAGGCTTAAGGTGCAACAGCGGTGGCTGCAACTTTGGTCACCTTAGGGTCGCTCCAGGTGCCGTCAATTAAGAACTCTTGGGAGTTAACACGGCTTAGCGGCTGCTTGAGAATCAGTTGCGCCAAGAAAGTGCTTAAACCAATGGCGGGGTTCAGTGCAATACCCGCCAGCAATGAAGCGGTGCCCGCATCCACTTCGGGCAAGATCAGGACGCGCAAGTTTTGAGTTTCTCTTTCAATGTCCGAGCTGCCATCCATTTGCACAACTGCATTGACGCCCTTCATTTGCAGATTGCGTGTGCTGGCAATGCCTTGTTGAATCAACACGTCCCCACGGACTGTATCAAAGGCAAAACCCGCACTGAACACATCTCTGAAATCAAACAACAAACGCCGCGGCAGAGCTTGCAGGCTTAAGACCCCCAATAGCTTGGCAACACCGGGCTCAGCTTGAAGGAACTGCCCGCGTCCGATG
>Ga0209597_1000034_pt1 | contig 74462 bp, 57 predicted proteins | sample M_140625_MF_Meta_FD_187316 | JGI IMG/M metagenome (GOLD analysis project Ga0209597, IMG submission 187316) | Freshwater microbial communities from Lake Montjoie, Canada to study carbon cycling - M_140625_MF_MetaG (SPAdes) (version 2) | ecosystem: Environmental > Aquatic > Freshwater > Lake... | reverse complement strand
TTCCGAGTTATAAGAGACAGGTGCCGGCATTGAAGCGGTCGATGGAAGCGTGGACGGATAAACTGATGGATGGGGAGGACGAGGAGAAAGTGAAGAAGAAGATAACGGACCTCAGGAATAAAGAGGTGAAGAAGATATTGTTTGATGAATATTTGATAGAGATAGATAATTCAACAAAGGGGAATCAGAATATAATGAGCTTCTTCAAGAAGAAGACGTAATATTATTGTATAGTTATTTATGAAAAAAACATTTTTTATGGTAATAAATTTTTTTATGGTAATAAATTTTTTTATGGTAATAAATTTTTTTATGGTAATAAATTTTTTTAGAATAATATATTATATAGTTTTATATTACTGTATTTTATTACGTTATAATGAAATTAAAACCAATACATAAATCTTTAATTATAATTTTTATAGTTTTTATAGTTTTTATATTGATAATGATGTCACGATTAAGTAGATATATATCAAATTATTTATTAGATGTTAATCGTTTTAATATTAGAACAAAATATAAAAATATTACCAAAATAAATAATACGACACCAATATATATATTTATACATTTATGTAACTATGGCGATCATTGGAAAACTATAATTTCTAGTCAGATAAAACAAATAATAAATTCAGGTTTATATGATAAATGTGAGCATATTTTTTATGGATGTAGTTGTGATAATTGCGAAGAAGAATTAAAAATATTTTTAAAGAATTATAAAAAATTAAGTAAATTGCCATCACAACCTAATTATGTTAACGAAAATATGACAGTTAATTGCTTATTAGAGTTTAGTAAGCAACAAAATGAAAATGTTCATATTCTTTATTTACATAGTAAAGGTGTAACAGGAAAATCGGTTCATAACAATTATTGGAGAGATTATATGATGAATTATAATGTTAACGAGTGGGAAATATGTGTTAATTTATTAAATAACAATTATAATACAGTTGGTGTAAATTATAGAACCCATAAGTATATTCCACATTACGCTGGTAATTTTTGGTGGGGTCGTAGTGACTATATTAAAAAATTGGATTATATTGATGAAAGTAATTTTAAAAATAGATATTTGGCAGAATATAAAATATTAGATAAAAAGGAAAAAAATAAACATATAAATTTGAGCAATGAGTTTTGGTTTTCACAATATGGATTAGGTTTATATTCTCCAATTGATTATGATCATTCTTTAGATTATGCTGAGCATAAATATTATCACGAAAATCCTGGTGAACTTGACATATATATTTTTTAAAAAAATTGTAAATATAGTAAATATAGTAGATATATTACCTCCTCAGCATACACTGCGCGGCATATGTTCCCAAAACAACCCACATTGTTACGATTACATTTGAACCTTCGGTAATTAACCATCGCATAGCAATACAGTGTGGTGCGGATGTCATAAATGGTGACAATATAAATCCTATAATGGTTAACGGAACACAATATGTGGGATATAAATTCGCAGCAGCATAATGTAATATAATCCACATAAGATAGTATCCAATTATTGAATATAATGTTGTAAATACAAATGCGATGACATCGAATATTCTGTTTAGTAGACGTCCATACCACGAATCCCATTTCAATTCGAAGCTGAGACCCCAACTAAAACCGAAATCATCATCATTGCGAGGATACATAAAGAATGAGCTTTTGGGCATTGTTATTCAAGATAGAGACCTTTGTTACACTTTTTGCTTTATTGAATTATATCGATTAATATAATTCAATTTTTTATATATTTATATATTTATTATCGAGAGATTCCTTATTAATCTAAATCCATATTGTGATCATCACTCTCATTATTTGTATTATTGCCGTGGCTATTGTTGGGGTTGTTGTTGGGGGTATCATTGGGTGGTGCCCTACTTGATGCCCCCCTTCCCAATGTATTAGAAAATAATTGAGACAACTGAGGAATGATATATGAGTTACTTAATTCATTTAAATCGTTTATTTGTGACCCGTATGCGCTGGAATTAGGTGGCATATCAAAAGAAAACATAATTGAATCATCGTTTACATTATCGATAGATAGATTGGATAACTGATTTAAAAGTTGTGTCGCATTATTGGCACTGCTTGTGTATGTGGGTGTCGCGGCTGGTGCTGTTGCCGTTGCCATATTATTAAAACTGTTTACCAGATTATCTCTAATACTATTGAATAGATTTGTCATATCAGGACCATTTATTGTGTCACCATTCGTATCAGTATCACCTGTTTGTGCGACATTTTCAGCGCCGGTGTTTGTCCCCGTCGCTGCCCCGGTGACAGGTTCTATAACTGAAAGACGGCATAAAGGACATGTAGAATGTGTTTCAAGCCACGCCATCATACGAAATGGCACAAAACAGTGGCCACATCGTTTCAATCTTAAAACAACCGAAGTGTTAGTAAAAGGAGATATGGAAATAGGACATTCAGTATTTAATATTTCATTAGACGGTATAGAATCATAATTGATGATTTCCGTATTTTCTTCTACTTGGTGAATGGATATACCTCTTAACCCTGCACTATTTGGATCTATAATTACTGTTCTTGGAACTACGGAATATAAAATACTACCCATATCAAATAATCCGCCTCTGTTTGTTTGTCTTTGCGATTGTCCTCGTGGTTGTCTTTGTCTATTATTATGTGTATTATTTGTAGTATTTGGTGTTTCTCCTATTTCTCCCGTTTCTCCCGTTTCTCCCGTTTCTTCTGTCTGACCTGCATCAGCATCATCGTCATCATCGTCGTTTATATAAATGTGAGCATCCCGTGTTCTAATAGAACCACGAGAACCGCGAGATTCGAGAGAATTAGAATTATTATCTACCTCGTCATCAACAGCCGCAACCAAAGCATCACGATTATTCTGTCTCCTCCTCATATATGATTGTATCCTTCTTTCCCTCTGCGTCTCCAGTAAATCAGAAAATCCCTCTTCCATACGCGAATACATATCTTGGGTCCTCGCCACGAATGAACTAAAATTAGTCATCATAGATATATATCCATACTCAAAATCCATATTAAAAGGACTATCAAATGTTGAATGACGCGCACTATATCCTCTTGAAGGGTTATCGTGAGCAATATGATTTATGCTATTCATACGATTCGTGCTTCCTGTATCGTTACTCATTCTGCTACCTTGTAATATGTTGATATAACAAATATGTCACAAATATAATTATATATATTAAATATGTTTAAATATTAAATACTATTAAATAATAACCATAGTAGAGAACTATAAACATCGTTCATCATAAATATAATACCAATGAAAGAATCACAAAAAAAAATAGAAGATATAACTAGATTTGAAAAATATAGCGGCAGAGGTATAACAGGTCTCGCGAATCTCGGCAATACTTGTTTCGCGAATGCCTGTTTACAGTGTCTTTCGCATACATATGAGTTAAACGACTTTCTCTCAAATGGAGAAGCTGATTATAAAAAACATTTAAGCAATAAACCCGAATCAGTTCTATTAGTCGAGTGGGATGATCTACGTAAACTAATGTGGAGTCAAAATTGCGTTATTTCTCCTGGTCGTTTTATCAACACGGTTCAGCGTATTGCGAAAATTACGAATCGCGATTTATTTACCGGATGGTCACAAAACGATCTCCCAGAATTCCTACTCTTCTTGTTCGATTCATTTCATAATGCGTTGACACGCGAAGTAATTATGGATATTAAAGGAAATATTAAAACAAAAAAAGACGAAATGGGGAAAGCTTGTTATGAGATGATGAAAACGCAGTATACCAAGGATTACTCTGAATTTTTAAATATATTCTTTGGGATACACGTATCTGTTTTGACGCCTATTCCCGCGGGAATACCAGACCAGACAGACCAACCAAATCAGGCAAATTCCGATGATTTAACCTATCTAAGCATACGCCCCGAACCATATATGTTAATACACCTACCAATCCCATCAAAAGAAGAGCTACGTATTGAAAAGACGGATAAAAATGTTACAATATTTGACTGTTTTGATAAACATTGCGAACGGGAATCTTTAGAAGGAGAAAATGCGTGGTTCAATGAAACCGTAAATAAAAAACAAAATGTTCATAAACGCCTATTATTTTGGAGTCTCCCCAATGTTATGATTATAGATATTAAGCGATTTATTCCATCTTATGCCACGGGGCGAATGAAAAAGAATCAGCAATTTATAGACATTCCTATAACTAATGTTGATTTCTCAAAATATGTGGAAGGATATGCCAAGGAAACATTTATCTATGATTTATATGCGATTTGTAATCATCACGGACAAATAGATGGCGGGCATTATAGCGCAACCATAAAAAATTCAAACGGTAAATGGTATAACTTTAATGATACACAAGTAAAGGAGATTTTAATAACTGATAATATAATTAGTGGAAATACACCATATTGTCTTTTTTATAGGAAAAAAAAATTTAATTGAATTATATATATATATATAATAAATATAGAATAAATGAGTATAAGTTATAATTCATTATCGGGAATACAAGGAGACCCGCTAACATATATAAGTGAATTAGCTACTTCTGGAAAAAAGGGCCTGGATTCTTCGTCTGTTTCTACCCGTATTATTATTTTGCTTGCTTTTATTGTTATAATGAGTTTATATTATGTATTATTTTCATCTTTAGGAAATAATGGTGGAGGCGGAGCATCTGGTTCAAGTTCCGGTGTAGAACCAGGTGGTAAACGAACACTTGAAATTATATTGTGGAGTATTTTCGTTATTCTTTTGATTATAAACGGTTTTCAATACTTTTTTAATGTAAATGTGACAGCATCTATTAAAGACATTTTCACTGATCAACCCAAAGTAGATGTTACCGTTCAAGAGCCTCCCCAAGAGAATGTCGTTCCTGAATTAAAAATAGAAAAGGAAGTTTATAATATCCCCGATAATAGATTTGGGTATGAAGATGCCAAGGCGATTTGTATGTCATATGGTGGTAATTTAGCTACATATAATCAGGTTGAGGAAACATATAATAAGGGTGGCGAATGGTGTAACTATGGGTGGTCTGATGATCAAATGGCACTATTCCCTACACAGCAAAAAACTTGGGATAAGTTACAGACCATAGAAGGTCACAAAGATGATTGCGGACGCCCTGGTGTAAACGGTGGACGTATTGATAATCCTAATGCGAAATTTGGTGTGAATTGTTATGGATATAAACCGATAATTACTGGTGCAGAGCAGAATGCGATGCAGAATACACCAGTTTATCCGACAAGTATGAAAGATATTAAATTACAAAAGAAAGTCGACTATTGGAAGAAACGCGTTCCCGAAATATTATTGTCGCCATTTAATCACAATAGTTGGAGTATTTTGGGATAATAAAGTATTATATTACCTATTATATTACCTATTTTTTTATAATATTATAAAGAATAATATTATAAAGCATAAATGGATCAGGGTTATATTGATGTTATTATTATAGGTTCCGGACTGGCGGGTCTTTACTCTGCTCTAAAAATAAAAAAAATATGTCCCGATATGTCTTTTCTCGTAATAGAAAAAGATAGATTATATGGTGGAAGATCATATGATTATAAATTTGAAAATAGTGATGTTGTAACAGGGGCGGGCATAGGGAGAAAAAAAAAAGATAAATTGCTTTTAAAATTAATGAAAGAATTTAATATACCTATACATACATTTGAAACGGGTCACGTATATTCAGATTCATTTAATGGAAGTTGTGATGTAAAGTCTGTATTTTTAAATTTAAAAAATAAGTATATTAATGATAATAAAAATATTAAACAAAATATACACGTAACTTTTAAGCAATACGCTAAAGAAATTTTAGGAGAAAAGGCCTATGCTCATTTTATAGAATGTTCTGGATATTCAGATTATGAAAATGCGGATGTGTATGATACATTTTATAATTATAATTTTGATGATAACTATAGTAAATGGGAAGGATTTTCGGTTCCTTGGAAAGTATTAGTTGATAAAATAGTATCATCTCTAGGTAATAATGTTAGAAATAATAGTGAAGTTACAAAAATAAAAAACCAAGAAAATTATTATGAAATTGATGTAAAAAATAATAACGACACGAAAAACACCAAAGATAAGTCCACTACCACATACTATTGTGAAAAAATTATAATCGCAACTGACATAGATGCCTTACATCACCTTATTCGCGATATATCACCTAATCCAAAATTATATAACAATATAAAAGGACAATCTTTTTTAAGAATGTATGCTAAATTTTCTAAAGACTCAATACCTCTGTTAAAAGAAAAAATACAAGGTGTTTTAGTAGTTAAAGGTCCAATTCAAAAAATTATTCCAATGGAACCGGATAAAGGTATATATATGATAGTGTATAGTGATAACGCTGACGCCGATTTTTTTAAAAAATATTTTAAAAATAATATAAAAAATCGGACAGCATTAACAAAAATGTTCGAAAAAGCGATTAATTTAGAGAATAGATTATATATTGAAAACATTAAAGATTTTTACTGGAAAAATGGCACGCATTATTACGCCCCTCTTACATCAGAGTTTTCAACTAGACAAGAATTTATAAAAAAGGCACAACATCCAAATAGTAGTATCCTCGTAGTTGGCGAAGTAATAAGTTTACATCAAGGATGGGTAGAAGGAGCATTGGAAAGTGTAGAGTCTACTGTTACAAAAAAATGGCTACATAATTAGTGTCGTTGTGTCCATATCATATAATATCATATCCATTATATTTAATCGGCAAATCTTACCTTTTTTGTTTTCTTATTTTTCTGATTGATTTTCGCATTATCTCCCGCGCTTGCCGTTTCATCCTTTTTTCCAATCTTGGGTTTCGAAGGAGTGCCACGAACCTTGCGCGTCTTCTTATCATATTTTCTGCGTGAATCTGGCGATACAAGTTCCAGTAACTTATCATATAAAGATTCATCAATAACACTATCGTCGCCTTCGTGTTCATCTTCACTATCACTCGCTTTTCCTTTTTTTGAAACCTTATGGTTAAAAACCTTATGCTTTGTTATCGGGTGGCAATAATATAACCCCGATGGAACTACTAAATCTTCCATAAGTTTTGCCGTCTTAATATCATATTCACTTGTTTTTCTCTCCTTGTTTGGCTGTCCGCTACCACCGTATTGAACATTTAATGTCGAGTTAAGAAGAGCATTGCTTACTTTGTAACCGCAACTCATAATTCCGTCAGATTTTCTATTAAATACAAGATCACTTGCTCTCAGTGGTAAGATACTTCCTTTTCCTCCTGTTTGGTCCATTATATGTTAGTCGATACTATTTTATTACCTATATTATGTATATAAATAATGTTAAATATATTTTATATTATTTAACGTTATTATATTATAAGGTCAAAAAAGAGAAAACCTAGTTATAATATCTCTTTATCTCTGGGACAACTTTTTGTTCGCGTTTATTTTTAATATATTCGAGAATCTGCATTACCTGTTGTTGGTTGGCGATTATCTCTCCTAAACATTTCTCCAAAAATCCCAATGTAATAGGTGACGTTTGTTTCGTTTCACAAAATTTAAGCTTACCATCGGAGATATTCATAAAGTTATTATTCATATCGTTTTCCTGAACATAATCCATAATCTTGTCTTCTAAATCATTTTTACGTGTCCGAATGTCTTTCGCCTTGTCATTTACCTTCTTCAACTCATTATCTAGTTCTACCCAGCTTTGAATAGACTTTTCTATATTACTAGGATGTTGTGCCGCCATTTGTATATTATTATACAAAAATATGTTATGCTTATTTTATTATAATAAATAATATCTAAATCTTTTTTAGACATTATTTATTTCATAGTTTTGGGGTGATATATTAATAAAGCCAATAAAGCCAATAATATCAAACCCCATTAACTATCATAAGCGAATTAACGTCTATGCTTTCTAGTATGAGAACCAGAACTGCGATGTTTTCTTCCGTAGGTTTGCTGAGCCGCCAATAAACCAAGAGGAACAAGTGCCTCCTTCAAAAGCGCGCCAAATGTGGCAAACATACCACCAACTTTGCCTCTAGTAGCGTGAGAAGTAGCTGTTCCTGCAGCGTGAGAAGTAGCTGTTCCTGCAGCGTGAGAAGTAGCTGGTGCTTTCATACCACCAGTAGCTGCAGGAGGAGGACCCATCATGGGCAACTTGTTCCCCCCTTGAAGGCCGCCCAGACCTCCACCACGACGACGACGCGTCCCCATTTTACGATGACGTCTACGCCTAGAACCACCACCGCTTTGACCAACACCTTCCATCGCATATTTGTTCATAGCAGCTGAAGCACCTGCACCCTGACTACCACCCGTAACCTGTTGTATAAATGATTTAAATCCGGCAGCAGCACCTGCAGGTCCACCGTTAACAGAAGCATTCCATTTGGCTCCACCCATTTCAACATCGGGATAAGCACCGGATTGTAAAGGGGCCAAAGCGCCACCGCGGCGTCCGCGTCTGTGACCCCTATGTCTTTTATTGTGACTTTTTCTTGCCATTTTTTTAGTATTATATTATCTAATTAGAAAAAATAAAAATCTACAAATGAATATACCAAAATATATCTAATTAAACACTTTTACTTTTTACTAACATAAAAAATATGCCTAAAACCAAGAAGAAACTAATCACCACGAGTAATAGTGACAAATAAATATATGGATATATTTCTTCTAAAATCAGGCTAATGATCGGTTTAAACAAATTTTTTAGCTCCTTTTTTACTTCATCCTTTTTAATAAATTCTAAACAATACTCGGATATTTTATCTTTCATATCTTTCATTCTTGCCGAATATATTATTTTATCAAAATATTATTATTGTTAATTTTTTGCGTGTTATTTTTTGCGTGTTATTATTATCTATATTTTCTCTTTATGGATTAAATGGAATATAATTCATTGGCAAAAATCTGTACAACATATGACAATTATGACTTTAGCAAGATAGTTCTAACTGACCCCGAACTATTACACGGAGGCTCATTTTTCACAAAGTTAAACGTTGACAATAGTATGTTCTATATACAAACCCCTAAATGTCTCTCTAAACAAGGAATAATAATTACAGCTGGTAAAAAATCATATATAGATCTTATGTTCTCTAACGAGCACTCCGAATTTATCGGATTTATCGAAAATTTAGAAAAAGCGTGTATTGAAAAAATATATTCAAAGCGGAATTCCTGGTTTACAAATGATATAGATCAAAGTGATATTGAAAATGCTTTCACTTCTGCTTTGCGATCATTTAAATCAGGTAAAAATTACTTATTACGTGCCAACATTGCTTCGTCAAAAAATATGCTTAAAATGCCAACCTGTTTTGTATTTGATGAAAACGAAAAACAATTAACATTAGACGATATTAAACAAGAACAAGATGTAATAACAGTTTTAGAAATACAGGGGATTAAGTTCACATCCAAGAGTTTTCAGTTTGAAATATTAATGCGACAAGTTCTTATTTTATCCGACAAACCCGTATTTCAAGAATGTGTCATTAAACGTAGTCAAACATCTAGTATACAAAATGGCACGACTACTCCATCTTTTCTCGCAGCATCGATGGTCTCGCATAATTCAAGTATAATCGAAGATCAACAGCCAATATCAAATGATACAAAGGTTGAAGAACCTAGTAATGCTAAGCCAGTTCCAGCAACACCTATTATGGTATCGCTTGCTACAAAAAGTTTAGATAAAAATAAAGAAAAAAAGGATACAGATAATGATAACAATAGAGACGAATTAGATACAAACGATAAAAGTGGAAATGGAAATGGAACAGTAATGAATGGAACAGTAATGAATGAATCACAACCATCCAATGATGAAAAAAAAGAAGGAACTTTAGAGAAAGAAAGCCAGATCCAGAACCAGAATCTGAAACTTAACATACCAGAATTTACAGATATAATGGAATTAACAGATGCTGATTTAGAGATAAAAAATGATGAAAGTATGAAAATAAAACCAGCTAATGATATTTATTACGAACTATATCGTGTAGCAAAAGATAAGGCCCGCACAGCAAGAAAATTGGCATTCGATGCTTATTTAGAAGTAAAAAAAATAAAAAAAACGTATATGCTTGACGATTCTGATTCCGATTTTAGTAATTCATCCGAATCTGAAAACTCCGAAGATTCAGAGGATTCAGATGAGTCTGTCGAAGATTAGCAAAAATATAAAATACCTTCTATAAAATTTTAAAGTATATTTACCTTATTTTTTAATTTTAGTTAATTTTATTTAATTACTTAAGGCAGTTATTTGTTATTTGTATTTTGTAATTTGTAATTTGTTAATTGTTAATTAATATTAAAATTATAAAAATATTTTATCATTTATTTTATATAACGATGCTTCGAGAATTACAGAAAACTTTTAAGGCACATCACGTTCTTTTACTTTTAGGAGGAATTATTCTTATTTACGTGATGTATAACTATTCCTCAAACAAGAATTTCGCCCCTGAGAATATGGCTCCTAGAAATAGACGCGGTGGTAGTGGCTCCGCACAGCCCGCCAATGGTAGACAACCATCAGGCGCAAATGACGGAACATTTTATGTAGATTATGCCCCCGTAAATTCAACTGATAGCAACTTGGCCGGCCTCCCTTCTAACTGCTCAGGTCAGAATACCAATGCTCCTTCTGACCTTCTTCCCAGCGACAATAATGGCAACTGGGGTCTGAAGCCTCAAGGCAATGGCGATTTCTTGGGTGTGAACTTTCTTAACTCCGGCTATTTGATTGGCGTCGACACTATCGGAAGCACTCTTAGAAACGCTAACCAGCAGCTCCGCTCTGAGCCTCCTAACCCTCAGATGGTTGTTAGCCCTTGGGCCAATACAACTATTGAGCCTGATCCTTTCCGTATGCCTCTTGAAATCGGTTGCGGCCCTCAGTAAATGTTTAGGAGAATAACCAAAACAATCCAACAAACAACATCCAACAAACAACATCCAACAAACAACATCCAACAAACAACATCCAACAAACAATAACTCAATAAATCAAAAAATAGTAAAATAATAATAAGTTAATTTGTTACATATATAACTTTTAAAGTTAACTTATTATTTATATTTATATAGTATATACACACCACCCCTTACCATAACGAGCTATGGATATAAATATATATGGATACATACTATCTATACTGATTATTATAGTAATCGTAAAATATTATTTTGAGTCTGATTTGGCAAATTTAAATTGTATTACATCAAGTGTAGATGGAAATAAGTATTGCGTCCGCCAGCGTCTTCAGCAAGAAATGGCCGCGGATTTATTGGCAAATGTTACTCAAAATATGAAAAAACTTGTAGACTATATGCAGAGAAACTACCCAACCTATGAAAATGTTCAGCGGTTAGCAAAGAACTTTAATCCTAAAAAAATAATTGAAAATGATCCAGAAGACGAGCATACAGCATATAGCGAAAATAAAGGCGAAAAGATTGCCTTCTGTTTAACCAAAAGCAAAACTGATGAAAAATTAATTGACAAAAATACACTGACGTTTGTAGCAATACACGAGTTAGCGCATACAATGACTGTATCAATTGGTCACAAAGAAGAATTCTGGAGCAATTTCAAATTTTTATTAGAAAATGCCGTAAGAGCACACATTTATACCGCAATAGACTATGCTAAGAAACCTATACAATATTGTGGAATATTAATCGACGAAAGTCCTTTGTATAAAAAATAAATTATTGGTTATTATACAAAATATATAGGCGATATATATAGACAAATATATAGGCGATATATATAGACAAATATATAGGCGATATATATAGACAAATATATACATATATATAGGCATTTATGAAGATATATAATAATAATTTATTCATACCTTTTGTTTTAATATGTGTTTTTATTTTCGCATTTTACAATATCATATCCCCAATATACAATAGTTCACTTGTTATCGAAGGTTATGATAATGGTTCAATCTCTCTACCTGGTGCGGATGCTGAAGGCGGCGATGATGCTGTAAACGGAGACACTGTTATGTATACAGGAAACGCCAGTAATAGTAATCCATTTGATTATAAATATGATACGTCCAAAATGCCGAGTTTTTCAAGTATGTTTGGGAAAAAATGTCTTTTAGGTTGTGTTAGCCCCACCTCTTCAGCAGATGTCGATAACAGTAGATGTAAGCAAAACGTAAGTATGACTGATTCGAATAAAATATATAAAAAATGTCCCTGGAAATGTGTTCCAGATATACTCGACAAGCACCCAGAATTAAAAGCCGTTTATGCGCCATACATAGAAAAGGGTTATCCTATATGTGAAAAGGAACGCGAAAACAGAGAATGTTCAGGATGTTCTCCAGATGCCTATTTTTAATCTTTTAATCAACTCTATATTTTCATTTGTCGCAATAGATGGATCTATATTGAACACGCCATCAACCATTTCAGTTTTATCACCCCTTTTAAAAACCAGATAGTAAACATTCACTTCGCTTATACCATCATCATCTTCACATTTACATACTTTTGCCTCGATCGATGTAACACAATATAGATTCATATTTTCTATTAATGGAAAAAATGTGTCACATTTATATTCCTTGTCGATATATGTAATATAAAATTCATCTATTATTATATCATTATTCGCATTCATATTCGCATTCATATTCGCATTCATATCCGCATTTATATTCATATCCATAATACTTTCATAAACTTTTGATCCCCCGATTATCCATATATCATTATATATTTTATGATCTGAATTAAACAGATTCTCCCGCGCTTGCCATTCATCGTGTTTTTCAGATCTATAAAAGTCTCCCTCCCCCGACGATCCCCTCTCCTCGTTGCCGCCTCCGAATGAGCAAAAACGTATAGCGCGTGATATTGATGAAAAATGTAGATTTAAATCATAATCTGATTCATATACCCAGCTACGTAATACTTTACTTTCAGGAATCGTGGTTGACAGCACAATACTATCTCTATAAGGGAGTGGCTTGGGATGATTCGGTAGTGATAACCAAGTATTCTTTCCCATTATTATCACATTTTTTTTAATATTTAGATCATCTTTACATATTTTAGCCGCAGTTTTACCAGTGCTTATATATCTCTTAGTATCCTTCATATATTTTCCATAGTCGCCGGATGTAAGCGCGGAAAAATATCTCAAATCATCCGATATCTTCCACGGAAGTTTATTATTTATACCGATTCCACCACCTTTACACACAGCTACTATAAGTTTAACCTTGAACCGATTATTGCTATCTTCGGCTTCCATTGCGATGATAGTTAGTATATCGAAACAATATTTATATTTGTATTAAAGTTGATATATATTATAATACATATAATATCTAATAAACATATTATCTAATATATATATAATATCGATGGGAGATATAAATACAGATACATTAAAAAATAATATATACAAATTAAACTATATCAGTAATAAACGCGTAGATGAAAATCAAATCCCCGAGAAAATTGTCGTATTTTATGGTAACATAAACCCGCATACAAAAACTGAATGGGATATATCAGATGAAGATTTAAAGCAGAAATTCCGTGAGTTTATTGAAGGCGCTGGAGCCGGAGCAGAAGACTCCGTTATTTTTGAAGATCTATTTAGTCCATTAGAAATACAGAATATTAAAACATACGAGATAGAAGTATCATTTTCATTTGATCGCATTTATGGAGACGACACAATCGAGACAATAAAGAAAAAAATAATCAATAATATAAAGTTAGAAAAGGAATTCTCGTTTGATGAAATGTATTTATTTTCAAAAAGGGGTATACGTTATACACCATTACAACTATATAATAAATTGTCAAATAATGATACAGCGACAGTAACTAAAAAATCATTAATTGATTTTCTAACAAACTCTCACAGACGAAATTTGAAACTAGAATGCGAACTAATGCTTAGGACAGATAGAGACAAGTTAAAAGATACATATACCTATGATGATATTTATGATTTGTTTTTTAAGATTAAAGATGAATCTCCCGAAGAAGGCGCGAAAGGCGGCGAAGGCAGTGAAGGTGATAGCAGTGATGATGAAGGTCCATTCTCTGAAATAAATATATTGCCCATAATTGAAGATATACCTGTTGGACAAAGAGTCGCGTTTAATCGCGTAGACTACGTATTTACTACAAATCCATTCAATATAAATATAAGCGACTCCGACGAATTCGACTTCTTAAAGCGAGCATCGCATCAGCAATATACAATCTCCACCACAAATAAAAAACTTATGATCGATTATGAACCTATTATATGCGAAACAATATTCTTATGTCTTGCCGAAGATGTTCTAAGGCACATTGAATCTATCAATGAACAACAAAGCGATGCATCATCCACGCCCATTCTATCCGAAACTGTCGTTCAAATATACTATCCTTATTTGGCACAAAAACAATACACAACCATCGCCGACTTAGATGCGAATCGACAAGAATTACTGGAATCGACTAGACAATTAACAACCGACAAAGCGTATCAAGAACTTGTAAAAAATGTCAATCTGTTTTATGATATATTCTATCAAAGAGAAACGCGGGCAGAGCCAAGCGAAAGTCCACGCCAGCGCCATAGCAACAGCAATACCTTAAACTATGTTCAAAAGGGTATATCATATATTGAACTAGAAATTAAACCGGATTCCCCTATAAATGTTCCTGTTGATATGTTGTTCAAGACGATTCATACATCGGCGGACAAACCACTGTTAAAATTGACGCGCAGCAAAAAGGACCAGAAAATGTATAGGCTTTTTGCTAATAGAGTTTCGACAGACGGAAGGCGTATACCTTATCTTAGAAGCACGGAAATAAATAAGATAATAAAAGAGACGCAATCTGAGAGAAGGTTGCTTGTATTAGTGCTTTGCCAATATGAATTAAAAGATAAAGGCATCACATTAAAAGAATATACTATACACATAAAGTGTGAATTTGATGCATATGGTAGTATATTTGTGTCTTTTGAATCAGAGTTCGCATTAGACGACGAACAAGTATCTAATATAATCGACAAAAATATAAATCCGGTAATTAATGAAGTAGAAATTTTCTTAAGTCAAAACGGTTACCATATAAATAATTTTGACGATTTATATTCCACAAATGTTGTTATAAGAGAAATAAAATACAGGGCAAATATTGAATTCAGAGGCGGTTTTACATTGAATATTGCGGATAAAATGTCCTGTATATCAAGTATATTTAATGTTATCAATTACAAAGAAAATAAACGCGTAATTATGCGGTATAAACGTGTTTCCAATTACAATGAAATTGAGGGGCGTGAAGCATATATAATGGAGCAATTTTCGAAATCTAGTTATCAAGCCGATGTGGTCCAGGGATTGATGGAAAACTACAAAATTTCATACGAAGATGCTGTAAGAATAGTTGCTGAATTTTTAGATGGATTACAGCTGTCGGAAATAAATAAAAAGTCAAGAATAAAAATAAATGTTCATCCTGGATTTTTGACTACGATTACGCAAGGTAGCGACGATTCAAGAAAGAAGTCGCTTAATGTAGGCAATTTCCGCATTGAGGTTGATAATATTGACAATATTTATTATTTAGATCACGTTGACACGATGTGTGATGCGTTAATAAGGTTGTTAAGTTATAGTGACTCTAAACCGACTACAAGCGTTCCATCAGATCGTATTTCAGAATTATGTAAAAAACAGGTATCATCTAAGGGAAATGCTGAAGTAAAAGAAGTGAAAGAAGTAGTTGCCAAAGGGGACAATGTAGTTCTCACAGATAATACAATGTTTGCTGAACCAGATGAAGGGGCTATAACATTTGACTTTGAAAATCAGGATAAACTAGAAGAAATCGCAAATACAGGAGATGCAGCTGTTGAAGATCTATTATTCGGCGATATGTCTGATGAAGAAAGTGAAGGCGAAGGCGAAGAGGGAGAAAATAAAGTAGAAACACCCAAGCCAAAACCAGTAGTAAAAGCGGCTGAGGCTGAGGTCGAATCACCGGTAGAAGAAGAACAGGAACAGGAGCAGGAACAGGAGCAGGAGCAGGCTTCTGAAAAAGAGGATGAACAGGTTGTCTCAGGTGATTCAGGTCAATCCATAGAAGATATACAGATCGAAGAAGGAAGCGAAGAAGGAAGCGAAGAAGGAAGCGAAGAAGGAAGCGAAGAAGGTGAAGGTGAAAGTGAAGGCGAAGGCGAAGGCGAAGGTGAAGCGAAGAAGACGGACGAGTCTGGTGATTCAGGTCAATCCATAGAAGATATACAATTTCAAGAAGAAAGCGAAGAAGGCGAAAGCGAAGAAGGCAAAAGCGAAGGCGAAGATATTGAGGAATTAATGTTTAAGGATAGTGATGGAAGCAGCGAAGGTGATGTATCCGGAGGTGATGTATCCGGAGGTGCAGGTTCCGATGATGAGGGACAACCCATAGAGATAGATAAATTCTCATCTTCGTCAGAAGCGTCTCAACCTACGCCTATACCTCAACCTAAACCGTTACCCAAGCCTAAATCAAAACTGCCAGGTATATCTATTACATCATCACCGGGAGCAGCAGCAGTAGGAGTAGTAGCAACACCATCCATCGCCGCAAAACAGAAAAGCAAGGGCGCTGTTGTAGGAGCTGTAGCCGAAAGCGGACGCAGAGGTGTTATTGAGCACGATGTTACGGGCCAAACTGTTAACCCATTTCTCCCAAGATTAGAAGCATATGATGATGTTTTATATTCGAAGGATGATAAAGGAATCGGTAGCTTTTATTCTGTAGCTTGTCCTTCCACTGACAAGAGACAGCCTGTCATTTTAACAGACGCTGAAAAGGAATATTTAGACGAACACCACAGCGGCTCATATGATCGAGCAATGAAATATGGTTCATCCGAAAGTAAAAAATTCTGGTATATATGTCCTCGATATTGGGATATGAGAAGAAACGTAAGCTTAACACAGGAACAAGTAGACAATATAATAAGCGAGGAAGGGGATGTTATGATTCCAAATGTCGGCACCGATGGTAAAAAACCGAAAGTAATTCCAAAAGGGAAATATATATTTGAATTTAATAAAGATCAGTCGCCTGGTTTTGGGTCTAGTAAAAAAAATATCGGAGGTAAATATTGTATTCCTTGTTGCTTCGATACTGAAAGTTTTTTTCGAGAAAAACAAAATAAATCGCGCCAAGAATGCGGATGCCCTGATATAAAGCCTATTAGTGAAAAAAATCCTCATCATAAAAATTTTGAATGTGATGGAAAAGAAAAAGCATTTCAAGCTCCTCCTTTAAGAAGAGTTCGCCAATCTTCAGCAAGTCTTGATTTACTTAAACAGCAACAACCACTTGAAGAGTCAGACGAAGGTGAGCAAGCACGTGTGGAGCAGTCGCAAATAAAACCTCAAGTAAATTTGTCTCTACAGGCAATACGACAAAGAGAACTTGCGAAAAAAGCATTAAAAAAGACAGATGTAGATGTAGGCGTAGGTGTAGATGTAGGCGTAGGTGTAGGTGAAGATACCGAAAATATACCACCACAATTACAAAGATCGGAATCAGAAGCAAGTGAAGCATCCGCATCCGCATCCACACCCGCAATGGCGCTAGCATCATTAAAAGTGTCAAAAAAGGAATTCAATATTCTTGGACCCGAGAGAAATACACCACTCGAACCAGGAACCTATGGATATTTATTACCAGCATTACAAGCATTTTTTCTTCAAGATTATAAAATGTGCACAATAAGCGACCGAAGCACGGAAATAAAACCGAATGTATCTTGTTTACTTCAAAAAGGCGTTCAACTCGGAGAGAAAAAGTATACATATAAATCTTGGAAATATTATAGCGAAAACCAAAGTTTCTTGGGTGCTATTGCTGATATATATTCGAGGTATGTATTTATGATCACCGGTAGAGAAGAAAACACAACAATCGAACAAATGAAAGAAAAAATATTAGCCGCAATAAGTATCGATTTGTTTATGACATATCAAAATGGAACACTTGTTAATACATTTAATGTCGGAGAAATTATAGAAGAAGAAGAGGATGAAGATAACAGAAGTATAAGCGATTTTATAAGTGATACAGATAGTTTAGGGGAAGCCAATATTTTTGAAGGCGAAGGTAGAAATCGCGATGTAGAAGGGGAAGAGGAAGAGGAAGAAGAAGAAGGAGAAGAAGAAGAAGGAGAGGGGGCATACGCTCAAGGTGGTGGTGGAAGCTCCGATGAAGAAGAAGAAGAAGAAGGAAATGTCGATTTTATGTCGGGTTTAGTAGAAGCTGCACCACGTGCGAGTAGTGCCAGTGCCAGTGCCAGTGAAGAATCTTCGATACCACCACCACCACCAATGACCGACTACTCTTCAATGAGTGAAGGACCAGCGCCCCAATATGAATCATTTGATGAAGGACCGCCTCCGCCACCACCAATGACCGACTACTCTTCAATGAGCGAAGCACCGCCTCCTCCACCACCGCTCACATCATTATCCTCAGCACAGTCGCAAAATGCGGCAAAGTCTGCCATCGTCCTATCACAAAAAGCTCCATCAGATCCATCACCGTCATCACCATCATCATCTTCTACGCCTACATCAAAATCATCATCGCGCAAAGGCCCTCTATCAGTAGCATCTAGAGAAAAAGATAAACATAATTCTTGTATTGTAGATGACGAGATTTTCAGACAATCATTAAAAAGTCCCAATTTCGAATATAAGAACTCGGAAATATTTAAATCCATTAAAAAGTTTTCAGATGATGATGCTCAATTTGTATTCTTTAAGAAGGTTGTATGCTCATACGAGAATTTCAGAAAATATATACAGAGCAAAACCGTTTTTATAGACTACGAATATGTGTGGGATATAATATGTACTCCTAACCCCAAATTATTCAGAGATGGATTAAACCTCGCCATCATACAAATTGCGAATAGAGATATAACAAATAACATAGAAATTATATGTCCATCAAACCATTATTCCAACAACTTTTTCAACGATAATAAAAAAACGGCAATCATAATGAAAAGACAAATAAAAAATAAAGTAAGTTTCGAGCCAATATATGAAGTTCGCGGTGCTCGACCTCGCGTCTTTAATTGTATTTTCAGCATCAAAAATACAACTCTAAAAAGAATAACAACCGAAAGTGGAAAAATGATAGATGAAACTATTATACCTCATGTCCTCAAGAAAGCATTAGAATCAATAAAGAATGTGTATAATAGATTATGTAAACCGAATAATAGTATTCCTAGAAGAGGCGCTGTAAACGCATCTGGTAGATTTCAGAAATTATACGAATTTGAGCGGAATATTAGTTTATCCGAATTAAAAACCCGCGCATTAAATATGAGATATAAAATATTGAATCAGGTTGTCAACTATGATGGAAGAGTAGTTGGAATATTTATAGAACTAATACGTCAACAAGAAGGGGAAGACGAAACATTGTCTGGTATTATAATGTGCGAGCCATCACCTATCGATTATAGCATACCTGAAATAAATTATATAGACGATACCTCTCTATGGAAACCATACGAAGATACAGTTATATTTCTTAATCATGTTCACAGCGCCCTTAAAATACCATCGCGTCCGACATTTAAAGTGATAGATGATGGGAAAATTGTAGGCATAGTTACCGAAACAAACCAATTTGTATCGATAGAGATTGGCGAAGATGAGAGTGTAAGAACGGACGGGATATTTAATATACCGATTTTAAATACAAAGGACTATAATATTGCGGACACAGAAATAAATCTGCGATTAAAGCAGGATCCATTAAGGGAAAAATATGTAAAATATATGTATCTTGAATCCAATTTCTATAATGTTTTTCGAAATACCGTTCGTATTCTGATAAATAGATATGAAAACATAAAAGTAAAAGAAATAATATTATCTATTTTGCGGCGAACTGATATAGTTTATTTAATAAAACTCACCCTTGTCCAAGCCGAAATCATAAAATTAATATCCAGATATATTTTGTTCGATGATACGCATTATAATGAAGAAACTTTGGAAAATATAAGCGAGATCACGACAAGCTGTCTTACAAATAAGGAAACGGATTCTTGTCAACAAACAAAATATTGTATCAAAGAAACAGATCAGGAAGGTAAATGTAAGCTCGTGATTCCAAATAAAAATCTATTATATCCTAACAAAAGCAATAGAATAATGTATGTTGCGCGAATAGCAGATGAAATAATTAGATATAACAGAATAAGGAACTTTATGTTCGAGCAAAAATTATTCCCACCAATTAATGTAAATTATAATTTACGAAATGATGAGATTATATTATCGCAATCTATGCTTATGGACGGATATTTCGACAACTTACATCCACAAATTGAAAATAAATATGTGAAATTCAATACATATGACACGGCTGAACCATTATTAACTGAATTATATGAAAATATATACGACGCGTCTGTAGATGAACAAGTAAACTGTACTACAGAAATAGGAAGTCTTTCAACAGAGTTTAAAAAATATTTCACCGATCAAAAAGAATACCATATACTTAGATTTAATCCAAATGCGCCCTTATGTTCATTTGAGGTTATATTATTTATATTGAAATCTGAAGGGGTGCGAACAGGCAACAAAAGATTGGAAACGGTGACAGTAAACATTCTTAGGCTAATCATTTTACATTTTTATAATATGTGTATCCAAACATCGCAAAACTCTGATGAAATAAAAGAGAAAATTGTAGCAGTATTGAAATTTTATGGTATGACAACTATTTCTGAAGAATATGATAAGAAAATAAAGGCGCATAATGATGACGATTTCATAGAGGCTATTCCATTTTTAGAAAATTATTATCTTACACGACTTGATATATGGATTATAGCGAATTATTATAAAGTTCCGATTATTCTTTTATACTATCCTAAGAAACCACTACTCGAAACAAAATATGTATATTCAACATTAACTACATACTATCAAGCAGATATGCCTGTATTAGAAGAAGAAGAAGAAGAAGAAGAACGCGGATCAGGAGCAGTTGCCGGAGAAGCCCGTTCACATCAAGCACAAGATACACAGAAATATTACTTTATTATTGTCCCTTCTATTAAACCAAATACTACACCTACTTATAGTCTTGTAAGAAAGGGAGATAATAATTATTTCTTATCTATATCCGAGTTAAAACCGATTTATCAATCGAAAATAATTCAAGAAATGTCGAAGACATATTCTACGACCAGAGATGATGCCGCATTTAATGATGATGCGGGTATAGTATTAGGTGAAGGGGAAGCGGCGGTAGATAGTGTGGCATCCGCAACAACCGGTTTTAAAAAAAATATAATGAATTTTGTTACAAATTTTGTGCCTCCCACAATATTACAAAAACGGAATTATGAAGAGGGTTCTTCTTTTGCTGGTTCAAGTGTTATGCAAGATTCGCCACCTCTTGGTGGTATAGATGAAGATGAAGAAGCGGGACAAGTCGGACCCCCCAGATCATCTAGTTTAGGTGCGAAAGTAATATCTGCAAAATCTGGTAAAAAGAAAAAGCCAAATTTATTTGCTCTTTCTCCAATTTCAGAAGCGGTATCAGTAGCATCTCCAAAGCTGCCGCAAGCATCGGTAAGTAGAAAAGGAAAGCCCGGTCTTGGCAAAATTTCTTCAGTATCGGCGGCGGCGGCACCACAACCATCAGTCCCACAACTAACATTGTCAGAACTGAGATCACGAGCGCTAGCAAGTAAAAAAGGAAAGTCCAGCAGCATAGTTGAAGTTCCTTCGGCGGCGGCGGATGTAGTTTCTTCTCCTCCTCCACCTCCTCCTTCTCTTCCTCCGTCTCTTCCTCCTCCAAGCATGAACGTTAGCGGTGATACAACTGAAAGCATCGAAGAGTAATTAATTATGCTCTAATATTTTGTGTATTTTGTATTCTGTTATCACAAAAATATAATATAAAAAATTATATTATATTTATTAAGCGCGGCTATAACACCATCACAATATACATTTAAAACCCAATATTGTAGTTTGCCATCACGTTGCCCAAGTTCTCCTTCTTAATATTCGAAACAGTCACATTCATCGACAGATTGCTAATAGAGCATACATCATCAGGATTTTCCATCATAAACGCCTTCTCTATTTCATCAGTGGCATTTGTAATATTATACTCATCTTGACCAGCGAATTTAATCATCTTATTCATATCAAGCAATACCTTAAAACAGCTTGTTCCGAAATATCCCTCCTGACCGCACATCACATTTGCTGAAACACCGCGCATTTCATCCAACTCAGCGTGTCTTGCGGCTTTCAAGAACATCTCGGGTGTCTCTTCAAACGATGCCTTCGCAATCGGCCCAATATCGTCATTATTAATTCCGTGCCTAAATATCGATACCATATTCGCGCTTGCTGTCATCCTATCCGCCAACATAATCAAGTGATGATAGTTAATATAGGTATTGTCAAACTCAAGAACCTCCGAAAGCTCATTGTAAATCGCAACTCGCGCCGCTTCAATACCAAGCACATTATAAATCTCCTGAATATCATTGCTTATCGTCCTCGTCACATCGATATAGTCAAGCGACAGAGCAGTCAACAAATTTGTCCCCGTTGTATCCAACACCCACGTCTCCTTCTTAATATATGTGCTATCTACTTTAACAAGCGAATCCGTAATCTTCCGAAGCAATACACGCGACAGACCTTTAATACCTCTTAAAACAACATTGTTGAGCATATTGTCCTGGAAATTTTTCAAAATATATATCTGATCTGACTGATCAAGAGACAAGGCGCTAATCTTCTTCTTGGAATTTGTGATAACATTATTAAGACGAATGCGGAATACCAGGTTGTCGGCGTTATAGTCGGCATACATACAAGTCACCTCTTTGTCATACATATTCTTTAAAGCAAAGTGAACATCATCCATTGATATCTTCCTATCAAGCATCGACTCCTTGTCAAGTGTCATACGAATAACCCATTTAGATTTATCACTTGGTGGAGCATTTTCGCCGGCGGCGGCGGCAGCGCCACCACCACCACCTACCGCACTAGGTGTTGCTGGAGATTCAGCAGCAGCCCCTCCTTCTGGTTGTGCCGAAGACATACACTCATCTACCATTTGTTCGAATTCGAAATATTGCGCCATCACGGCCTTGTCTTGCTCGATCAGTGTATTCATATCATCAGGGTCGAAACATATTTCAATGCTTTCAACAATTTCTTTCAAAATCGTAATCTCGACATTTGGGATCTTATCGCGCACAATTTCCTTCTCCGTCTCCTCTTCGCGTTTCATATAAATAGTCAAAGACGGATTCTTCGTGTTTTCTGAGAGTGACAATATTTCCTCAATACGCGGCACACCGCGTGTAACATTTGACTTAGATGCAACACCTGCCGAGTGAAATGTATTTAAAGTCAGCTGTGTGGTAGGTTCACCAATACTCTGCGCTGCTATCATTCCGACCATTTCTCCAGGAGCAACAATGGCGCGTTTATACATCAGCGTAATCGTCTCTAATAATACAGTAAGCGCCTTTTTATTAAACCTCTTCACAATCAGCAACTCCTTAGGCGACAAATAGAAGTAATACAATGTCTTGAATAACTCTGTAGGCGGAGCATAATAAAGATTCTCCATTATTTTGTAGTTCTCTTCTATCATATCAAATACATCAATTGGCGTAATATCCACCATCGAATTTTTGGTAATGTGCTGCATCCCCTGAACGTTATTAATAATATGTGTAAAACAAACCGGTAAATGAATATTCTTATTATCCCTCATCTTAAACACATTCTGAATAATCTCATCGCGTTTCTCTATCATCATATCAATGTAGACCTTCGTCTTCGTATCTTGTTCCTTGCTATATTTTTTCATACGCGATGCTGCCGTCTTCGTAAACACTGTCATCAAGATTCCATCTTTATCATCCTGAGTTGACACGTAATAATGAGCATATATTTCCTCCAATGACATCGAAACTAGGGGCAGTGACTGATTCTCCACTTTTACTGTATCTATTCCATCATCGCCATATGAGAATTGAACAATACGGTCCTTATTATTTCTCACCGTCATATCATATCCTACTTTCAAATCTTCCATACCCTTGATTAACCGTCTCTGAATATATCCAGTGGTCGACGTATCACGAACTTGAAGTCCATTCGCCAAACCAAAGTTCAATGTTTTAGGAATAGTCAAATCATACATTTTGGGATGAAGTGCCGGATCTACTTTTTCAATTGAAATAATTTCATCCAATATTACATCGTTGTGAACAGCGACTTTATCTAATTTATCTTTCCAAATAATTGACTTCATTTTATTATTTTTTTCAGGATGAAGAAGTGTTACTTGTTCACCAAATATTTTTCCATTAGTAGAACGAATGGATAGTCTATACGATGGCTTAATATTTAAAGTTCCAATATTATTATTCTTATTTTGCGTTTTAAATATTCTTGAATATACACCAATTCGGGAACATAATAATGATATATCTTCGGTCAACCGTTTCGATGCCGATGATGACTCAATTGAATTTTTCGAAATATGCCCATCTCCTGAAATATAACCACTTAAAATACCTTTTGCGAATTCTATATTTGAAATATATGCTTCATTGGGAATATGTTTATTTTCAGAGCCAGAACCTACTAATTTTGTAATAAAGCTTGACATAACTGACGAATTTCCGTGTATTGTTCTAGTAGTTCCACCAATATTATTTACTTTTGTGGTCTCTGAATATTCTATATTAAACGTATTAAACCAGCCTTTTGCGAACTCTACAATTGTATCATCTAAATTTGTAATGTATATAGAATTATTATTAATATTTCCTTCAGCTATAAATAATCCAATGAATAAACCATTATCATAATTCAATTGAAATGTATCTGGGATGTTACATTTTTGCCTAGTTCCCCTAAACGGATATACGCAATTTATCTTAATATCGTTTATATTAGAACGCACTGTTGCGCGCTGTAATTTAGCCTTACTATCAAATGGAAGTGTAAATGTTTTATTATTATTATCATTCCACCAATTTGATGGAATTTTATTTCTATTATCCATAGCAATATTCATACTATTAACTGCCTTATTAACTTCACTCCCATATATATAGTCAGTTTTTAACAAGTATTTATCCATACTAATCTCATTTAAGCTTACGCTATTTTGGGGACAATTTTTAGCAACAGGAACAAAATCACCTACATTAATTTTTTCAGTATACTCTTCGCGAAATTGGTTCAACTCTGGTTTCCAAACCAGCAATGATTTATTTTCTGTTACAATAACACTTCTTCCTCCGTGTGTAGTAATCTTATATAACATATCTCCGGGGTCGTGGCGCGTTACCGCGGTTATATTACCCCACGACATATTTCCATTATAATCCATAGTTGAAATGGTAACACTATGGTCTAGTTCAAGATATTCCATATTTTTTTCCTCCATATGTTGAATTCTCCCTGATTTTTCCATATGTCCATCAATCCATTCACCTATTTTAACATATTTTGGAATATCATTTTCAACTATAACAATAGGCGTCTCCCACGTAACAGACTTGACTGCTGTGTCAATGAGGCCAATACGACCAGCCATAGCGTGAAAGAACAACTCCTCCGGTCGCAACCCACTAATAAACGAGCTCTCTACAAATCCACGAGCATCTGGTGAGTCATCGTATTTGGTAAAATGCGGTAGCGTCCTGCTATCGAAACCATATGGAATACGTTTCCCGTCAATTGCCTGTTGTCCCAAGCACGATGTCATTTGCGAAATATTAATATCCGTGCCTTTCGAACCGGAATTTACCATCGTAACAAATCGATTATCCTTGCTCAGACTTTCAATACCTATTTTCCCTGCATCATTAATTGCCCTGTTAAGGATATTTGATACTTGACTTTCAAATTCGATGTCATTTGTTTTACCCGTCTTATTCTCAAAAACTCCAATATGTAGCTGATCGATGAGCCCCTTAACGTCCGTCTTCTTGGAAGTAATGACTTCAGCGATCTTTACATTGGTCTCAGTATTCGCAATCAAATCGCTAATTCCCACACTATACGCACTGACTTTCATATACTCGGTAATAATATTCTGTAGGTCATCGATAAACTTCGCGGATGTCATATTATTGAAATCATTACAAGTCCTGTGAATGAGACCGTTGGTTCCTGAACCCAATACGGCTTTGTCTAATTGACCGCGCAAGTATTTCCCGTCGCGAATCTCCAGCACATTGTTCGAAGTTTTGTAGTCTTCCTTCTCGCCAAATGATTTTTTCTTGTATTTTATCGTAATGGGTGGCATAATTTGCGACAAGATATCGAAATTCGTAATTTGAGCATCGCCTACATTACTGAACATCGTTTCATTTACTGTATCTAGCGCCATAAGCAAATTCATCGCTGCGCGACTGTCAAATTTCACTCCCACACGCGTAAACTGATACGAACCAAGCAAAGAGTCCTGAAAGATACCAATGATAGACTGATTATTTGCCGGACTAATAATTTGATATGGCACGGCTGCCAAGTTTTTCAACTCTGCCTCGGATTCCTCGTCTTGCGGCATATGTAAATTCATTTCATCTCCGTCGAAATCCGCATTATAAGGTTTAGTATCACCGACATTCATCCTAAATGTATCGCCCTGAAACATAACTTTCGCAATATGACACATCATACTCATTCTGTGAAGTGTAGGTTGACGGTTAAATAATACACCATCACCATCCATAATATGCCGATGAACGATATCACCATTTTCAATCCGAATATTCTCGCGATCGGCATAACGCAGCGAAATATTCTCTCCATTTCGCTTCTCCAAGATTTTAGCACCAGGATACTCATCCGGTCCATTGCGCACCAATTTCAGCAGGAAATTCCTATTCAAATTATTTACAGTAATCGGTTTCGTAATATTTTTCGCGATTTTGAGAGGAATACCAAGCTCGCGAATCGATAGATTGGGGTCGGGGGTAATGACCGAACGCGCCGAAAAGTCAACACGTTTTCCCATAAGATTCCCCCTCACACGCCCACCCTTTCCGTTAAGGCGATCCATAATCGATTTCAGCGGCCGCCCTGAACGCTGTGCCACTTGACCAATTCCCGGAATATTGTTATTGATTTGCGTTGCTACATAGTATTGTAAAACGTCGCGCCATCCATCTACAACTTTCTGCGCAGCATTCTCATTAATTTTATCGTGTAGCGTCTTATTTATCTTAATAATATTTACTAAAATATGACTAATATCGTCCTCACTCCTTTGTTGTCCATCCATTTTGATAGAAGGGCGCACAGCCGGAGGAGGCACAGCCAGCACCTGACAAATCATCCAATCGGGGCGCGAAAATTGCGGACTAAATCCCATAAACGATACATCTTCATCCGAAATACGCCTAAAGATTTTCAATACGACCTCCGGCACCAAATGAAGCGTCGGATTCTTTTTGACACCCCCCTCTTCGATGGCTTCATCGCTTTCGGTGCTTTCCCATTCAGCGACAATAGTTGCCATATCCTGTTTCTTAATTCGCTTCGGCTGTAAGCATCCACATCCATCGTGAGTATCTTCGCCGCATCGATTTATTTTGCTACAATATTGAAATACGCTATTCCATCTTTGGTCGGGCTTCATTTCCAAAAACCGGCTATTCGTTTCCTTATTGATAAGCAATTTGCTACATTTGATACAGACGCAATTTAATATTTTTCGAACTGTTGTTAAATATTGAATATAGAATACAGGGCGCGCCAATTCGATATGTCCAAAATATCCCGGCGTCTGCATATAATCAAGACCATCTGTTGGACAAATCATTCCTGGCTCAAGAACACCCATTCGTGCGTCAAACGGCCCTCCGACAACAGGTCTGTTATTATCGTATGTATTTCTATCCGTAATATGAGCAACCGATGATTTACGTATTTCTTCAGGCGACATTATACTAAACTGTATCCCTATGATCGGGGATACATTCTGAAGAGATAATTTTGATTGACCTTTTTGTGAGAACATTTCTTTTTGGTATCCTTCTTATATTAATAGAATAATATTTAGATTGTTTTATCAATTTTCTTAATTACAAAAATACCTTATGTAATTAAATAATTCATAAATATAATATTGATTTATGTATTCAAATGTTAATATATGACAGTATTTTTCATATGATTAATTATTACAACTATAGCTAATCGTTTATAATTTTATATTATTCGTTTGATTTTAGTTTATTTGGTATTATTTGGTATCCTTTGGCATATTTTCGTTAATGTTAAAATTGAAGGATATAAAAAGATAAATATATAATATACAACATACTACCCAGCTACATAATATTCCAACACACATATAACAAACAATGCCATCGTTTATTCAAAAGATGAAAAATGCTAAAAAAGATGATTCTAAGAAGGACGATTCAAAAAAGGAAAAAAATGACAAAAAATATAAAAAGTCAAACCATAAGGATTCTGGTTCTGACACTGATCAAGGCAACAACAATAGCGACAGCGAAGATGGAAATATCGAGTCCGAAGAGCAACAACAGAAACAGCAGCAATCAAATGAAGAATTCGATATTCAAGAATATCGGAAAATGCTTGCTGGTATGTTTCCGTCTAAATATATGGCAAATCGTGTGAATGCGCTTGAAAAAAATAAGACACCCTCATCTGTCGCCGCCGCCGCCACCGACGCGGTTGCTTGTAAAAGGGATAAAAAATCTACAACGACTACATCAACTAAGCCGGATGAAAATAAGAAGGTTACGAGAAGCGCCGCAAAAGCGGCACAAGAACAAAAGGTTGAGACCAAAACAAATGAAAAGTCAAAGAAGAAACACGCGGACAATCCTCCTCCTCCTTCATCTGACGAAGATACCAATTCCGAAGCTTCTACATCCAGCACAAGCACCACGTGTTCAGACGATGAGTCAGGCGATGGTGAATACTCATCTGGTTTCGACGAGTTCGCCAAAGAGCAATTGAAAAATGGCAAATTCAATATTGTGATTAATCTTGTAAGCGACAAGCATAAGAGTAATAAAGGCGGGGGTGGAGGTGGAGGCGATGGCGATGACGACAGTCAATGGAAGACTGACGATGAAAGTGATGATGATGAGGATAGTGGCGATGACGATGACTCGGAGTATGATCCAGAGTATGATTCTGAATATGATTCCGAAGAGGACGAAGAATCCGAGTATGATGACGAAGAAGAAATTTACGACAATAAGGTGTGCGGAAAACCATTCATAAGTTCCGGTTCAGATTCTAAACACAAAAAGACAAATCACTTGCCGGCGTATACACCCACCTCTATATCCACATCTTCACGCGGCAAGTCGAGCAAGGACAAAGCGTCCGCATCCAAGGAAGCAAAGTCACCCAATGATCCCGAAATGTCTCCCGAATCCCTTGAGACGATACAGACAATCAAGAAGCAGATGGAGGACATTTTGAAGTTCAACAAACACGACAGAATTGCTCACGAAACCCTTAATATAATGTTGAATAAGGAAAAGGAATACAAGGAAAGAGAGGAGAAGAAGTTGAGAACGCAAAAGCGCCACCATCTCAAGTCTTTCAAAAAATTATTGCGAAAGAAGAACTCGACAAATGATCTGAAGTATTTTAAGGATAATCTTTCAACTGAGGAGCAGACGTCGGTTATTGATGAACTGGAGAAATTAAATAAGCTCACGATTACCGACAAGCCATATCGTCTCGCTCTACTCCAATCTGATATCCCACAGTCATTCAAGGCGATCGCATTGAAGAAGATCACGAATCTGAGATACATGGAGCCCGGTGCTGGCGAATACTATAAGATTAAAAATTGGGTGGATACTTTTATGCAGATTCCGTTTGGCACATATTCAAACTTACCTCTCACTATCTCGGACGGAATCGAAAAATGCCACGAATTTATGGAAGACGCCAAATCGAAGCTTGATGGTGCGGTATATGGTCTCAATGACGCCAAGATGCAGATCATGCAAATGTTGGGTCAGTGGATTTCGAACCCCAGTGCTATGGGCACAGCTATTGCGATTAACGGGCCTATGGGCACTGGTAAATGTCATTCATATGATACAAGTATTCTGATGTATGATGGCTCTATTAAAATGGTTCAAGATATTGTTGTTGGCGACAAAGTGATGGGGGATGATTCAAAATGTAGGAATGTTGTTTCGCTTGGAAGAGGTGAAGATAATATGTTTGATATTGTTCATTCAAATGGAGAAAAGTATGGTGTTAATTCGGAACATATAATGTGTCTAAAACAATCGGGGATGAATCTTATAAAGACAGTAAAGACGGCGTCTGGAAGCAATAGATACAAAGTATGTTATTTCGATAAAAATGATTACAAACAACACAGCAAACGCTTTAGTGATTTGGAAGAAGCGAAGCGACACTTACAAGATCTGAAACTTGAGCACGATTATGTTGAAATTCCTGTGAAAAAGTTACTGGAATTACCCAAGTATGTTAGTGTAAATTTGAAGGGATACAAGCGTGGGGCGGAGTTCTCTAGCAAAAAGGTGCCATTTGACCCATATATTATTGGTGTTTGGTTGGGTGATGGCACTTCTAGCAAATCGGAAATTACAAACCAGGATGCTACAATTTTACACTACTTGAGAACGGAACTTAAAAAATATAATTTGAATCTGGTCCACAGAGATGAATATACGTATGGTATTTCATATGATATGAATAATCACGATACCAGAAATAACAAAAATAAATTCTTACAGGTGTTAAAAGATTATAAGTTGATTCGCAATAAACACATTCCCGATGATTACAAAATCAACGATAGAAAAACGCGCCTGGAACTTCTTGCCGGAATTATTGACACTGATGGTTCTTATTGCGACAACTCTAAAGGGTATGATATTATTCAAAAAAATAAAGTATTAGCCGATGATATATTATTCTTGGCTAGATCGCTTGGGTTTTCAGCAAATATGAAAGAATGTGAAAAGTCTTGTATGTATAAAGGTGAAAAAAGGACTGGAACCTATTATAGAACACATTTATCAGGAGACAATCTATCTTCCATTCCCGTAAAGTGTCCTCGGAAAATGGCTAAAATAGATCGCGTCATTGACAAAGATAGTATGGTTATGGGTATTAAAATAGAACCGCGCGGATGGGGAAAATACTACGGATTCGAATTGGATAACAATCATAAATATCTATTGGGGGATTTTACTGTAACGCATAATACAAGTCTTGTGAAAGAGGGAATCAGTAAGATTTTAAACCGTGAATTCGCATTTGTGCCGTTAGGGGGTGCCACGGACAGTAGTTATTTGGAGGGGCATTCGTATACGTATGAGGGCAGCACTTGGGGCAAGATTGTGGATATTTTGATACGCTCGAAATCTATGAATCCGGTGATTTACTTTGACGAGTTGGACAAAATTAGTGAAACACCTAAAGGAGAGGAGATTATTGGTATTCTGACACACTTGACGGATACATCGCAGAACTCGCAATTCCACGACAAGTATTTCGCCGAGATTGATTTCGACCTTAGTAAATGTCTCTTCATCTTTAGCTACAATGATCCCTTTAAGGTGAATCCGATTTTGCTTGATCGTATGTATAAGATTAGGACGACGGGATATCAAGTAAAGGACAAGATTGTCATTGCGAAACAATATTTGATTCCGAAGATCCGTTATGAGGTCAATTTCAAGGAAGGCGATATTATTATTCCCGATTCGACATTGAATTATATTATTGATACATATACTGAGAAGGAGGATGGTGTTCGAAATTTGAAGCGCTGTATTGAAATCATTTACAAGAAACTGAATTTGTATCGCCTTGTAAAGCCGGGGACTACTCTATTTGAAAAGGAAAATACGCTTACTGTTGAATTCCCCTTTACGGTTACGTGTGATATCGTGAATAATCTTATTAAAAAGGATGAGAACGGAGTCAACAAAAGTGCTCTAAATATGTATTTGTAATATAGTTAGAGTAAACTGGATACTAACGCGATCGAATAAATGATATGTTATATTTTTTTATGAATATAACATAACAACATAACACCTGACTAATATTTTTAATACTCGTTATAGTAGGCGGTTTTGCGGCCAGTAGGGACGGTATTATTGCCACCACGTGTCACTAAATAGTTAAACTGAGGTTTAGACAAACAAGCGCATCCTACACTGCTAGAATATGTTCCGGGGCAGCATTGAGGAGAAAATTTGGTATCCTTAAAGAAAAATAATTCGCCTTCAGGGAGAGGAATCTGTGGACCGGTGTTATACTGATAACTATCCAATCTGTTTTCATTACCCATTCCTTTGGCATAACGCATAGCATCTTTGACCCACTTGCTCAGGTTCCACTCGTCGCCCTTTGACTCCTGAAGAGAGGCAAATTCAATGGGCTGTTTTAGCTGAAACCCTTCACGCCCTGCTTGAAAACCAGCTTTAACGGGCACGGCAGTAGCAGTAGAAGTAGTAGTTGAAGTTGATGCCATAGCTGGAACTTTTGGCTTATTTTGAGCAGGAGCAGCAGCAGGAGCAGGCGCGACCCCCATACTTTTGGCCTTAGCCATAGCATTAGCCATAGCATTAGTCGGCGGCGCGGTGCTACCAGGTCCGCTTCCTGGCGGCGGCATAGTAGTAGTAGTAGTAGCCAAGCCTTCAATTAAGCTATAATTCATTCTACAGTTACACATAGTGAAATAACAAATCAAAATACCAATAAACACACAAACAATAATAAGTGAAGTTTTATTTTTTAACATATTTTTCATATTTCTTATACATAAATCTTAGATAAAAATAATTATTTATTTTAAATTAATTCCTAAATAAATAATTAATAATATAATTGGGCGAATATTACATAATGTTTTATTCAATGGTGTTCGACAGTATTCAACGCTATTTAATTAGTCTTGGCTATTACTCCCGCAGTAAATACAACAACCACTAAAACCATTATCATAAATGATACATATATTACTGTTAACCCCACTGGAACCCACAAGTAAGCACTAGCAATTAATGATCCTACAAATGGTATAAGGAAAAAATAAATGTATACACTCCATACAGTTATTAGAAGCACTAACATTATTCCTAAAATGACAGAACTACCTACCAATAAAACATAGAATGTCGATGAGATAATTTCATATACTGAAAAGAATATATATAATATTGTTATAAGTATACCCTCACCCTTAGCCAATGCGCTTTTGATTTTAACGGTGAATTTTGTAATTATAGTAGAAAGTTCGGTCTGCTTTTGTGCCGTTCCACCGCTATTGTCCAATAGTGAGTCTCTTAGATTCGCAATCGCTTGGGCCAAAGAATTCATAACCCCCGATAAAATAGAAACACTTGCGCTTATTAATACTGAAGCTGCCTCTAAAGGCAGTAAAATAACCTCCATAATATCTTTCAATATAACCTGGAAACAATCCGAAAAGTTTTCAGTCGCATAGTCTAGTTTACTCATATTTGTGGGATTCATAATCAACCCAGCAAATGGGATGTATAATGGATTACATCGATATTTATTCCAGTCTTTTTTGATTACTGCCGAATTATTAATAAGATGTAGATATACAAAATACATAGCAACACCTAATACAGCAAAAATGCTAAATATTAACGAACCTCCATATCTTTCTAAATAACTGCTTTTTTGATATATTTTATTTACATTATCTATAATTGGCGATGACATAGATATGTGTATATATACTTAATAGACAAATTAGTATTCCTATATATAACCAGTATTATTTACTACAAAATATAACAATTTTTCGATTTTATTATTTTACAATACTTGATAAAAGCAAGAAGTTACTTTCATCCAAGACCTCGTAACAATTGACCGGGTAAGGCATTCCAAGTAGACTGGGCTGTATCTGCTGTTCCTACCATCATATATCCTATTGTATAAAAGGTTCCAACCAATTTGCCCATCATATCCCTCATTCTTTCAACAAGGATCGTCATAAGTAGTGAAATATTGCCAAATACGTTAAATAATGATCCAAAATTGTTTTCTAAGAATCCACGGACATTGGATAGCAGACCCAATGAACCTGTCTGACCGTCTATCGCCGCCGATACACCAGAAACAGCAAGGACATTGGAATAATTCGATGGCGCCAACATAGGTGCCATAAAGTTGGTCTGCATATTTTGAATACAGTAGGCAAAATTCTGCATAGTATCGTGTCCAAACATACTGGCAAATGGCATTACCATCGGGCTACACCTATATACAGCCCAATTGTTCTCAATATTCTGTTTACCTATTGCTAAAATATTAGATACATACAATACAATAAAAACTATTATTATGAATATTGAATTTAATAAATCTACGGTTCTCATCTTAAAATATAATAATAATATATTATTTTACATTATTATTATTTTTGCTTTGTCGTTATTTGTCATTTGTTTATCATTTGTTTATCATTTAATCGTTTTAGTTCATTATGACACGTTTACTTGCGGCTACCTCTAAAACGTCTGCTTCTCCCCCTGCGTCCAATACTCTTTTTATATCGATGTCTTCTATGTTTGGATTTATAACCGCCACCTTGCACATTAGTTCCAGTCGCAATATTTATAGGAGTAGGACTTGTAGTTGGTACAGGGTTGCCAGCACTAGCTAATTTTTGTAAATTAAGGAAATTAGCTGAGCTAGCCTTTAGGTTGTCTAATTGATCTGCGCTTGTACCATGTGGCACATTAATCTCCGTCCCACCCACATTGCTACTTGCAAGCGGTGTTGCCCCACCTACTTGTTTCGAACTACAACCACGCATTACCTTTTTAATTGTATATTTTTTAGCGTGTCTTCTAGATTTAGTGTGTCTACGTCTATGTCTATGTCTTTTAACATATTTAGATGAAGAAGAATTCGGCATTTAATTATTTATATATATAACAAATAAATTTATATTTTACATTTTATATTTTATATCTATATTCGTAAATATTTAAAAACTATTTGCGAACGTATATATATTACTCATTAAACATTATATGAATCCTCAAGAACGCCTACAATTGGATAAACTAATCCGCGCAAATGATGTTGCCGATAATACAAATTCAATTCGAGAGTTAAAACACAGTAAACCTATTGCAGATGATGTTATGACGCTTATTAAGATTAAGCGCGATTATCAGAGACTGTCTAAAAGCAATCCGTCGCAATTTGACAGTATTTGTATATCGCGATGTTCATTCCTATTTAACAACTACACGGACATTTTCAATAAGATCAAGAAGGATGAAATCGATCTAAATATTTTATTTCAATTGATTCATATTCTTAAACTGATCGAAGACGGCAAATTGGACCAGCATACAGGGTCTTATGAAGTCGGCAAATTATTGAAAAGCATTTATATTGACAGCGCAATGAAGAAAGCTGAACATATAAATAAGGCACACGAGCATTCGCACGGTAGCGGAAACAAGGACCATTCGAAGCCACCAGCGGTTAAAAAGATATCGTGGGCTGAATTCAAAGCAAAGAATATGTCAACCACGACGGCGGCAACCACGACAACGACACCATCAAGTAACGCCAAATAAATACACGATTATCGCACGATTATCCTATATGTAAATATTAATTATTCTCACGAATCTTAAAATTGAAAATAATTAATATTATAATTATAAATATATAAACACTCTAGTCTATACCATATAACATCACGCCTCCCAAAAATGTCAGCAAAACCCCAAACCATATTAGTCCTAGTAGAATCCCCCGCAAAATGTTCCAAAATTGAATCATATCTTGGCCCTGGTTATCGATGTGTAGCAACATATGGACATTTCCGCGAATTAGACGGGTTAAAATCTATAGACGTTAAGAACAATTTCAAGCTAACATTTGTATCAATGACGGAGAAGATGAAGCAAATCCATCGCATACGCACTATGATGGCTGAATGTCCTGGAGGTGTTATTATTGCCACGGACGATGATCGCGAAGGTGAGGCGATTGGGTGGCATATTTGTGATACGTTTAAATTACCCGTCGCCACAACACCGCGCATCGTATTCCACGAAATCACAAAATCTGCCATCGCTGCCGCTATAAGTAAACCCGGCACACTAAATATGAACTTAGTATATGCGCAATTTGCCCGCCAAATCCTGGATCTCTTAGTTGGATATAATATTTCGCCTACACTATGGAGCCATATTGCTTCAAACACTACAAACAGTTTATCTGCCGGTCGATGTCAGTCTCCCGCTCTTCGCCTAGTATACGATAATCAAAAAGAAATCGATGCAGCTCCTGGTAAGATGGTTTACAATACTACGGGATATTTTACTAAACTAAATATCGCGTTTACGCTTACACGTCAATATGATACATCGCGTATAGTGGAAGAGTTTCTCGAGGAGAGTGTGAATCACGACCATATATATACCGTTTTGCCGGCGAAAAAAACCACGAAGCAGCCGCCTTCCCCATTTAGCACAAGTTTGTTACAGCAAAAGGCGAGCAGTGAAATGCATTATTCGCCGGCAGAAACAATGTCAATTTGTCAAAAGTTATACGAGAGTTCATTTATTACATATATGCGGACAGACTCAAAAATGTATAGTGAAGAATTTATAGGGAAGGCGAAGGCGTTTATCGGCGAAAAATGGAGTGATAAATATATAAATCCAAGTATTGAACGGCTGTGCTTAGGTGCAGGAAGTAGCAGCGGCAGCGGCAGCGGCACCACGGATATAAAAAAATCATCGCGTTCTTCATCTAAATCGGCAGCTACCGACACCGTAAAAGCCCAAGAAGCACATGAAGCAATACGGCCCACAAAAGTAGAAGTAACATCTATCCCTGACACATTTACACAACGCGAGAGAAATCTCTATAAAATGATATGGACAAATACTGTCGAAAGTTGTATGGCCACTTCTACAGGCATCTCAGTTACCGCTACAGTAACCGCCCCTAAAAACGAGGAATATAGATATACAACTGAATTGGTCGAATTCCCAGGGTGGAGAATTGTCGACGGTTTTGAGAAAGAGAATCCGCATTATCAATACTTACAGAATATTAAAAAGAATACAATTATTCCGTATAATAAAGTAAAAGCAGTCGCCACAATGATAGATCTTAAATCGCATTATACCGAGGCAGGTCTTATTAAAATATTGGAAGAGAAGGGTATTGGTCGCCCATCTACATTTTCGTCTCTTATAGAAAAAATACAAAAGCGTGGATATGTAGCGAAGGATGACGTGAAGGGTCGGAAATTAAAATGCATAGATTTTGAACTCGCAGCGGATGAACTACAGGAAATACAAACTGAACGCGATTTTGGTGGAGAGAAAAATAAGCTTATTGTCCAGCCTCTTGGCACAATCGTGATAGAGTTTTTGAGCACGCATTTTAATGAATTGTTTGAATATAATTTTACAAAGACAATGGAAGATGATTTAGATAAAGTGGCAAAGGGTGAGAAAATTTATACATCGATTTGCGAATATTGTTTGAAACTCGTAAGTCAGCTTACGGCGAATCTTAAGGAAAAAAATATACAAAAAGATAGCGTGAAAATAGATGAAAACCATACATATATTGTGGGTAGCAAGGGACCGGTAATTAAATACATAGGTAAGGATGAAGACGGTAAAAAAGTGACCGAATTCAAGAGTGTAAAAAAGGATGTAGATTTAGCAAAACTGAAACGCGGAGAGTATTCTTTAGATGATATTGTGGATGAGCGAGGTAATATTGATATGGGTGGAATAAAACTTGGTGTATATAATGGTAATGGTATAGTCTTGAAGAAGGGGAAATATGGTTTATATTTTACGTGGGGTGAACAAAAAAAATCATTGTCTGGTTTATTCCCGAAAAGTAAAAATCCGAATAGTATAACTTATAATGATATAGTTAAGATCATCGAATCGAGTATTCTGGTTGACAGCGGAGGTGGCGGATGTGGAGGCAGTGGTGGTGGTGATGTAGATGGCAAAGATGATAACCGGACAGAATCTAATTCAAATGCTTTAGGGATCAAAGGTCTTGTTAGAAAACTGAACGATGATATTAGTATTAGGAATGGTAAATATGGGGATTATATATTTTATAAAACATCTACAATGAAGAATCCGACGTTTTTAAAGCTTAAGGGGTTTTCTGGTGACTATAAATCCGGATCATTAAATGATATAATGGAATGGATTAGGACTACTTATAAAATTTAGTTATATATATTTAAAATTCATATTGTGATTACTATTTATAAAAATATTAATAATATTTTTATACATTTATATATATAATATGGGTATATTCGATATATTTTCAGGTATTACAAAACAAGTAAATACTGTAGATATACAAAGAAAAAAAGATGAAATTGATTCATTGTATAACAAAATGTTGACAATTACGGATCAACTTACTGAAACTGCTAAAAAAATAAAGGATTTAAAGGATCAGATTAAAAATAGTCCTTCCAGTGATACTAAACCTGAAGAAGCAAAGACCGAAGAACCGTCCACAGAAACAGAGACCGGTAAAAGTGAACCAATAAACAATAATCTTGAAGAAAGCGAAGGTCAAGACGAAGGTGAGGAGCAAGAAGTAAAAGATGAACAACCCGTACCTGAAAGTCCGGCAACACAACCGGCTATAAAACCAGTAGAAATGCCTGCTTTCGGGTCTACTCCATCAACAGACTCATTATTTGGAAATAGTGCGCCGTTATCTGCTTTACCGGGAACAACGCCGGCAGCCGCTATGCCTAGTTTTATGCCTGGTGCTGTAGCACCCGCTGTAGCACCCGCTGTGGCACCCGCTATGCCTGGTGCTATGCCCGTCACCGGCGCGACTCAACCAAACCCTTTTGGCAACATTCCGGTTAATAATAATGACTTAAAAAGTGACATAGGTATTCCAACTATTAGTTCATCAGAGTTAGGCGGTGGTAAGAAAAATCGTAAAAATAAAACTGCTAATACAGCACCTAAAAGAAAAAGAAGAACGCGAAGAAATAAGAAGGTTATGGCACAGGCTGAAGGACAAGCACAGGCTCAGGGACAAGCACAAGCACAAGCACAAGGAGAGGCTTCAGCATAAAGAGAAACAAACAAATTCGCAAAATAATAAATAAATTATATAATCAAGATATTATTATATAATTTTACCTAAACGTTACCTCGCCATTATATTACATCCTGTATTGCGCTGGAACACGAAGACGTAAGTCACGCGCCATTTCATCGCGATAACAATCAAACTCTAGAGTAAAATTAAAATCGCAATTGCTAAAGTCAACCAATCGTCCATCGTGATATCGCAGCCTTATTTTTACTTTAGATAGGCGCTCTAGTGGCGGGAAGAATTGCGACATATTTTGTAACATACTGTTTCTTGAATCAAAATATTGACATACAGGGATGCCTAATATAGGTATTTTCGCAAATGCAGCATCAACACGTCCACCGTAGCTATTATTGCTTGTGGCATTTGTTCTACGCGGATAAGGCATCAACTCATCCATATCATTATAATTAAAAAGATCCATATAAAAAACCGTTTCCCCAAATATGCTTATTACATTAGGAGCTGTTACATAATACCCACCAGGAAGTAACCAATTATAATCAGGTTCTGTCGCTTTTTTATATTCGTAGTTTAATCCATTAGTAGCAATAATCGACTCATAACTATCCCGATTGAATCCGGCATAATATGGAAGCCCCCATTTAGTATTCATACACGATGATAACTCATTGGGTGGCAATACTCTACAATTTTCATATGGATTTGCGGTGGTAGATGTATCATAATATGCTTCTTTTACATCGAAATTCAAAGTAAACTCTTGGGTATTATTTCCAAACCATATTTTTTGGTTTACTTCATTATATATTACAACAAACTCTGTATAATTAGGACTAACGACAGAAACGGCCTGATTCATCTTATTTGTCAATTCGTTTGCTAACTGAAGTGGTGAATAAAAACCTTCATCAACTGTTATTGAGAATATACCCGTGGGTGATAATGTTGTTAATGAAAATGTTAGTTTAGTATTTTGGTTCGAATTTGTAAAAATATTATTTACGGATGGAAAATTAGACTCTATTAATCTTATAGACTGGACATTTGTCAACTGCTGTGGCAGCGTTATTTCAAAGTATGAAGAATGAGGCCACGCACATACGTCTCTATCTTCCGAGTGTATTGTAAGTAGTTTTCGATCGAGAACATATGTCTGTTCTCGTGATATTAAAGGATGTTCTGTATATACATTCCTATTTTGAAGACCATTCATTTAAGTAATCTATTTTATTTGTATTTATATTATATTACGAATAAAATTATATTACGAATAAAATTATATTACGAATAAAATGAATATATAAACATATAAACATATAAAATATTCTATGGTAAAATCTATAGTATATTCTATAGTATATTCTATAGTAAAATCTATAGTAAAATCTATAGTATAATATATAGTATAATATATAGTATTATATATAATATATAAAATAAAATGAGCGGAACTATTCAAATGCGAAAATTTTCACCAATAGACAGTGTAAGTTACAAATTTAAAGGAACCTATTATTTAATAAATATTTGCGCACTCTTGGCATTCGTAGGAGTAGTTATTAAAGTAGTATTTAGTTCATTAAAAATAGGCGACGAACAAGGACCCGCATTTGCCACACTCGTAGGATATGTATTTACCACCGTTGCGCTTCTTGGTTTATTAATGGGAGTTGTATCATATTACTTTAAAGTTATGAATACACCTAGTTGTAATAGTATATATCCAAGTTTTTTCCAGATTATCGGTTTGATTATCATTTTATTTGTAGTTATCCGACAATCAACAGTATTCTCTAAAATGATCAATACCCAACAAGTAGACCCCGAATTTTATAAATTTTCAAACTATTCAAGTCTTTTAATTTTCATTCAGTTAATGTTAATATTTAGTTACTTACAGAGTAATCTTGGTTGTATAAACTCAAGCACCACAGCAATGAGTTCACCGTCATTGGGAACATTATATTTAAGCATTACATTATTTATTCTCAATGTTCTTACTGTAGGTATTATGGAAGTTATACTTCGACTGTTTTCAACCTGTTTCTGAAGATATAACAACATTATAAATGTATTAAAGGTAATAATATAAATATATGAAGCATATACCAGCATATACCAGCATATACCAGCATATATCAGCATAATGAGCGAAGGATATATTTATTGTTTTGGAAATAAATCTATGGCAGGTATCTATAAAATTGGTATGACCGAAAAAACACCCGAACAGTGTCTTTCTGAGGCTAATTCCAGTGATACTTGGAGACCTCCAACACTATATACAATTGAGTTTGCTAAACGCGTATTAAACCCAAGAGAAAAGGAATCTATTATACATAATATTCTTAAACATGCTAGAATAAATTACAAACGCGAATTTTTCAATGACTCGATAGAAAGAATTAGACTACTATTTGATCTACCAGATGGAGAATATTGGCAGCCTGATATACCGACCCCAGTCTCTTTTATATCAGCATGTATTCCGATATCAGCATCGACATCCGCACCGACATCCCACGTTTCATTATTGATGATGGATTCGGCAAACACGTATCAACTTGATATTTAGTAGCCTACCTATATATTCCAGTATTATACATTACAAGACGTATTCTTCATTTTAACAAGAACATCCCTCACAGCATCTTTTATATGTAATACATTATATAGTGACTCCAATCTCCCTGTATCCAAATAATTATTAGAACGCTCGCTTTCTAATATTTTACGTTGTTCATCAATGTCAAAATTCTCCCACGTAAATTCGCTGTCTACGATTTCTTTATACATCTCCAGAATTTCATTATGGGTTATCAAGCCAGGATTTGTCAAATTCACAGTCCCGGTTACGCGTTGTTTACACATATCAACCATCATAGGCAATAATTCAGGCAATACTGTCATTGAATTCGGAACAGAGCATATCTTCTTATACGTTGTTATCTTCGTGATAAAATTCCGCGGATTTATTTCCTCTGTTATCGGCATCCTTATGCGGACATTTAAAACATTATCAAACATTTTCATTAGTCTATCCGTATATCCTTTTACAATTGAATAAGAAGACCCGAAAAAATTAGGCACGGCTTCTTCTTTAAATCCATTCACTTCTTCCCCGAACGGATGTTCCTCATCATATGAGAAAATACAGCCGGTTCCAAGATACGCGTAATGAATATCGTGTTTTTGCGCGATAAGTGCGATCATTACAGGGGAATACAGATTGTCGCGCACATTTTCGCGCACCTTTCCTTTCTGTTCCAAATAATCAATGGTAGTATATTTTGTATCTCCAATTGTCCCGTGAGTTCTTCCAATCGTCGAAATAATATTGGACGGTTGAAATGCTATGATTTCTTCTTCCAATCCTTTCACATTTTCTGCCCTACAAGAGCCAATAAATACTTCGTGCCCATCTTTTAGCAATAAGTCATAGACCTTTTGCCCAATCCAACCATCCTTACCATACAACAATACTTTCATCTTGTGTAGTTATATTATATATTTGTTATAACCATATTTTTAATATAGTTATAGCATAATTAATTTTATGCGATCTATTTTTGTCTATTTACTATATTTAATTAAATCATCAACGCCTTCATTAAATGTCTCTATTATATCCCATCCTAGATTTTTGATTTTTTCATTACTTATATAATACCTCTTATCATTAAATGGTCTATCCTTGATATATTCAATATATTCATAATATTCTTCCGTGTTTTTAATCTTCTTAATAAGCATCTCCGCTACGTGTCTTACAGAATATTCCTCGTGATCATCAGAACCTATATTATATATTTCTCCCACAACACCTTTCTCCAATATAATATCGAACGCTTTGGCTACATCCAATACGTGAATAAATGCTCGCACATTAGACCCATCCCCTTGAATTGTTACCTTTTTACCCTCCTTTAATAGCTTAATGAATCGGGGTATTATTTTCTCCGGATATTGATTTGGACCATATACATTATTGCCTCGAGTAATTATTATAGGGAGGTTAAATGAATGATAATATGATTGTGCGATTAGTTCAGCACCGGCCTTTGTAGCAGCATACGGGTTTGTAGGACACAATATACTTTCTTCTGTTTTTTTATTCTCGTTTTTATCGATCATAGATTCGCCATATACTTCATCAGTAGATACGTGTATAATTTTTTTAATTTTTCCATATTTTCTAACTACTTCCAATAAATTATGTGTTCCGACGATATTATCTTTCGTATACTGTAGCGAATCATCAAATGAATTTTGAACGTGACTCTGAGCGGCAAAATGAATAATATATTCAATCTCGTAATCATTTATTATGTGATTTACTAAATCGTATGAACACAAATTACCTTTTATAAGTTTATATCTAGGAGATTTTCGAATATCTTCATCAATATTTTCTTCAGACGCGCAATAATACATAGCGTCTAAATTATATATGATTACATTTTCGTGTTTCCTATAAAAATAATTTATAAAATTAGACCCAATAAATCCACAGCCTCCGGTAATTAATATATTCTTCATAAAATCAATATATTAATTAAATATATTTATTTTATATCATTTTACTGCACAACATATAATATATATTGTTATTCAGTATTTATTATTCGGTATCTATTATTCTGTCACTAAAAATTTATATGTTATGCCATAGGAAGAATCATCCTCCCATAATCCGGATATTTTAAGTATAATATCGATATTCTTTCTTTTGTCAATTGATTCGGAAAATAATTTCAAACTTCCACTAGTTACTTGTAATGCTAAATTATAAGATGGCGTCTTATTAGAGCAATATTTATCTAATATTGTTTTTTCGATATTATTTATAATACCAATAGACTTTTCATTCTTTTCAATACAATAATTGATTATATTTTTATTATATTGTTTATCTACGCTATCAATTACAAAGCTCACTAATACATTTATGCCATTAAATATAATATTGGGCGTAGAGTAAATAATCCGAATAAATCGACTTTCATTTATAATCGTGTTTTGGATCGGGTCATTAAAATATATATAATCTTTATTGAAATTTTCAGGATTGGGATTAATAAGCTTCATTGTTATATTTAATCGGTAATTCTTTTTATTACTATCGTTATTAAAATTATATATTTAAGTATTTCCTTTTAGTAGTTTTATAATTGACAAATAATAAATAACAAATAACAAGTAACAAACCATATACCCAAAATTATTAATAATGTAAAATACAATTTAAATCCAAAATATATGTTTAAATAGTTGTATTAATATCCAGTTATATACTACACTAACACTAACGCCAATTCCCTTATAAGTTATGAAATTCTTAGAGACACATTTCGACGACTATCTTACAACAACGGCGCAGTATTCGCTACATCCTAAAAAAACAAAGATTTATCAATTCTTCCCAACTAAGCTCGACCAACTTAAAAATATTATTTTTTATGGCCCTAAAGGTGTAGGTAAATATACACAGGCGTTATCATCTATTAAAAAATATAGCCCCAGTGAGTTAAAATATGAAAAACGTCTTACAATAAATTCGAATAAGGAGAATTTCATAATAAAGATAAGCGATATTCATTTCGAGGTTGATATGTCTTTGCTTGGATGTAATTCGAAAGTATTGTGGAATGACGTATATAATCAAATCAACGATGTTGTGTCTACGCGCCCAGAAGCAACCGGAATTATTTTTTGTAAAAATTTCCACAAAATACATAGTGAATTATTGGACATTTTCTATAGTTATATGCAGTCACAATCATTCCATAAAAATAAACTGATTTTTATTATAATAACCGAGCATATAAGTTTTATACCGGATAATATTTTAAATAATTCGCAAATAATAAGCATACCTCGCCCATCAGTGTCTAACTATAATAAGTGTTTAAGTTCTAAGAACGTATCGGATAGCCAATTAAAACCGTCAAATATAAATAAAATATCTAATATAAAAAATATTTCCACCAATATAACATCATTAACGTGTCCATATGAACCGGTGTGTAACGCTATTATAGAACATATAAAAAATCCGAACAATATATCATTTTTATCATTTAGGGATATATTGTATGAGATCCTAATATATGATCTCGATATAGGTGAATGTATTTGGTATATATTGAATGAATTGATACGAGAGAATTTATTGAATAATGATAATATATCGGATGTATTATTAAAAACGTATATATTTTTCCAGTATTACAATAATAATTATAGGCCCATTTACCATTTAGAAAATTACGTGTATAATTTAGTAACATATGTCAATGGATATACAACGAGCTCGTAATATTCTAAATCTAAAATATAATTATACACAGGATGACTTAAAAAAGAATTATAGAATACTTGCCTTAAAACATCATCCTGATAAGAATGAGAATAGTGAAGAATCTTGTAAAATATTTCAGGATATAAATGCCGCATATTTATATTTAACGAATTATGGCATTTCTCCCGCATCTCCCGAACATCGTGATTTCCCAGACGACGAGAATACAGGATCGCCATATCCTGCCGAGAGTTATGTCGCCATATTCCGAGTATTTATTCAATCTCTTCTACAAAAAATGACATCTTCGTTATCAAAGGATAATGCGTCTATAACAATAAATACATTGATGAAGATTATTGTCGAGGATTGTCACGAATTGTCATTAAAAATGTTCGAGGATTTGGATAAAGAGACAGCATATAATATATATGAAATCATAACAACATATCATAAAGAATTCCATATTTCTTCGGATAAGTTGGCACTATTCGAAAAAATTATGAGCAAAAAGATGGCGCAAGATAATCTGGTTGTTATATCAGTGTCACTAGATGAGCTTTTCTCAGATAATAATATATACATTCTCGAGCACGATGATAAGAAATATTACATACCACTTTGGCACACAGAGTTATATTATAAAATAGGAGAACCTAGTATTAATAATAATACGTCAGCCGAACTAATTGTGCGATGTATTCCTGTTACACCTTCTTATATCTATATCGACACAAACAATGATATTTATATAGATTTGCGTATGAAGATCGCGGATTTATTAGAGAAAAAGTGTATTGATCTCGACATAGGTGGGAAAAAGTTTACTATCCCGGCGGGTGTGCTAAATGTAACAAATAATCAGACATATGTATTATCGGGGCAAGGTATACCTATAATAAATACGAAAAATATGTATGATATATCTAATAAGGCTTCAATAATTGTAAATATAGAATTATTTTGATAGTATAACAGACATCGATTCTTTATTTTTGATTTTATCCTCCCGAATTAAATCAAATCTCCCGCATCATACGTTTAACGTGTTTTATAAAAGTATAAAACTCCACCATCCGATCTGAGGGGATGATCGTGATTCCTCTTTGGCGACCTATATTCAAAACATCCCCCCAAAAATCATATACTCTGTTTATTGAAAAATCTATATCCCAACTTATACCCCATTATATATATTTTACATCCCTATATATCCCTATATATCCAAATCCCACATCCGCAGCATAATGGTCGCCACGTGACCACTCCCTCATCGCCCATCCACAGCATAAAGGTAACCCCGCATAAATAGGCAGGGCGGACGCCGAAGTGAATGAATGCATCGTTTTTTTCAAATCTATTTTGGAAAAATGAAAAATGGACATTTATAAATGTCCATTTTCCAAAAAAAGTTTTTAGATTTGAAAAAAACATCGACTTCGTCACTCAGAGCATAATGCTCACAATCACTTTTTTAAGTCTAAAATTTTGTTACGATAACTTTTTCCTTTTTTTTGGACATTTTTGAAAGGCGGCCGCCAACCCCGCCGACCTACTAATGTCTACTAACAAAAAAATGCCGAAAAAACGCCGGAAAATATTCCATAGAAATATGTTACCTAATATGCTAACAAATATGGAAATATAGATATTAAAAGTTGTTACCATCTCGCATTTTACTAACGATTACTAACAAAAAATGCCAGAAAATGCCGAAGACTGAATATGGTGTAAATGTTGATCATATTATTTATACCGAGACCATAAGAAGATATTAAAATGGCGAATAATCGGAGGACCCCATTGGAACCGGAATATTGGCATTAGTGAAGTGAATCGTTTTTTTCAAAAGTATTTTGGAAAAATGAAAAATGGACATTTATAAATGTCCATTTTCCAAAAAAAGTTTTTAGATTTGAAAAAAACAATGAATTCATCACTCAGACCATAATGCTCACAATCGCTTTTTTAAGTCTAAAAAAACGTTACGATAAATTTTTATATATTTTACCGAAAAGTATTTAGACATTTTATAATCTGTACATATACTAATGACTACTAACTCAAAAATGCCAGAAAAAATGCCGATTTTTATCTGCGAAATATGTCACTTTAAATGCTCACGTGAGTCAAATTTCAAAACGCACGTTAAGACCAACAAGCATAATCTACTAATATCTGCTAACAAAAAAATGCTGAAAAATGCCGAAGCACCGAAATCACAATTTGTCTGCGTATGTGGTAATGAGTATAAATTCGCTTCCAGTCTTTGTTACCATAAGAAACGGTGTGTCGTTAACAATACACAACCACAACCACAGCCGCAAGTAGAGGATAATATATTGCTCGGTCAAGAAATATCTACAGGGTTATCGGGCAATAATATGAAGATAACCACGGAGGTATTTATGAAACTGATAAACGATAATCAAGATATGATAAAAATAATAAAAGAACAACAACAACAGCTTAATCAGATAATACCTAAGATCGGCAATATAACAAATAATACAAACAATACAATGAACAATCATTTTAATCTTAACGTATTTTTGAATGAAAAGTGTAAAGACGCGCTTGACATATCAGAGTTCATAGATTCACTTAAAATAACATTGGCTGATTTAGTGTATTCTAAGAATAATGGGCTGGTTCGAGGTATAACCGACGTGATGATAAGGGGTCTAAAAGATTTGGAGATTCATAAACGACCTATACACTGCACCGACGCAAAACGTGATACAATGTATATTAAAGACAATGCCAAATGGGAGAAGGATGAGAATCATACAAAAATGAAAGAGACGATTGAGAAAATAGCAGATAAAGAGCGCAATGCTCTTCAAAAATGGGCAGATGATAATCCTGACTGGTATGATACCGAGGCAAAACAAATCGAGTATTTAACAATGATGCGTTCAATATGCGAACCTATCGAAAATGATGAGAAAAATGAGAAAAAGATAATAAGGTCGCTAGGGAAAGAGATTTTTCTTGACAAAAATGAATTAATCGCAAAATAGAATATACAAATTATTTATTTATTATTATTGTAATAAATAAATTACCCGCATAATATATACTATTTGTTATATATCATTTTATAAATTATACTATAAATTATACTATAAAAAATAAATAATGAAAACATTTAAGGCGAGAAAAAAACATATACGTATACGTATACGTAAGTTTAGAACAAGAATGCGATATAATAAATTGGCCAAACAACGAACACAGTGCAGAAAAAACAGGAGAATAAATGGCGGTTCATTAATTGGGCAAGGGAATTTCGGTTGTGTTTTTAGACCCGATATTATAAACGGCAATAAAGATATTGTCTCGAAAATCGTTCTAAAAACAAATATGTTTAATGAATATAGACACGAATATAAAATTCTAAGCAAAGTATCAAATGTAGATCCTACAGGTAAGTTTCATAGTGTTATTTCAAATGCTGTTGAATTAAGTCCCAATATTGTCCCATCTGATTTTAACAAATGTTCTTTATCGAGACCCACATATGAAGTGAAAGATTTCTTTGTATTTAATATGAAATATTGCGGAACTAATAATTTAACATATTACCTCCATCGTGTGTTTCATAAAATAAGTGAGGCATCGGCATCCGCGTCTGCGCGTATAGAACCAGGCGTATTATTTACTTTACTTACGAATATTATAGTAGGAATCAAAAAAATGGTAAAGGTAAACGTAGTTCACAAGACACTTAATACCGATTCTATATATTTATTGGAACCTGTGTCCCTTCGTAATCCTTTTTGTGAAAAAATAATAGATTTCGGTGAGGGCGAAGTGCGGAAGTATGACTCATTTAGTGATAAATATCAAGACTATATTATGCTGTTTAATAGCATCATAAAGATATTAGATGCGGCTCATCGTAGTGGACAACACACTGCTGTTTATACCCAGATGATAATAGGTTTACGAAATATGTTTACCGAACTTGTAAGTATGGTAAATATGCCAAATTTTTCACAGGATGAATTAATTAAAAAGTATATTGCTTCTATTGGTGTAATATTCGGAGAATCCTATTCAAAATATGCCACTAGCAAATACAAATAATCATTCACGGTTTATGTGTAAAAAAATGATTGTTACCTGTAATCATAAGAGTTAGTGAGTATGTTGATTATATATTATTAGCGTGCGTGTGTGCATCGTGGCACTTGACTTACCTGTATTACGAGCGCGCCAGATATGTATCTATTATGTTCTTATGTTTATAATAAATACTTCACCGTTAGTTGGTTGTATTATTTACTTCTTGACAACCTTCTTCACGACCTTCTTTACTCCAGATGACTCGGAATCTTGAGCGGCGGCTGCTGCCACAAGAGCAGGAGCTGGAGCGGGCGCGGGCGCTGGAGCTGGGGCAGGAGCAGGTGTAGGCACGGCATCATCTTCCTGCTCTTCCTCTTCTTCGTCAGAATCATCGGCTTGAGTAGATGAACGAGGGATGTCGTCATCGCTGACAGTGTCGATCTCTTGAGTTGCTACAAGCTTCTTGTCATCGCTAGAGAGCTGGATGTGACACTTGCCACGAAGAGTTGTCTTGGGCTTGACAACACCCTGAAACAGCTTCCAGGTAACGCCGAACTTGCCACCAGCAAACCAAACACCTCCGCACTGAAGAACGACGGCAACGTGAGAGCCCTTGGCGATCAGGTCAACAGGAGTGAGGTGCTCGTTGTTAGCATCGGGGAAGATCTTGCGAGACTGAGGGTCGAACAGCTCGACATTCCAGGTGCCCTCCCAGATAGGAAGCTTGACATTGAGAGTGGGGTTCTTGGTGTGATCAGGCTCGCCATTTTCGCCCTTGGAAAACTTCAACATAGGTGTCCAGAAGAGTGCGACGTGCTCGGCGGTCATTGTGGATTTTCCAAACCACTCCTTCTGGTTCAAGAGCGCGTCCGCCTTGATCTTCTCTTCAAACTTGGCGAGATTGGCACGAAACTTGGCGATTGCTGGCGTATTATACTCCTCGCCGGGAAATTGGAGCGACATACTGTATGACTTGTCACCGGTCTTCTTGTCCACGAACTCGGAAACACCCCAAGTCATCATAAGAGGGGTTGCGATAAAGGTTGCGCTGTTGGTTAGGGCATTCAAGATTCCAATGCTCTTTCCACCGGAAGTATTGACCTTGGGCTTGGAATATTTGACATCCTTGGAGGGATTGAAAGTCTCACCGTTAATAATCTCTTTGGGAGTAGAACCGGAAGACTTAGTAGAGGCTGAGCTGGTAGAGGCGGACATTGTATTGACTGCTGGTTGGTTTGTTTGTTTGGCTACGATTGTGCGATGCTATATATATTATACATTCATAGTGAAATCAATTTTCCGTTTGGGAAAAATCGATGCTTTCTTAAAATGCGTAATTCATAAATCATAAATTAAGAATCAATAAAAATCAATAAAAATCAATAAAAATTTGTCAAACATAGTTAAAATAATATAAGTAATGTTAAGAAATAGTTATCTGACATAAATATTTTATATATTCCTAAGCATATACGCGCGGAGATATACGGCGTCATATATTGATAATAGTAATTAATGTTGTATTATAAGATATTAAAAAAAATATTATTATATATATAGAAACGGACAACCGACAATAGTTCACACACGCACATATACACGCACATACACGGTATTAAATGGCATTACACGGTATTATGAGCATAGGCATAGTTATAGACAACAATACAATTGATGTCGAGCAAAATGATGTAGAGCAAAATGTAAGTAACACATATGTTACATCTCCCACTGCGAATATACACGAGAATATGATCATTGCGAATACAGATAGTATTTCTGGTGGAGCAAGCGCGGTGGTAAGAGTCAAACGAAGACTGCCTACGAGTATTTTGGGAGGGCTGGGAGACGATAAACAGCAAGCGCGGGAGAATTCATTAAATTCTAAAATAAATAATAAATCAAATATAGTTAAGAAGAGGGTAAGTAAAAAGATGAGTGGGGATATTATAGATATGAGAAGTAGCAAAGGGACATACGATAAAAATGGGGAAGAAGATATTGAAAATGTGAAAGGTAAAGATAAAGAGAAAGAGAAAGAGAAGGAAAAGCTGTCGATAAAAAATTTCGAGACAATGTTTTCATACAAATATAATCTTGTAGAACTAAAGAAGATATGTTTACAGTATAAATTACCTCGTGTTGGAAATAAAGAGGAATTAATGTTAAGAATATATGATTATTTTAAGAATTCTGTATCCCTTTTAAATATACAGAGGGTATTTCGTGGATATTTACAAAGGAAGCTAAATATGTTAAGGGGGCCGGCATTAAAGAAGCGCGGCATATGTACTAACGATACAGATTTTTATACGATGGATGATATGGCGGAGATACCGACCTCGCAATTTTATAGTTATAAGGATGAAGACGGTTTTGTATATGGATTTAATATATTATCAATACATAACTTGATAATGAAAGAGTCAGATAGACCGAAGAATCCATATAACAGGAATGAGTTTTCGAATAAGATAAAGGATGATATAAAGCGTATAATAAAGATCTCGCGCATAATGAAGGCGCCGGTCGAGATAGAGATAAAGCAGGAGATATTAGATCCTAGGAAAAGAATGGAGATGAAGATATTGGAATTATTTCAGTTGATGAATTCGTATGGCAATTATGCGAATTCGGAATGGTTTACAAATCTTTCGCGAATTGATAATATAAGATTTGCTAGAGAATTGGTGGATATATGGAATTATAGAGCGCAGCTTACACCTGCCAAAAAAATGGAAATATGTCCACCACACGGGACTCCATTTTTAGGAACACCGTATCATATAAATATTGCTACAAATATAAGTCTGAATAACTTGACAAATGACACATTAATTAGATTTAATATTCAAATAATTGAGAATCTTATAAGGACATCTATTGATGTGGATAATAAGACCTTAGGTGCTCTATATGTTTTGTCGGCACTTACTCTAGTAAGCTATGAAGCAAGGAATGCGATGCCGTGGTTATACGAAGCCGCGGTTCATGGACCTGATTAAGTATTCCTTAATATTCTGTATGGCTATGTAAATATTGATGGGGAATATGATATGGACACGATGATAAACAATTTTACTATAGTTTGTAAATTATAGTAAAATAAACGCATTATTTTTGGGGGATCGGTATGGTATTTTATGACGATAATAGGAATCCTTTTTTAATAGGAACGCCAAATATAATATATAAGGTCTAAAAATACTTAAAAAGACCTCACCTATTAGTGTATACCAACTCAAGATGGCAAAGAAAACTTCCTCCTCTCCCGCTCCTGCAGCTGTTGCTGCTCCCACTCCCGTTGCTGCTCCTTCTAAGGATGCCGCTCCCAAGGCCGCAAAGGCTCCCAAGACTCCCAAGACTGATGCTGCTCCTGCCCCTACTCCCGTCGCCGCCACCGCCGCTCCTACCGAGGCACACACTGAGGGTGGTGCCGTTGAGGCTTCTTCCCTCTCGACGCTCTTTAGTGAGTTCGGTTCCAAGCTCCAGACTTTGAGCTCTGGACTGTCCTCTCTTCGCAGTGACTTCCGCACTCTTGAGCGCAACGTTGCTCGTGAGATGCGTGCCGCTCAGAAGGTTTCTAAGCGTAAGCGTAAGTCTGGCAACCGTGCTCCTTCTGGCTTCGTTAAGCCCACCCTGATTTCTAAGGAGCTCGCGGAGTTTCTTGGAAAGCCCGCTGGCACTGAGTGGGCTCGCACTGAGGTGACTCGTGAGATCAATGCCTACATCAGGCAGCACAATCTTCAGGATAAGGAGAATGGTCGCAAGATTAACCCCGATACCAAGCTGAGGTCTCTTCTTCAGCTTAAGAAGGGTGAGGAGCTGACTTACTTCAACCTTCAGAAGTATATGTCTCCTCACTTCGCCAAGGCTACTCCTGCAGTCGCCGTTGCCGTTGCTTCCTCTTAAATGCTTCAATGCACAATCCTTCTAACATATGATAGATATAAAACAAAATCAATAAAAATTAAAAAACAAAACCAAATAAAAATTGAAAAACAAAATCAATAAAAATGACATATCTTATTATATGTCATTTTTTACCCGATTAAAGAAAAAATCTAAAATCTAAAAATAGTCACCGGAAACAATATCACCATAGGTTTCAGCACCATGGAAGATTGTCTCACCAGACTCGATGATCCCACCAACAATATCGTGGTGCTGAAAATCCTGGATAGCACTACCCGCATCAAGAATGGTCGAACTTGCCTGACCTACAGCACCACCGAGGTGGCTTGTAATCTCAAGACCTTCATGAACAACGTGACCGACTTCGTGAACAATATGACCAAATTTCATTTTATATACTATATATATATTTTATTTTTTATATATTTTTTCCTATATTATATAAATTTTTCTATATTATATCGCTTTAATTCATAAACATAAAGTTTTCCTTTTTCATAATCTCAACAAGCCGTGGCCTATTTATGGGGCCGTTCATTATTTTGATTTGGTCATATATTTCCAAGTTATTATTATGATTTATATCGAACAGATGTATATTTTTCTGGGCATTTCGAACAATATTTGCCAAGGATTCGTTTTCGCTTATGACCCACTCGTAGAAATCATTGCCCACTATTATTGCCGTTTCATCCTTATATTTAGTAAACATTTTGTATGAATTAAATATTGTCATTGTAGAGGTAACCGGAGAGCGCATCTCAGCCTGAGTGGTCTTTTTATCCTGCGAATAATCACATCCGAACATAATACTCACTTGTTTGAATTCACCTATATCCATATTCAGTGTTTTTAATATACTATGAAAATCATACAAGATTACCTTTGATGAGGTCAAGCTCAGATAGCGGAGAACACGCGAACAACCATAGACAAACATATCCGTGTCTTCGCTTAAACAAGCATATACAATATTTTTCGAAACCAGATTCGCGCATAGAATATCAGCTTCGCCTGGTGCTTCATAATATGTTACACCGTATGCCTGGAGCAATGTTTTGGCATCTTGAATATGCTGTTGTTTTAATATAACAAATTTCTTCTTTAGTTGCTTCATCGCATTCCGCAATTCTTCACCATTTGTAGCAACATCTATATATGTGTCTTCATCTATTTCCACGGTTGTCACCTTTTCGTCGTCAACTTCACCTACTTCACTCGCTTCGCCCTCGGACTCTAGTCCATCCAAAATCAGTTTCAATCTATAATATTCTTCACGAGCACTATTCTTCGTCTTTCTTCGCAACTCGATCGTTTCAGTTTTTTCAACAGGCGGTTTCCCATCAAATATAAATATCGGTATTATATTATGCTCCCGAAATACAGATATCATTAAATACAAATTTTCTAAAAGAGCATTTTCGCCAAGATATTTATAGAGATATATACTAATATCTACCGCTATTTTTTTCCCAGAAAGAGAAGATAGAGGTATACAAGATATAGATTCCTTACATTTTGATTGAATGAAACGGTTCAACATGTGGATTCCCATTGTGTCTTCTTGTGAAAGATGTGTTCTTACCTGGGAATGGAGGCCTATTTGAAAATACTTTCGGGTTCTGTCTATATAATTATAATATATATTACGAATCAATTTTTTGTATTTTTAATCTAAATAATACACGTAAAATTGATATAAAAATAAATATCGTAAAATAGACATAGACATAGCCATAAACATCAGAATGCCCATAACGCGTCAACAAAGCAAGAAAATGAATGCAGCAAGTGTTCCCTCATCTGTCGCCACCACTATCACCAAAGCCAAACAATCGCACGGCATTGACTTCATCGATGCTTCGAAAGAGTGGAGACAAAACAAAATTAAATATGATAACTGCACCTTTGAATATATATGGATGTAACGCCATATTAATCACTACCCCCAATAACCGTCATCCGCATCGTTGATAATAAAACATTCGCATCAGATCCACCAGAAGACGCACCAGAAGATTCATTAGGTATATGTTGCGTCTCTAGTTTATTCTCTATCGCTACAATCAGTTTCAATAGATCATTGTTTTTATAATTCTTATAAATAAATTGGATAAATTCATCTATATTTTTATCATTTTTTTTAAAATTAAATATGTTTGTATTGTTGTCGATACACCATAATATAAAACTATTAAAATTGGCAATTAATATTGCGACAATAATATAATAAGCGAATACATTAGTCTCTTCTTTGTATAATTTATTTACTGTTATATAGTTCGCATCCGAACAATTTGATATAATATTATAATCTAGCCCCATATAGTCCAACACTTTAATACACTGAAATAATGAAAATATAGTTTCGTGCTGTATAGACTCGTAGAATTTTTTCAAAAAAACATCATATTTGTTTTTTAACTGTGTTGTTGTGACCGAACCAGGAAATTTAAAAGACTTGGGTGTTTCATATAACTTATCTAAAAAATTACGCCGCGTTGTTCTCGACGAGAATTTCTTATTCGTGTTTATATCAAAGTAGGTTTCAAAAAAAACATTCATAATTCGCGCCCATATTTCGCAGTAAGATTCGTATATTTTTATCTCCTTTTTTATCGAAAAAATATTCTGTAATCTTTTATTGGCATTTGTAATATTTAATAAAGAAAAGTCAATACCATAATTATGCATCGTCTCGTGTATAAAAACCTTGAACCATTCTTCTTTACGATAAACTATAATATTGGCATCGGTTTCACATACATCAGACACTCCACCATTTACGTTTACAGGTCTTAAAATATTATTATGACTATATTCATCTTCATATAACTCATAGTCATTATAACTTTCCGAACCAATATTGCCTGTATCCTTTTCTGCCTTGAAGCCAGGCAGTCGTCTTTTAAAAGGTGTCAAATAAATATAAGATGACAAATTAGTGCCGCACTTTATATCAGCATATTTTGCCAACAAATTCAACCACAAATATATTTTCAAAATACAATTCTTAAAATAGGAGGCGCCCTTTTTTCGTATATTATTTAATTCAAAATTACTATCTTCGAAAATAATAAAATAAACCGTTACACTTCGTTTATCACCTATATCACACTTATATTCTAAAACATATCTTGATTTTTCTCTAATATATTTTACAATGTTTGGTGGTATATAAGAACTAGATAATAACGATTTCTGTATTAACTTATCATTTGGATCAGTTATCCTTTTAAATTTATGCTTAAAACATAAAGATGTGCGTTCAATAGTCTTAAATTTCTTAAACTCATCGTCTATAAAATCATATAATGTTATTATTTGCTTATTTACTTCCGATTGTCTTGGGTTACTGATATCGTTGGTAGTCTGTGATTTATTAATACGCTTAAGCTTACTATAATACTTGTCGTTCCTCTGCATCAACTGTAATAAACTATAATCATTCCTTTTTAATTTTACGTGGCTACATTTTTCTAAAGGGTTATTATTTTGATGAAGTGGGGAATGAGTTGAGGAATAATCTGTTTCCATTTATATAGTAAACAGATTATTTATTATTTGGTATTTGGTATAAAGCATCAAACATTTACTGTATTGCTTCATAATCGTTTATTTTACCACTTTTTGTTCTTAATTTAGAGCGGACATGCATTATGTGCATAGATGGAGTAGTATGTTTTGTATGACTATAGTTTATAAGCTTGGCGTTATTCGTCATAAGCAATACTTTGGCAAGGTCATCATTTTGGCTAAATTTTGCCATAGTTCCATCTTCAAGAACACGAGAGTGACGACCGTTGAAGAAATCAGGATCAATTGCTACCGAGGATGGACGCAAGCTAACCTTTTTACCATCTATGGTAGTAGTAGGGTTCTTTTTACCGGCGACAGTTGCCAATTCAACATCATTTGAAATCCTCGACAAAATAGACGTTTCATCATAATATTTACTCTTTTTATTTGCGTCCATCGTAAATAACAAATAAAATTCAGGGAATGTTTTCAAGAATTTATTTCCCTGATAGTAGTGTTCTACTGATAACCAGCGATGCCCGTCCAAAGTAAATGGCTGACACCATTCATTTGAAATCTTTCTCCGCCAATTATTTTTACCGCCTTTATCATTATTACCACCGCCACCCATAAGATTCATAAAACCTTTCATGTCAGTTGGTGATACTACGTCACCCTGAGCAAACCCTGGCATTTTATTGGAAGATAGAGCGTGATGCACTAATCTTAATGAATCATTATAATGCGGGTTTGACGATTTATCTAAATCAGCAAGCTCCGACTCTATGTCTTTCATAAGAAATTTGTTTGTTGCCTCCATATCCTCTTTCATAAACAGCATAAATTGGGGAATATTCGTGTATATACCACTTAGTTCAAAACCCTGTAAACAACGCGACGTAATCTGTAACTTGACACAATAAGGTATTTCAGCAAATGTAAACATCTTCGTATCGCGATATGTTATTAAATCATAATGTTTATCAGTTTCCGACAGCATAATGTAGTGATCGGGAATAAATTCATACTTATCTCTTCTTCTTATAAGTTCAGTCGCACCTTTGCCTTTTGGTTCATCGAGTGCCACCATTGCCCCCGATTTAGGTTTACCACTTTTCATCTTCTCTATTTCTTGGACAATAAAATCTTTCTGTGATTTACTTACATTTTTACCACAATGTATAACATTGGTCATCGCAAATGCTTTATCATTATTATCGTGAAAATCCGTTTTGGAAAAAATAATAAGTTTAATATTAAGAATAATTTCTAGTGCTGATATAGCCCATTCATCTGCGCGAAATTCGCCAGCCCCTTCGCCTACACGAATCACATCGCGAAGTTGTTCAATATTATGAACCCCCTTCATAAAATTAACATATTTCATATTATCCTTTATGGCTTCGCGTTTCTCTTTTAATTCTTCATTTTCCGCCTTGAGAACCAACGCGCGTTCGCGTATCTGTTTTTTCTCAGACAAAGATTGTGAACCTGTAAGCCGTGTTTTAAGATCCTGATTCTCGGCAACAATTTCCTCGTTTCTTTGTCTATTTCTCTGTAATTGTAGACTAAAACTATCGTATAATGATTTATATGCCGAATATTGTTCTACACTTATTACTCCGGCAAGTTTTTCACGTAAGTTAATAATATTAATATCGCGATCAGGATAAACACTGCGAATAGCATCACAAATCGCGTAAAAGAAACTGTCACTATCAACCGGCGATTTTACAATATTGAATTCATTATTCATATAATATCTTTGTATCCAGGGTTGGTCAGGACGTTCACGAAAATTACGTAGTTCAGAATCAAATTGGTCCATCGTTTGAACCGGAAGTCTCTTCGGTATTTTTATAGGACCTTTGCCCACATCTTTAGGGGCTACAAGCGAAGCGTGAATAGCTGCTTGAATATCATCATCAGATTCAGTATCTTCATCTTCGGCGGCGGCGGCAGCGGCAGCGGATGCGGTTACTTTTGGGAGGGCTGGCTTTGCGCGTCCTTTGGCGAGAGCAGCGGATGGGTTTTCGGGAATAAAAACCGCTTTTTGTATTAACGTTTTTGTGACAAATGAATATATAAGCGGGGGTGGAGTTTTATCAAGATTTATGTCGCCTTCATCATCGAGAATCGAGGCAACAGTTTCCTCAAATAATTCATATACGCCTATTTGTGATATTACTTTGTCATTTTTAATAAGATAAATAGGATAATAAACAATATTTTTCTCGATAAATGTGTTTTTTATTTGCCCAATACTTATAATTGTATTAATACCCATTACTATTGCTTCATATAAGGGGGCTCTGTAATTCGTTTCTTTCGAATCAGATGGGTCAATCGATTTTAATTCAGTATAATTTACACTTGGATCAAGTCTTGAGCGAACCATTATATTATATTAAATATACATATTAATTTTATATTTATAAATGTTTATTTACTTACAAGTATTAAATATACCGCTATATATTCTATATAATCATATATACCTACAAATGATTACTTGTATATTAACAGGAGGACTCGGTAATCAATTATTTCAAATATTTAATACAATGTCGGTATCCATAGAGCTAAAAGACAAATTTATGTTTCCGAATAACCTATATGGAGGAACACGAACCCTTACATATTGGGATACATTATTAAAAGAATTAAAAAGTAGTATTATGATAAGACCATTGAATAGTTTAAAACTGCCTGTATATAAGGAGGTCGGATTTAAATACAATAAAATACAGTTATCTAGTAATATGGTAAAGAGAAATGGAGGTGTGTTATTATACGGATACTATCAAAGCTATAAATATTTTGAAAATAAATATGAAAAAATAGCCAAATATATTAAACTAGATGAACAGAGAAAAATAGTAAGAGATACATATTTTGCGGATAATAACATCGACATTATTCCTGCAAACCACGAAAACCACATCATTTCATTACATTTTAGAATGGGCGATTATAAGGAGTTACCTGGTTATCATCCAATAACGGATACTGATTATTATATAAAAAGTATAGGATTTATATTAAACAAGATAAAATATAGTGACGACACAAATCGTCGCGTGACTATATTATATTTTTATGAGAAAGAAGACATCGCTGACGTTCTTACAAAAATAGAACTTATAAAAAAGGAATACCCATTTATCGAATTTAAATGTGCCAACGGCGACTCATCGTGCACAGAAGACTGGCAACAACTATTATTAATGAGTTGTTGTCATCATAATATTATAGCGAATAGCACTTTTAGTTGGTGGGGCGCTTATTTTAATAACAATCCTAAAAAAATAGTATGCTATCCGAGTGAATGGTTTGGTGAGAATTTAAAAAGCCACGATGTATCTGATATGTGCCCACCTACGTGGCATAAAATCTAAAATTTCATAGGCATTGTATTAACAGGTGGCATTGATAGTGTCGCATTTACAGTCTGAACAGCCTGAGCATTTTTAATAAGATTTGTTTTATCAAGATCTTTCATTATATTTTCATAGTTTGTTTTTCGATGCTCAATGTCGCTATAATCTTCGCGCTGGACGGCTACAACTGGCGCAAGCATATACCAAGTATGCATTCTCTGTAGTTGAATCCAGAACTTATCAATTGCGAACAACGCGTGTTTTTCTGGTTCTTTTATTAATCTTTCGATTCCTGCACGTATATTACCAATTAGAATATTATAATAACTGTTTTTCACTATATAACCAGTAGTTGTTTGACAATGTGACACTCGGATACAAGTATCATCTACTTTCACATATGGAGGAACATTATTCCCTGCTATAAGTAATACATTCCAGGAGTCATTTGTATTTCCGTGGAAACTAAAGAATCTATTGACGTGTTGAACAAACTTTGCGCTGTCTAAAACTAATAAATCGTCTTCGCAAATCATCACATATGGCCAGTTATTCTTTTTTGCGATTTCGAGACATTTTAGGTGGCTCATACTACATCCAACTCTACCATTTTTCAATTTAATGGCATTAAATCGCCTCGGAGCTACAATACCAATACTTTTTAACTGAGATTCAATATGTTCCCTTCTATCTACTCTTGACTCAAGATTGATATAAATACAATGTTTTATATCAGAAATACTATTTATTAATTTATCGGATATATTAGTAGCCATCTTATGTAAAAAATATATATAATTATTTTTATATATATTTTTGGTTTATATATATTTTGGTTTATATATATTGGCGCATATATACCCTGTCTCGTGATCACGGAAACAATACAAAATTAGAGAAATATTTATCTGCTTTTAGGTCCTCGATTTTTTCCAACATTTTTCTATACTTAAGAACTGTTGGATGATTTAATTCGTTTGTTTCAAATAATACAATATTCTTAATAAGTTCAGATTTTAACATTTTCTTTGGCGCGGTAGTTGATTTTGTTTTCGGAGCCGTATTACTTAATGTATTAAAAAAAGATTTATTGCTGTTATTACTTGCTATAATATTATAGTAATTCCCTAAATGCGTAAGAATCTTCATATTATAATTTATAGAATAGTCTACTTCAAGTGATGGCGAATTATCAATATTGTATTTGTTTTTTATATATTCCATTGTAATCTTAGATGCCGTATCTGTAAAATATTCATTATCGTTATCATTATAATTATCATTATCATCAAAGTAGTTATGCGACGATGTTGAGTGAGATGAAGAAGCGGACGAAGTAAAATGGGTTTTCGAATCTTCTATACCATCGTGAAAAATCGGTGTATCACACTTAATTTCATTTTTTTCTGTTATAATACAATCCTGAGAACTCAATAATTCATCATAACTACTTCCACATCGTTTTAAAATTTTACTATTATTTTCAACAATAGGTTCATCATTGTCAGATTTAATATTAATTATAAGATTTGTATTATTTTCCAAATCTGAATCCGAATCTGTGCTATTATATAAATTAGGTTGTTGTTTTTTATTTTCATTTTTTATTTGTTTCCATTTACTATTTATTCTTTCCCAATCATTTTTATTTTTTTCTTTCTTATCTAGAGCGAAATCTACATCTTTACTTAAAAACATAATAATATTTAATTTGTATGGTATATTTATTATTATTATTATGTTTATATGTTTATATATTTATATTTTAAACATTAATTTCGCATCACAATTTTAATTCTTAAGTTCTTCAAGTAGATCCATATGTTTAAATATGGTTTTATTTGTAATACTAGGATACTCTTTCATCTTAGGTTTAAGCATACTAATAAATTCAATATTACTTATAATAGTAGCCCAAGATTCTTCAACGCTTGCTACTTTTGACAAGACTTCATTGGATCTGGTAATAATAATATAAACATTTTCGGTAAGCTCCTCAACTTCATTTGTTTTTTCTGGTTTACAAATATATGTGCTTATTAATTTCTGTATTTGTTTTATAATCTCGAGAATCTCTTCTTTTTCAATCACTTCATTAATCATAAGATTAACAACGAATAAACTCATCGCGCGTCGTTTGTCATTTGTCTTTGTATAATCACAGAACTTGTCATAGTTTTTCTTTGGATCGACAAATTCGATCGTATTAAATAGACTCATAAACTCCTTAAAATTATCCTCAAAAATCTTCTTAAAAATATCATAATCTTTCATTAAAGACTTGAACAATCGCGCATACAACTCCGAATAAAAACTATTTGAACTCGCAATATTAAAAATAGAATAACCGATTTTCATCATATTTTCATCTGATGTTTCGTGTGTTATCAACTGTGAAATCTCATTTTTAATATCCTGAATCACCGCTTCCTCATTTTTATCCGTGATCTTATTCAAAAACCCACGAATATTATCCATATGTTTCTCAATACCTTCGCTAATATGCTTTTGTGTTGTCTGAAAAGTGCGAATAGCCTCCCAGTCATCGTCCGTAATCTCATTTGTCCTAGGTTTCATCTTTTTGTATCCACCAGGACCTCCACTCACACCAAGTCCTAGACCCATTCCCAATCCCAATCCAGCCCCCTTTACATCTTTTTTGAGAAAAATAGGCGTCTTAATGTATGTAGGCGCCCCAACCTGTTCTGATAGTTTAGATATAATATTTAACGTTTCTTGTGACAGATTACATATGAATCCAGCATTTGTTATCTCCTCATAATCGACAATAGTATATTGTCTAAGATTCATATTTGAATTCTGATTAATCATTGCGTTAGCCATATGTCCTATTATTATATAATAAAATTCATTTATATCTATTTTATAATAAATATTTTATAATATTTTTCATAATTTATAAATTATAAAATACATCGTGCGAATAAATATAAACGCTTCTGTTAAAAACTGTTTCGTTAACTTTGCTAATGAAATTGTAAGATTTATTAAATGGCGCTATGTGTAAATTTTTCTCAGAAAAATTCCATTTATCAAAAACATCAGTATTAACACGATTATTACAACTTGTTATTAATATAAAATTAAATTTATTTTTAATATTCTCAAATATGGTAAGTATTTCCGTATTTTTTAAATTAAAAATAACATCACGTATTACAATAATCGACGAAAAATTTATATCTTTAAAACTTACCAAGTCTTTACATATAAATGTATGGTTTGGATGTTTTATAGAATGTGATTCAATTATATTTTCAACTATATCAATGCCTGTATATGTAATATTCGTGTCATTAAAGAAATTTGTTTTAGAAATCCAAGTTAAATCGCCACACCCTAGATCTAAAATAGATAAACAATTGTTTTTGTATATAAATTCATTTAATAAATTTGAACAGTTAGAGGAATTTTCTAATGAAGAACCTGGACCCGATAAAGGTATACTAGGGTCACCATTATTCCATATTTTTTTTGAATATATATTCTCAAATATAACTTTATTTTTACTTGTATTCATATTTTCAAATGATTTGTTTATAAAATAATTTAATGGCATATCACAGTTTAATATTTCGAGTTCTGTTTTATTTTGTAATTTTTTATATACGGAATTTACTAATACCGTCAATGGTTGATATTCGCGAATAATATTTTTATAATTATCGTAAGGTTTACAAACATATTCTTCTTCGCATTTATCAAAGTTTACAGGATATAAATTATCTAATCCATTAAATATGTGATAATTATCATACAAGCTTGAATCTTTATTTTTCATATTTTGAAGCATTTCATTCCCGATATCCGTCCATCCAATAACGCCTTGTGTTTTATTTAATAAATTTATCATATTTTTTTTCCATTCAATCATTAGTGGCGTATTCGGCTTACTACCAAAAATACCATTCCATAAGATAGTGTTATTTTCTGTTATGAAAAATCCATTTTTATTTTCAACAAGGTCAAATAAACTATCTAGAGAATCTATTACTAGAGTGTCGCTATCTAGCCAAATACCACCATAGTCGCAAATAACATTAACTCTTACAAAATCTGCTTGGTGCGCCGGGCATAATTTGTTAAAATAATTTGGTATATATTTTATATATTTTGTTATGTTGTTATGTTTAATCAAATTTACCTTATAACCTTTTTTATTTGTGGAATGTAAATATATTATTTTTCGCAATAGTGAAATAAGTGAATATTCTTTTCCAGTCCAGTATAAATAAACATTTCTAGTTTCCATATTTTATATATAATATATATATTATAATATATAGACAAAAATGCCAACAACATTATGCTTAATAGCTATTTTTAAAAATGAATCTCACATTTTTAAAGAGTGGATAGATCATTATTTAAATCAAGGTGTCGATAAGTTTTTTCTTCTAGATAATGGTAGCACAGATGAATATTATTCCATTTTAGAACCATATATAGCAGCAGGTAAAGTAGATTTAGTAAAAGACGCCAAGAAATATGCTCAAGAAGAACTATATAATAAACATTTTCTAAATAAATGTAGACGTTATGAATGGGTTATAGTATGCGACTTGGATGAATTTATATATGGTAGAAAATATTGTAGTTCTATTAAAGACTTTTTAAGTAAAGTTCATAATAATTTCTCGCAGGTATTTATTCCGTGGAAAATGTTTGGTTCAAATGGTTTTGATACTATTGATAAAGAACAACCGAGTAGTGTAATTTCTGCTTTTACAAAGCGAATTAATAACAACAATGATAAAAATAATAAATTTAGATCTTTTATATACAAAGGTAAAGTAAAATATATATTTAGTAAAACGATTGTCAGAACAAAATATTTAGTAAAAATCGGAGTTCATCATTCAAAAACACTAAATAAAAGATATTTAACATCATATATTTCGAAAAGTAATCATATTCACGAAATAAATGATTTCACTGAAATAAATGAAAATATAATTGAAAATTCGGCTTTACATCTTAATCATTACGCAATACAGTCATTAGATTGGTTTATGAGAGTAAAGGCTACCCGTGGTGATGTTAATGCCGGAGTTAATGAAAATACTAGAAATAAACAATATTTTCAAGAGTATAATTTCAATGATATTGATGACCTTGAACTGTCAACTATAACAAATAATATAGCACAATCCAAATAAATATTTATAAATCTACATATAAATCTACATATAAAATGTTTATTTGATAAATACTTAAATGTATCTGAATATATAATATAGAATGTCCGGAAAGTATCCCCCATCGAATCGCAATAGATATAATAATAGATATAAAAATGCTGAGGACGGCGATAAAGGTCATCCCCCGCAGTTTAGCAATCGTGATAATAACCCTAACCCTAGATATGATAATAGAAAAAATAACAGAATAATTTCAAGAGTCAAGGAGAATGAAGGTGACGGTTTGAATATGTCGACCACGGCCAACAATGGCGTTGATATTCCTTCGAATGACATCGTGGAAACGCCCGTGGAAAGCGGCGACGTCGTAGAGTATACTCCCAAAGAGTTCGACAAATGGGAAGACCTCGAGGGAATCATCAATGAGGATATTATGCGCGGAATTTATGCTTATGGTTTTGATACACCTAGTGTAATTCAACAAAAGGCGCTTCTTACGATGTTTGACAAGCGCGATATTATTGCTCAGGCGCAATCAGGAACCGGGAAAACGGGCGTTTTTACGATTGGTGCTCTACAAAATGTAGATCCGAAAGTAAACAAGACACAAGCAATGATTTTGGCGCCAACCAGAGAATTGGCAAAACAGATTCACGGTGTTATTTCCGGGATTGGGGTAATTAATAAAGATATTCGTTATCACGTATTGATTGGTGGAACATCTACGGATGAGGATGCCTTTCAATTAAAGTCAATAGTTCCGCATATAATTATTGGATGCCCTGGTCGTGTATATGATATGATGCGCCGTAATAATATTGTTGCCAAAGATATTAATATGCTTATCCTGGATGAAGCAGATGAAATGTTGTCTATTGGGTTCAAGGACCAGATTTACAATATTTTCCAATTTTTGAATTCAAATGTTCAGGTTGGATTATTTAGCGCTACTTTGCCAAATGAGTTACAGGCGCTTACGGATAAATTTATGCGAAATCCGGTGCGAATATTGGTAAAGTCGGAGTTGTTGACGTTGGAGGGAATTAAGCAGTATCACGTGGCGCTAAATGATGACTCGCAAAAATATGCCACATTAAAGGATATTTTCAATATTATCTCAATGTCGCAGTGTATTATTTATTGTAATAGCATTAAACGTGTGATGGATCTAACGGAGGCAATGATTAATGACGGGTTTCCTGTATGTTGTATTCACAGCAATATGGATAAGGTAAAGCGCGATGAGGCGTATATGGAGTTTAAAGCAGGAAAACATCGTGTGCTGATTTCATCAAATGTCACTTCCCGTGGAATCGACGTTCAGAATGTGCGAACGGTTTTAAATTTTGATTTGCCCAAATGTGTCTATAATTATCTTCATAGGATTGGGAGGTCTGGGCGATGGGGGCGCAAAGGAACGGCGATTAATTTTGTTACGCGATGGGATGTAAAAACGATGAAGGAGATTGAGAGGCATTATCATACAATCATTGAGGAACTTCCTTCCAATATTATTATCGATTAGTGTGGCGAGGTATAGACAGAACCATAGAACCATATAAATATTCGTATTTTTATTTTATTATTAATGTTTATTCATATAAATAATAAAATGATTGCTGATTTAACCAAATATTTAACAGAATTAAAAGAAGAACAGTTAAAAAAGCTGGAAGAGTTGAATCGGAAAATGGAAAATGGTGGGATTCCTAATGCCACCCCCGTGAATACCACTACCACTACCGCTCCTACTAACCCGGACAACATTTTCACAAATAATAAAACATCATTTAAGTTGCCTATTTCATATGTTGCCGATAAACGAGAAATAAATAAAAATATTTTAAATGATTTAGAATTAATTGAATCAAAAGACCCTTTAGGTAATTCATTATATTCTACCATTTTAAACCCGAAATCCACTTTTGGCAAAAGATTTTTAAACGACTGGAGCAAATATTATACTACTGATATTGTGTTTTTAAAGGATTCGCAGCAGTTTTATAAATCATACGAAAACCAGTATGGTGGAGACTTAAAGGCACCAGTAACAATGGTAGTAAGTGTAGATGGTAATGAAAAAACTATAAATCCACACGATATTTATGATGAAATAGACAAACTATGGATCGATATTGCTGGCGATGTAAACTTCAAACAAAGATTTAATTATATCGATGTTCCTATTTTAGAAAAACTGAATAAATCGCCAGGTGTTATGCAGTTATTGAGCATATACAACTTATCATCGCCTGTTATTTCTCTTTTGTCGCCCCTTATTTTGATGATTATTCCTTTTTTTATTCTTAAATTTCAGAAGATCGAGGTGACGGTATCAGGATATGTGTCTACGCTTAAGAAAATATTTGCGACACACCCTATTGGTAAAATGTTTTCATTGATGGATTTTTCTAGCTTATCGTGGGACAAGCGTATTTATCTGCTGATGTCTTTTGTATTTTATATTATCCAAGTCTACCAAAATATAATGTCGTGCTATAGATTTTATAAGAATATGATACTTATTCATAAGAATATTTTTATTCTTCGCGATTATTTCACTTATACGATAAATAATATGTCGCATATTTTGAACATTACCAGCAATCTTAATACATATAGCGAATTTAGAAAAGAATTAATATCTAGAAAAGAAAAACTGGAAAATTTATGTGATACTTTTAGCACCATTAAGCCGTTTAAGATTTCATTTAGTAAACTTATGAATATTGGAAAATTAATGAAATTAAATTATGAACTATTTGTTGATAATGATATCAAGGAATGCGTGAATTATAGCTTTGGGTTTAATGCTTATTATGAACACGTTGATGAAATAAAAGTGTTGATTGATGGTGGTAAAATAAATGCCTGTGTTTATGTAGAAAAAGGCGAGGATGATGACGCCGAAATTAGCACCATTCCTGAGACCATTCCTGAGACCAGTCCTAAGTCTAAATCTAAATCTAAATCTAAAGATAAAAAGAAAAAGAAATCTAAAAATATATCAGCAACATCGACAAAATCGGAAGCATCCGCATTATCTATGGCATCAAATAGGACAGACACAACAGACAAGACTGACCAGACTGATGCACACACCCATAACTCTACAAAGAATGTAACCAAATTTACCAATATTTATTATCCCCCATATGACAACCCGGTTAAAAACGATGTTGTTATAGATAAGAAAATAATAATAACAGGACCGAACGCTGCCGGTAAAACTACAGTTATTAAATCTGTGCTACTGAATATTATACTATCTCAGCAGATTGGATATGGATACTACGAAATGGCCGAAATTAAGCCGTATGATTATTTACATTGTTATTTAAATATTCCTGACACATCTGGTCGCGATAGTCTTTTTCAGGCAGAGTCGAGGCGTTGTAAAGAAATATTGGATTGTTTAGAGAAAGAAAAGGATAAGACGCATTTCTGTATATTTGATGAATTATATTCGGGAACAAACCCTTATGAGGCAGTAGCTAGCGCATATGGATATATAGATCATATTTCAAATATGAAAAATGTAGACTTGATGCTTACTACGCATTATATTCAATTATGTAAGAATCTTAAGACAAATAAAAATGTTAAAAATTATCATATGGAAGTAAATGTCAAATCTGACTATAATGTAGAATATTTGTATAAATATAAGAAAGGTATTTCAAACATTAAAGGTGGCATAAAGGTATTGTATGATTTAGAATATCCTGAATCTATTATAGAAAAAACGAAACAAATCCTTTCTACGCTTTAATAAATGATGTGGCATTATTTGTTTTAATATTATAAATGCTATTTTGGATATGAATAATATCAATAATATCGATAATATCGATAATATCAATAATATGAATATCGAAATATAACAAAGCGTTAAATTTTTTATTTTTATTTATGTATAATAATAAAAGATGGCATTTTTAAATACTCAAACAATATTTAATCTATTTATTACATTAATTGTCGCAGCTGCTTTATACTATTATATAAAATACAAGTTTAGGGTTTTGGAACTTACTCAACGTGAGCAAGCCAAGGTGCTTCAGAGTGTAATAATGACAATGAATAATACACAAGGCTACGGAGGTCATGGTCAATATAGTAATGATATGAGGGCTGGAGGAGTGGGCGGCCACATGTTGTCGGGCGACTTGTCGGATATAAACCAAGACATTGAAAGATTTAAACGAGTAAATAATGAGGAATTAATTGATGTATCCGATGATGATGAAGATGAAGATGACAGCGATTCTGATAGCGGAAGCAGCGATGGTGATAGCGAGAGTGGCAGCAGTGACAGCGAGAGCGACGAAGAGTCGCACAATACTAAAAAGATCATAATTGGTGGAAATATTGAATCTCAGACTATTGAACATTTAACAGGTCCTGATGTTAAAGTAATTGAATTAAGTCATCCTCTATATCCTTCGCAGAATGGAAATGATGAAGATGACGAAGATGACGATGACGTCGATGAAGATGACGAAGATGATGAAGATGATGAAGATGATGACAGTTCGGAAAACGGCAATGGCAATAATACGGCAAATATTGAAGAAGTAACAAGCACCTTGAACGGAGTAGAATATTTAGAGATTTTGGACAATGCTGAACACAAATTAAAAACTGATGCCATTGATGCCGCTGATGAAACTGACGAAATCTCAATTAAGGCCGTTTTTAAAAACAAAGAATCCGATACTCACACACACAATGATTTTAATGGAATGAATGTTCAATCACTTCGCCAACTTTACAAACAACGACTGTTGACTGAAGGAAAGAATATGAGCGAGGCGGCAATCGGCAAACTTACTAAGAAGGAACTTATCAAAAATTTACAACAGTAATTAATATATAGTTCATAAAATAAGTCATAAAAATAATATTATTTTGGGTAATATTATTTTTATATAGTTTTAGTATATAGATTTAGTATATAATACATATATTGTAAATGTCGTGGGGTACTTGTTATGCAGGTTCAAATAATATTCATTTTAATTTTCCGCCTATAATGGACGATGGTCGCAATTTTGCTACTTGGCAACCTGGTGCTGTCATTAATGAAAAAATTCGAGAAAATAATAATATAAACTCGAATTGGGACTATAGAACGTTTCTACAGACCAATGCTACTAAAATAATTGAAGGAAACTCTATATCCGCTTGTAATAACTGCGGCGCTTGCCCTCCACAATATATTGGTTCGCAAAATCCGATGTCACAATCTAATACACCATATGTGTTCGCTTCTCCACTCGATAATAGTCAGCCTTTTGGATACGAAACTAGCGATCTCAAAAATATGTATCTTTCTCGATACGAATTACAGAGCCGTATGATAGCTCCTTCGATTTCACAGTCACAGTATTTGTTACAGGGTGTTCCTCGGTCGAACTAGAGGTTATAGGCAGGTTTTGATGAGATATATTAATGTAACTACGCTGACCAAAAATAAAAATAAATAGTAAAAATATTTATTATTTTTTTAAATATATGTTAATTATTTTAAATATACATTAATTATATATAAAATAATAATTAAAAATGAAAAAAACGAGAAAACTAATAAAAGATGGTGGTAAAAAAAATAAACAGAAACCCGAAATAACAAAAGCAAAGGGAAAGACTAAGAAGTCTAAAGTAGCAGATGGAGGTGTTAAAAAACTTGCCAAAACATGGGCCGGAAAAGAAATTGAAAAATTTGTTGCGTGGCTTAAAACAGCAACTACTGAACAATACGAAACATATTTAAAAGCCCCACCTACGGCAAAAAATGATTTAGAAGCAGAATTGTCGAAATCAGGTATGGCTACTAGTGTAAAAGCTTTTAAAGTTTGTAAATCAGGTTTTAGTAGTAAACAACTATGTTGCGGGAAGGCATCGCGTTTTGTTGAATCTGTTATGGATGCTGTAAAACCGGGTAAAAAATTTGAATTAGTAGCTGTAAGTTATAAAATGCCAACCCCTCGGGTGGTAGAAGCCCAAAGTGTATTTAGCGTCAAAATGGGTAAAATAGATTATTTTAAAGGTTGTAGTGTAGAGAAAAGATCAGAATTATTAAAAAGTATTATGCATGCTGAAGAAGAAGTAAAACAAAAAGGCAAAGGGGCAGAAGCATTAGTAAAATCTATTAATGCAGAGCTTAAATCTTGTTCAGGTGGTTCTGTTTCATTAGCGGCAAAATTCCACAAAAAAGATGATGTTGATCCTATATTCGGTAGTGCTGTATGTGGCGGTGGTGGTGTATGCTTTGGTTCAACACAACAAGGTAAAGCATCTAGTAGACTTCAAGCGGTATTTAGTCTGAATGCCAAGGATCGTAATGTATTCTCGGTATGCGGACCTACTGTATCGAGAATGTTTCCGCGTATTGAAGTTGATGAAGATGGTTCTAGGATAAGTCCAAGAAGTGGAGCTACTCAAAATCTTGGGATGTGGGGCAGTGTATTTGATCCTGAAGCAAGACCAGCTAGTGAATTATTCCTTGAAAGTAGTAGAAGTAGCAAGGGTAAGGGTGCGGGTAAACCAGCAAACAAAGACAAAGACGACCAAGGCGGTGGAGGGTCAAACAACAAATTATACTATGCTGTATTTTTTTCAAAAAAAATATAAAAAATCCCAACGAACAATATTTTGCTTTATATGTTAAAATATTTTTTACCGATGATATAATTTAATCCTTTTTGTATATTATTAATTTCATAGATGAAAAACAAACCAACAAATGTAGATGTTAAGCAGTCAATCGTGTAATGATTTCGTGAAGCGCATATTAATATAAACCCCAATAAATATGCTATTATATATAATAGCCAATACGACGATCCGTAATACCTATAAAGGAGCCCTAGTTGAAAAACAATGTTTATAAAATGTCCGCTTATCCCAAGATTGTTACACGACCCCATATTCATTGAAGATGTAAAAAAATTAGAACCAAATACACAATTCTTACTGCTATCTGGTAATGTTGTAGATATAAAATATACATATGTTACTAAGCGCATCAATAAAAATATTACAAAATAAAATATGAGATACTTATACTGCCCATTAAATAAGAAAATTGCTGCAAAAATTACACCAGAAAACCAAACAAATATGTCACTAATAACATCTAAATATGGAATTTTGGGCGTATTTTCTTGAATAATATCGGGAATTACAATTTTATTAATAGGTTTACCGCGTTCATATACATATTTATTTATAAACGATTCTGATGCCAATATTATACCTATTAATATTACTAATGTGATTATTATTCTGAAGTATGTATTTTTAATCATTGAAATACTATATAATATATACTATATAATATATACTATATAATATATACATTATTTTCTAAGGACTATTAAACTAAACAAAAGCAAAATGAAATTAAACAGATATTACGCATTGAAATATTTGCCCAAAAAATTATCTCGTCGCGATAGAACATATGAGAAAAAACAGCTCGACAAATCAAGAAAATTATATACCCAAAAAAAATATTATACCCGAAAACGTGTTGCTTCGTATCCTGATAAAGTCTCAAAGCATATTTTGCGCGCTAGACGTATATATGCCATTGAAAATATACTTGCTTCCAAAGAATTGGCAAAAAAAACAGGATGTAGTATTGCCGCATTAAGAGCAATAGAAAAGAAAGGTGAAGGCGCGTATTATTCGTCTGGAAGTAGACCAAACCAGACTGCACATTCTTGGGGCAGAGCACGACTTGCTAGTTCTATCACGGGTGGTAAAGCTGCAGCCGTTGATTTTAATATATTAGATAAAGGTTGTAACCACAATACGAGCAAAGCATATAAAATGGCATTACGCGCAATGCGCAAACATTCACACGGAACAAGGCGTGTCCCTAAATCGACATATATAAAAAAAGGATAAACAAATTTAAAGGTGAGGATTATACTAATATTATTATCAATAACAATATTAGTATCAATATCACTATCAATATTAGTATCAATATTAGTGTCAATACGTATATAATGTCACGCATATTAAGTTTCGATGTGGGTATGAAAAATTTAGCGTATTGTTTGTTTCAAGTAGGAGAAAATTGTCACGATTATAAAGTGCTCAAATGGGATGTTATTAATCTGTGCACACCTATAGTTAGAAAATGTAACAATGGGGATTTAGGCGGATCACAATCTTGTATAAATGAAGCAAAATATTGTAAGGCAAAAAAGTGTGAGGGTGTAACTCATGTTCAAGATGTAGATGTAGATATAGATATAGATGTAGATGTAGATGTAGAGGACGAAACTGAATTTGAAACTGAAACCGCAAACATCGAATATTATTGTAAAAAACACGCCAAGAAATCAAACTTGAAAATACCCCCTAGTGATTTAGACATTAAAAAAATACGAAAGTGTAAATTAGCAGATATACAAGCCATCATTGATAAATATCAAATAAAAGATGTCAATAATTTAGGACAATCAACCCCACAATCAACCCCACGACAAAAAAATTCGAAAGATAAAATGATAGATATAATACAACGCGAATTGGCTAATAACTATCTGGAAAATATAGAGAATGTCCGGGCAACCGATATGGATTTAGTAACACTTGGTAAAAATATGATGACAGAATTAGATAAAATCGTTATTCCATATAATGATGATAATATTATGGGAGGGCTGGCACATACTGATAACAAATATAAAATAGATATTGTAATTATTGAGAATCAGATAAGCACCCTAGCTAGCAGAATGAAGACGCTTCAAGGTATGATAGCCCAGTATTTTATAATGAAACATAC
>Ga0209597_1000032_pt1 | contig 75504 bp, 78 predicted proteins | sample M_140625_MF_Meta_FD_187316 | JGI IMG/M metagenome (GOLD analysis project Ga0209597, IMG submission 187316) | Freshwater microbial communities from Lake Montjoie, Canada to study carbon cycling - M_140625_MF_MetaG (SPAdes) (version 2) | ecosystem: Environmental > Aquatic > Freshwater > Lake... | reverse complement strand
TTGGGTTGGGCGTGGTGGGCACATACACGCTCACGCAATCGCTGGGTAAGTGGCGGGCCACTTGACCACTCGGCGCACCCGTTAAAAATGCAATGGTCCAAGAGCCTTGATGAGGGTATTGCACCAAAAGGGCTTTCGAAAAAGCATTGCCACTGCCGGAAAACAAAGTGTCTGCCACTTGCTTCACGCTGGAGTAGATGCTGTTCACCACTGGAATTCGGGTAATGACCTTGGACCACTGACGCAGCAACCATTGACCAAAAATATTGGTCACAAACAAACCCGTGAAATAGATCACAAGGGCCACCAAAATCACCCCCAGACCGGGCATGTGTCGCAATGACTCCGCCACGCTGTGCATGCCGGGAATCACAGCATCGAGGGCGCCTAAAACGGCCAAGAAAATGCCGTCCATGGTGCCCACCAACCAGGTTAGCAACCAAACCGTCACACCCATGGGCAACCACACCAGAAGGCCAGTCAACAAGTAATGGCGGATTTTCAAATTCATTTTGGAAACCTCAATGGCAAGCGCATGAAGCGGCACATGCAGCAGACGCTGATGGGGTACTTGATTCACCCGCTGGCTTTGCACCGCCAGCATCTGACGGCTTGGCAGCGCCAGCGTCAGCAGGACTTGCACTGACTGCGTCTGCAGTAGCAGGCGCTGAAGTACCGGGCGACCCGCCTTTGAAATCAGTGGCGTACCAACCTGAGCCCTTGAGCTGGAAACCAGCGGCTGTCAGTTGTTTATTGAAAGTTGGCGAACCACAGGAAGGGCATTTTGTCAGGGGGTCATCTGACATCTTTTGCAAAACATCCTTGGCATGGCCACAGGATTCACACTTGTAGGCGTAGATGGGCATGTTGAGGGTTCTCGCTTGGCAATCACAAAACCTTCAATTATAGGTGGGTCCCTTGCAAAACATGGTGGGCGCCGTGCTTGTTTTTCATGACTTGCGGGGCCAAGGAGCCTATGAGCATGCCTGCCAAGCTGGCCAAAACACCCGCCAACTGGGCAGGAAATTCTTCACCTGCGGGGGTCATGAGCATTAGAAGCCATGTCGACAATCCCAATGCGATAGACAAAATAGCACCTTGGGTGGTGGCTTTTGCCCAATAGAGACCAAAGAGCAAGGGTATGAAGGCTCCGACCAAGGTTACTTGGTAAGCACCCGAAACCATTTCATAAATGGAACTGCCTTGCATTTGAATGGCATACAACAAGACCAAGGCGCTGAACACCAAAACTGTGACGCGCATGGCCAACAAGGACTGCTTGTCGCCCTGATGCGGAAAAAACTGTCGCCAAATGTTTTCAGTGAATGTGACGCTGGGCGCTAGCAAAGTGGCAGATGCACACGACTTGATGGCCGATAACAAAGCGCCAAAAAACAGCACCTGCATGACAAATGGCATTTGTGTCATGACCAAGGTAGGCAAAACCTTTTGAGGATCTTCTTGAATGAGTTGGGCTGCCTGCTCGGGCATGATGATCAGCGCACTGACCACCAAAAACATGGGCACAAACGCAAACAAAATGTAGCAAATGCCGCCAATGATGGGGCCCTTGGTGGCGGCATTCAAACTGTTGGCCGACATGACACGCTGAAAAACGTCTTGTTGCGGAATGGAGCCAAACATGATGGTGATGGCAGCTGCCAAGAAAAACAAAATGTCTTTCATGTTGGGTTCAGGCAAAAACTTGAACAAGTCTTGGCTGACGGCCAAGGCGATGACTTTGTCTGCACCACCGGCTTGATCACCGGCATACACCGCCAGTACCGCCAGGCCTACAACCAAAATAATCATTTGCATGAAGTCCGTGATGGCCACAGACCACATGCCACCGAACAAGGTGTAAGCCAACACCGAGACCACGCCAATGGTCATTCCCAATGGCATGCTGATCACACCATCTGACAACAAATTAAACACCAAGCCCAGCGCTGTGACTTGGGCCGAAACCCAACCCAAATAGCTCACCATGATAATGATGGAGCAAATGACTTCAACTGAACGGCCATAACGCTCACGGTAATAGTCGCTGATGGTGAGCAAATTCATGCGGTACAACTTGCCCGCAAAAAACAAACCCACCAAAATCAAACAACTTCCCGCACCGAACGGATCTTCTACGACGCCGTTCAAACCACTGTTCACAAATTTGGCAGGAATACCCAAGACTGTTTCAGCGCCAAACCATGTGGCAAAGGTGGTGGTCACAATCATGGCCAGCGGCAAATGCCTGCCAGCAATTGCAAAGTCTGCTGAGGTTTTAACGCGTTTCGCAGCCACCAAACCAATGGCAATGGTGACGAGTAAATAGGCGATGACCAATGTCAATAACACAATAAGACTCCTTAGATTTGATGAAATCTTTCGAATGCCTGAAGCACGATAAGGGTTGAAACAAAACCGATGACCACATAGACAATGGCCTGCAACAATCTGTTGGTTCGCTGCTGCTCTGCTAACAAAGCATTGAGTTGATTTTGCTCTTTCGAGCCAGCTGTTGAATGCTTCAAAAAGTCGTGCATCAAACGGGGCAACTGAGGCATTATTTTGGCGTATTGTGGGGCTTGTTCACGCAACTGCTGAAAAAATCTTTTAGGTCCTACTTGGTCAATCATCCACTGCTCTAGGAAGGGCTTGGCTGTATTCCACAAATCGAGTTCCGGGTCTAACTGACGGCCCAGCCCCTCAATATTGAGCAAGGTTTTTTGGAGCAATACCAACTGAGGCTGGACTTCCACGTTGAAACGGCGTGAAGTTTGGAACAAACGCAAGAGCACCATGCCCAAGGAAATTTCTTTCAGCGGCCGGTCAAAGTAAGGCTCGCACACAGAGCGAATGGCCGACTCCAATTCGTCGACTCGGGTATGGCTGGGCACCCAACCCGACTCAATGTGCAACTCAGCCACGCGCTTGTAGTCGCGCCTGAAAAAAGCACTGAAGTTTTGCGCCAAATACTCTTTGTCGTATTCAGTGAGCGTGCCCACAATGCCAAAGTCAAGGGAAATGTAGCGACCCATCGTTTCAGGCTCAATGCTGACTTGAATATTGCCAGGGTGCATGTCAGCATGAAAAAAACCATCGCGAAATACTTGCGTGAAGAAAAGCGTCACGCCATCTTTGGCCAGTTGCGGAATGTCGACGCCCGCGACACGCAATGCATCTACCTGACTGATGGGCAAGCCCTTCATGCGCTCCATGACGATGACTTCAGGGTGGCAGTAATCCCAATACATCTCTGGAATTAAAACCAAATTCAAACTCTGCATGTTTCGGCGAAGCTGCGCACCATTGGCGGCCTCTCGAACCAAATCCAACTCATCGTGCAAATGCTTGTCAAATTCAGCCACCACCTCGCGGGGTTTGAGGCGCTTGCCATCTGCACTGATTTTTTCAAGCCAGCCGGCCATCATGCGCATCAGGTTCAAATCTTTTTCAATGGCCTGCAGCATGTTGGGCCGCAGCACTTTGACCGCCACCTCTTGCACCAAACCCTCTTTGTTTTTCCACAAAGCAAAATGGACCTGCGCAATGGAGGCGCTGGCCACTGGCACATGGTCAAAGGACTCAAAGATTTCAGACACTGGCCTACCAAAAGCTCGCTCAATGGTGGCCACGGCAATGTCTGAACTGAAGGGCGGCACTCTGTCTTGGAGCTTGGCCAATTCAACGGCAATGTCGTCAGGCAATAAATCTCTGCGAGTCGACATGACTTGTCCAAACTTCACAAAAATAGGCCCAAGTTGTTCTAGCGACAAACGCAAACGCTCGCCGCGCGAGAGTTTGTAAACACGACCCAAAGTGAGGGCTTGCGACAAAATTTTCAAAAGAGGCTGCTTGAAGTTAGACAGCATCAACTCATGCAGACCAAACCGCCAAACAGTCCACACAATGAAAATGCCCCGAAACATTCGGTTCATAGAGCAGTCCTGTGTAAGTCGTTGCCAGGTGCAGGTTTGCGAATAAATTGCTGCATGGCCTGAAAGGCTTGCCGACCCATTGAGACCAGGGTATTGGCAGCGGCATCGCCCATCAATTTAGACAAGTCTTCCTCGACATCCCATCGGACATGGTCAATTAACCAATTGACTTCGGCAGCCAACTGAACGTCACCCTCAATGTGAACGCCCGGCTTTTCGCCTTTCATCACGGCCGAGGCCATGGCCAAAGGCGATGCATCGGTTAAGCTTAATTTAAGGTCAAATTTTGGCTGGCTTACACGCTCCAGCAGACCCGCAGGCGTGGGCGAGAGCTGAATGATTTTATCTTGCCACTGCAATTGAATGCAGCGCCCCTTCTGACGCTTGAGCCTGCTTAGCGCTTCAGGTTCAGCGCCTATGACGTGATTCAAAAACAAAACCAAACGATTGATGGACTCGTCCATCACCCAAACAGGGGGCTGAGCGTGAGTAACGAATTGCTCAATTGCTTCGCCGACGAAAGAAAAAGGGGACTGTGTTGCCATAGTCCCCAATTATTCCCGAAAGACTGGCCAGTGCCAGCCCTTCACTCAGAATGTCTTTAAATTATTGCAGGGCTTGTACGCCAGCAACCAACCAGCCGCTGTTGCCATTTCGGGGCTTGGTCATGTTCCAAACTTCGCGGAAAGGGCTAGGCGCGGATTCAGCTTCTTCGCGAATGACACCGTTGAATTCAACGCTGGCCATGTAAACCTCGGGCAACTCTTCAATGCCCAACAACTGGGCATCCAACTTAACCACCTCGGTTTTGTTAGGTTGGCCAGGAAAATTGACTTCGCGCTCTGCCAGCTGGCTCTTGATTTCAGTCAACATGCCATCGGTCATCATGGCCTTGAGAGAGTCCATGTCGGCACGGTCCCAGGCGTCTTGCAAAGTAATGAAGTTGCGCTTGGCTGCCTCGACAAAGTTGTCGGTGTCGAATCCTTCGGGCACGCCCCAAGTTTGTGAACCCTGAAAGGCTGTGGGCTGTGAGCCACCAATGGCAGAGCCAATCATGGAGCCGCCCGCGTGGGCTGGGCTCTGGGTATTGGCAGCAGGCGTTGGATCAAAGCGCGTGTTTTGTGATTCCCATGGTCGGGCCGAAGCATCGTTACCCACTTTTTCTGGGTTGTACTGAGGCAAGCTTGCAGGCGTCTCAGGCCTTTGACCTGCGCCTTGGTAGGCTAGGCCCCCCTGCTGCTGAGCAGCACCGCCTTTGCGTGAGCGTAAGAAGTAACCAATGACGCCCACCGCCACCATGGCCAGCAAGGCAAACATAAGCATGTTGCCAAATGCTTCACCCATGCCTAGGCTGCTAGCCAACCAAGCCAATCCCAAACCAGCGGCCAAGCCGCCAAGCATGGCACCCCATGGGCGCTTAGCAGGCGCAGCAGGTGCCGCCGCAGGGGCGGCTGGAGCTGCCGCTTGGCTAGGTGCTGCAGGTTTAGCCGCATCACGCTGCGTGACGTTGCTGGACTGTTGGCCAGAAGATTTACCACCGCCCATGCGACGTGCGGCCTCTGCGTTGAAGGTGCTGAGGACCAAAAGCATGGTCAAGATTAAGCCGAAAAGTTTGTTCACAATAAACTCCGAATCAGAAAAGAACGATCAACATTTAATGCCAATGTGTAAGGCTACCACCCCTGCACTCAAGTTGTGAAATTCAGCATGCCCAAATCCGGCATTTTTCATAAGGGCTTTCAGCTCTTCCTGGCCTGGGTGCATGCGAATTGATTCTGCCAAATACCTGTAACTGGCGTCGTCACCGGCAACCCACTTGCCCAATTGGGGCAAGATGTTGAAGGAATACCAGTCATAGGCCTTTTCTAGGGGCTTGGCCACTTTAGAGAACTCTAAAACCAAAAGCTTCCCCCCTGGCTTTAAAACTCGGCACATTTCCTTCAAAGCCAAATCTTTGTGCGTCATGTTGCGAAGCCCAAAAGCCACGCTCACCAGATTGAAATGATCGGTGGGAAAAGGCAGTTTTTCAGCATCACACACCAGCGTTGGCAAAATCACGCCCTGGTTGACCAATCGATCCCGTCCTGTTCGCAGCATGGCTTCGTTGATGTCGGTGTGAACCACTCGACCCGATGCACCCACCTTTTTTGAGAATGCCAAAGACAAATCGCCCGTGCCGCCTGCAATGTCGAGAACTTGGTCACCCTCCTTGAGGTTGGCCACCTGCAGCGTGTAGGCTTTCCAAACACGGTGCAAGCCTGCAGACATGAGGTCGTTCATGATGTCGTATTTGGACGCCACAGAATCAAAAACGCCCCTCACATGCTTGGCTTTTTCCTGCTCATCGACAGTTTTGAAACCGAAATGGGTTGAACTCATTGCCTAAATCCCATCAGTGAGAGTGGCCACACGATGCACCCGCCGCACTTGGCATGGCATCGTCACGTTGCGCACCCGCAGCCTGCAAGCGTTCGTTGTATTGAGACCAGAGACCGTCTTGCTCCGAGCCCAAATGGTACAAATAGTCCCAAGAAAAAATACCGCTGTTGTGGCCATCTGAAAAAGTAGGCTGAACCGCGTAATTGCCAACCTGCACCAGTTCAACAATGTCAACTTCACGCTTGCCTGTTTGCAACACCTCTTGTCCAGGACCGTGGCCTTGCACTTCTGCAGATGGCGAGTAAACGCGCATGAGTTCAAAGGGAATTCGGAAAGTTTGACCATCCGAAAAACTGACCTCTAGAGCACGACTTTGCCCATGAAGGGTCAAGGCTTGTGGTGTGGGTGCACCTGATGTCAATCCGGCCATAAGGCTTTCTTTCGTGATTCTGTCGTTAAACCAAAACGCGCTCTATACCGCCTGCATTGGCGGCCGCCACATACTCGGGCATCCATTGCTCGCCCAAAATGTGTTTGGCCATTTCCACCACGATGTAATCGGCTTCCAACAAGCCATTTTTCAGATCGTCACCAAAGCGTGATAAGCCTTGCAAACAGCTAGGGCAGCTGGTCAAGACCTTGATGTTTTCTTTTTCGCCAACCATACCGCTGTCACGCAATTGGGCTTCGCCTTGAAGTATTTCTTCTTCCTTGCGAAAACGCACTTGCGTGGCGATGTCAGGGCGTGTGACACCCAAAGTACCCGACTCGCCGCAGCAGCGATCGGACTTCAAAACCTGTGGGCCCAACAAAGACTTGACAGTCTTCATGGGGTCTTGCAACTTCATGGGGCTGTGGCAGGGATCGTGATACAGGTAGGCGCCGTTGTTGCTGAGTGTCATGCCTTTTTCAAGCAAGTACTCATGGATGTCAATGATGCGGCAACCAGGGAAAATTTTGTCGAACTCATAGCCCTGCAACTGGTCATAGCAGGTACCGCAACTGACCACCACCGTTTTGATGTCCAAGTAATTCAGGGTGTTGGCCACGCGGTGGAACAAGACCCGGTTGTCCGTGATGATTTTTTCGGCCTTGTCAAACTGACCGCTGCCCTTTTGGGGGTAGCCGCAGCACAAATAACCAGGCGGCAAAACCGTTTGCACACCGGTATGCCAGAGCATGGCTTGCGTAGCCAAGCCCACTTGGCTGAACAAGCGTTCTGAGCCACAACCGGGGAAGTAAAACACCGCTTCTGTCTCGGAAGTGGTGGTCTTCGGGTTGCGAATGATGGGCACGTAATCTTGATCTTCAATGTCCAGCAAGGCTCTAGCCGTTTTCTTGGGCAAGCCACCTGGCATCTTCTTGTTGATGAAGTGAATGATTTGCTCTTTGATGGGCGCCGCACCAATGCTGGCAGGTGGCGCTTTGGTTTGCTTGCGTGCAAAAGTTTTGAGCAAGTCGTGGGCAATGCGCTGCACCTTCATACCCACTCCCACCATGCCAGCACGCGCCAGCTTGATGGTGTCAGGGTTGGTGGCATTCAACATGAACATGGCTGCAGCATTGCCGGGACGGAATGTTTTTTGACCCATCTTGCGCAACAAATTGCGCATGTGCATGGACACTTCGCCAAAGTCAATTTTGACGGGGCAAGGTGAAAGGCACTTGTGACACACAGTGCAGTGGTCGGCCACATCTTCAAACTCTTGCCAGTGCTTGATGGACACACCGCGGCGTGTTTGCTCTTCGTACAAGAAGGCTTCGACCAACAGTGAAGTGGCCAAAATTTTGTTACGGGGGCTGTACAGCAAATTGGCGCGTGGCACATGCGTGGCGCACACGGGTTTGCATTTACCGCAACGCAAGCAATCTTTCACACTGTCGGCAATGGCGCCAATGTCTGACTGTTGCATGATGAGCGATTCGTGGCTCATCAATCCAAAGCTGGGGGTGTAGGCATTGGTCAAATCGGCTTGAATGTCCATGCCTTCGGGGCCCTGTACTTGGCGCATCAACTTGCCTTTGTTGAAACGCCCTTCAGGGTCAATGCGCTGCTTGTAATCGGCAAATGGCTTGAGTTCGGCATCGCTTAAAAACTGTAGCTTGGTGATGCCAATGCCGTGCTCTCCTGAAATAACGCCATCGAGGCTTCGCGCCAAAACCATGATTCGCGCAACCGCTTCGTGCGCGGTTTGCAGCATGTCGTAGTCGTCAGAGTTGACTGGGATGTTGGTGTGCACATTGCCGTCACCCGCGTGCATGTGCAATGCCACCCAAACGCGGCCTTTAAGGATGCGTTTGTGAATGGCCACACACTCGTCCAAAATAGGCTGGAAGGCAGCGCCCGTGAAGATGGTCTGCAAGCTTGTCTTGATTTGCGTTTTCCAACTGGCACGCAAGGTGTGGTCTTGCAATTGAGGGAATAAAGTTTCTACGCCGTGCAACCAGCCTTGCCACAGGTCACGCACCTCGTGCACCACCGCCAAAGCTTGTGAAACGCGCTCTTCTAGCAATTCTGCAGAAGCAATTTCGCTCGTATCTTCGTCTTTGCCCAAAGGCAAATTGCCCTTGCTTAAAAACAGTTCCAACTCGTTGCACAACTTGATTTTGTTGCGCAAGGACAATTCAATGTTGATGCGTTCAATGCCGTCGGTATATTCGGCCATGCGCGGCAAGGGAATCACAACGTCTTCATTGATCTTGAAGGCGTTGGTATGTTTGCTAATGGCCGCTGTTTTTTTCCGATCTAACCAAAACTTTTTACGCGCTTCAGGACTCACGGCAATGAAGCCCTCTCCACTGCGTGAGTTGGCAATGCGCACCACTTCAGAAGTGACTTTGGCCACGTCATCGGCGTTATCGCCCGCAATGTCGCCCACCAATACCATTTTGGGGAGACCGCCGCGTTTGGACTTGGTGGTGTAGCCCACCGCCCGCAAATAACGATCGTCCAAGTGCTCTAGGCCCGCCAGCAACACGCCTGAGCGTTTTTGTTCGGCAAACATGAAGTCTTTGATTTCGACAATGCTGGGCACAGCGTCTTTGGCGTTGCCAAAGAACTCCATGCAAACCGTGCGCGTGTGATCGGGCATGCGGTGCAAAATCCAGCGCGCGCTGGTGATCAAGCCGTCGCAACCTTCTTTTTGAATACCTGGCAAACCTGCCAAAAACTTGTCGGTCACATCTTTGCCCAAGCCTTCTTTGCGGAAGGTCGAGCCAGGAATGTCGAGTCTTTCTTCGCGAACCAGCGTGGTGCCATTGGCTTCGAAATATTTCAATTCAAAGCTGGCCATTTCAACATCGTGAATCTTGCCAAGATTGTGGTTCAAGCGGGTCACCTCGAGCCACTGCGCATCGGGCGTGACCATGCGCCAGCTGGCCAAATTGTCGAGTGCAGTGCCCCACAACACGGCCTTTTTGCCACCCGCATTCATGGCTATGTTGCCGCCAATGCAGCTGGCCTCAGCAGACGTAGGATCAACGGCAAACACCCAACCGGCGCGCTCTGCGGCATCGGCCACGCGCTGCGTGACCACGCCCACTTCGGTCCACAAGGTGGGCACTTGTTTGTCGAGCCCGGGTAACTGAAGCATCTCGACGCCAGACATGGCCTCGAGTTTTTCGGTGTTTATAACAGCACTGTTCCAAGTCAGCGGCACTGCACCGCCGGTATAGCCTGTGCCGCCGCCCCGCGGAATGATGGTCAAGCCCAAGGTGAAACAAGCTTTGACCAAATTGGCCATCTCGGCTTCTGTGTCAGGGGTTAGAACCACGAAAGGATATTCAACACGCCAGTCAGTGGCATCTGTGACATGGCTCACGCGTGACAAGGCATCAAATTTGATGTTGTCTTTGGCTGTGTGCTTGCCGAGTCCTTTTTGCGTCTTACGGCGCAACTGGGCCATGGCCGTAAAAGTTTGATCAAACAATTTGACCGCATGGCCCGCCAACACCAACAACTCACCCACCAAGCCGTCTCGCAAAACATCTGCTTCGGGTGTGCGGCGTTTTTGAACTTCACCCAAGCGGTGTTGCAAAGCTTCTACCAACTGCTTTCGGCGGCCTGGGTTGTCCAGCAAGTCGTCTTGCAAATAGGGATTGCGCTGAACCACCCAAATATCACCCAAAACTTCGTAAAGCATGCGGGCAGACCTGCCCGTGCGGCGTTCGTCTCGCAGTTGATTGAGCAGGTCCCAGGCACGATTTCCCAACAAACGAATCACAATTTCTCGATCGGAGAAGCTGGTGTAGTTGTATGGAATTTCGCGCAAGCGGGGTGACGAATCGTCAGCCTGCAGGAGGTGTTGGAGCGTGGTTGGAGCGTTCATTAGATTTAGGCGGGATTTTACTTCAGGGGCTAATTCACGCACCACAGGTGGGGACAGTGACCCCAGACTTTGAGTTTCATCATGGAAAGCTCGGGTTGTCACCAAAGCTTCATGAGGCTGTAATAGGATGTATAAACCATGAACTTATGCTCATCTCTGATACAACACTCAAAGGAGAACTTATGAACTACAAAAAGACACTCGCCGCTTTAGCTGTGGCCGCATTTGCAAGCTTCAGCGCACAAGCCCAAACTGAAATTCAGTGGTGGCACTCGATGTCTGGCGCACTTGGCGAATGGGTTGGTGACATTGCCAAAGATTTCAACGGCAAGCAAAAAGATTACAAAATTGTGCCCGTCTTCAAGGGCAACTACGACGAATCCATGACGGCCGCAGTGGCCGCCTTCCGCGCTGGCAATGCCCCACATATTTTGCAAGTGTTTGAAGTGGGCACTGCCACGATGATGGCTTCCAAAGGCGTGGTGGTCCCAGCAGAAAAAATCATGCGCGATGCAGGTTATAAATTTGACCCCAAATCCTATGTGCCCGCCGTGTCCGGTTACTACACAGCGCCCAACGGCCAAATGATGTCTTTCCCGTTCAACAGCTCAACCACCGTGATGTGGTTCAACGTGGATGCCCTTAAGGCAGCTGGCGTTTCGACCGACAAGCTTCCTCAAACATGGCCTGAGGTCGCTTTGGCCGCGGCCAAACTCAAAGCCAGCGGCCACAAGTGCCCCTTCACGACTGCTTGGCAAGGTTGGACCCAGTTGGAGAGCTTCTCCACTTGGCACAACACCGAATTGGCCACCAAAGGCAACGGCATGAAAGGCATGGACGCCCGCTTGGTTCTTAACTCGCCTTTGCATGTGCGCCATATAGAAAACTTGGGCAACATGGCCCAACAAGGCCTGTTTGTTTACAAAGGTCGCGCCGGTGCTGCCGGTGCCACGTTTGAGTCTGGCGAGTGCGCCATGTACACCAACTCATCGGCTGCTTATGCCGGTATCAGCAAAAACGCCAAGTTCAAGTTTGCCGTGGGCACCTTGCCTTATTACCCCGATGTGGCCGGTGCGCCTCAGAATACCGTGATCGGTGGCGCCAGCCTCTGGGCCATGGCAGGCAAGAAAGCCGAAGAGAACAAAGGCGTTGCAGCTTTCTTCAATTACCTGTCTGACCCAGTCGTTCAGTCGGTGAACCACAAGCGCACCGGTTACTTGCCTGTGACAATGGAAGCCTTCACGATCACAGAAGCTTCGGGCTTTTACAAGCAAAACCCCGGAACTGACGTGTCGGTCAACCAGATGATTCGCAAGACCACCGAAAAGTCGCGCGGCATCCGTTTGGGCAACTATGTGCAAATCCGAACCATTGAAGACGAAGAACTCGAACAAGTCTGGGCGGGCAAAAAGTCTGCCAAAGACGCCTTGGACAGCATCGTCAAGCGCGGCAATGAATTGCTCGAGAAGTTTGAAAAAGCCAATAAGTCCTGATTTTTTAGGTCTTTTTTAAGGCAAGCCAGCCGGTGTTCGCGTCGGCTGGCTTGAATGATTTTGAGCAGCGATAAAAAAGTTATTTTTCGGTCCAAATGGTTGCCTTGGGTGCTGATTGCACCCCAAGGCTTCATCATTTTGGCGTTCTTCTTTTGGCCAGCCGGTCAGGCTTTGGTGCAGTCTTTCCAACAGTCTGATGCTTTTGGCACTTCGGTTCAGTGGAGCGGCCTGGACAACTTTGTCGCTTTGTGGCGCGATGAGACCTATTTGGAATCGTTCAAAACCACCGCTTTGTTTTCGGTATTGGTGGCAGGCTTGGGGATTTCGCTGTCATTGGTTTTGGCCTTTTTCGCCGACCGCGTGGTGCGGGGCATCTGGTTGTACCGCAGCCTGCTAATCTTGCCTTATGCGGTCGCGCCAGTGGTGGCTGGGGTTCTGTGGTTGTTTTTGTTTTCGCCGTCGGTGGGCTTGGTGGCCTATGTGCTTGGGAAATTCGGCGTCGAATGGAACATTTTGCTCAACAGCACCCATGCAATGACATTGGTCGTGATCGCTTCGGTCTGGAAGCAAATCGCCTACAACTTCTTGTTCTTTTTGGCAGGTTTTCAAAGCATTCCCAAATCACTGGTTGAAGCTGCTTCCATCGATGGTGCCAGCGTTTGGCAGCGGTTTTGGACCGTGCAATTACCACTATTGACCCCCACCACTTTTTTCTTGTTGGTGGTTAACACGGTTTACGCCTTTTTTGAAACTTTCGGCATCATCGACGCCACCACCAAAGGAGGGCCTGGCAAAGACACGGCCATATTGGTCTACAAGGTCTACTTTGACGGCTTCAAAGCCATGGATTTGGGCGGTTCGGCTGCGCAGTCGGTGGTGCTCATGGCGATCGTCATCAGTTTGACGGTGCTGCAATTTCGCTATGTCGAACGCAAGGTGAATTACTAACATGGTTGAACGGCATCCTTTTTTAGATCTGATCTCTCACGCCCTGCTGGCTTTGGGCGTGATGGTCATTGTGTTTCCCATCTACCTCGCCTTAGTCGGGTCAACCCATTCGGCACAAGACATGGCGCAGTCGCCCATACCAATCTGGTTTGGCCAAGATGCTTGGCTAAACTACCGCACCATATTGTTGGGCGAAGGCCCCGGTGTGACCAGCCAAGTGCCAGTAGCGCGAATGATGTGGGTCAGTTTGGTCACGGCCCTAAGCATTGCATTTGGCAAGATCGTCATCTCTTTGCTAAGTGCTTTTGCCATCGTGTACTTCAATTTTCCATTTCGCAAAGCGGTGTTTTGGGGCATCTTCATCACCTTGATGTTGCCGGTCGAGGTGCGGATTGTGCCGACCTACCAAGTGGTGGCCGATTTCGGGATGATCAACAGTTTTGCGGGCTTAACCATCCCCCTCATTGCTTCGGCCACGGCCACTTTTTTGTTCCGGCAATTTTTTCTGACGGTGCCCGATGAGTTGGCCGAAGCAGCCAAGATGGATGGCGCCTCACCCATGCAGTTTTTTTGGGATGTGCTCTTGCCTTTGTCGCGTACCAGCATTGCGGCCCTGTTTGTGATCCAGTTCATCTATGGCTGGAACCAGTACCTATGGCCTCTGCTCATGAGCACCGAAGAGCGCATGTACCCCATTGTCATGGGCATTCGCAGCATGACTGCTGGAGCCGACTCGCAAGTGCAATGGAACTTGGTCATGGCCACGGCCATTTTGGCCATGCTGCCACCCGCCTTGGTGGTGGTTCTAATGCAAAAGTGGTTCGTCAAGGGCCTCGTTGATACTGAAAAATGATGGCTTCAATCACCCTCTCTCACCTTCAAAAAACCTATGGCACAGGCGCTAAGGGCAATACCGTCATCCAAAATCTGAGCGCTGACATCCACGATGGCGAATTTGTGGTCATCGTCGGGCCATCAGGCTGTGGCAAGTCCACCCTGCTGCGCATGGTGGCGGGTCTTGAAGAAATCACCGCAGGCACCGTGTCGATTGGTGAGCGCGTGGTCAACGACCTTGAGCCCGCTGAGCGAGACATCGCCATGGTGTTTCAGAACTACGCGTTGTACCCACACATGAGCGTCTTCGACAACATGGCCTATGGCCTGAAAATCGCCAAGCGACCGCTGGAGGAAATCAAGGCACGCGTGGACAAGGCCGCCGCGATTTTGGAGCTGTCTCAGCTGCTGCAACGCAAGCCGCGCGAGCTGTCCGGTGGCCAGCGCCAGCGTGTGGCCATGGGCCGCGCCATCGTGCGACAGCCTCAGGTTTTTTTGTTCGACGAACCTCTGTCCAACCTAGATGCCAAACTGCGCGCCCAGACTCGGCTAGAGATTCAAAAGCTGCACCGCGAGTTGGGCATCACCAGCCTTTTTGTGACGCACGATCAGGTCGAAGCCATGACCTTAGCCCAACGCATGATCGTGATGAACGGCGGTCACATGGAGCAATTCGGCACGCCAGAAGAGGTCTATAACCGCCCAGCCAGTACTTTTGTCGCCAGTTTCATCGGCTCACCCCCCATGAACCTGCTCCAACATTCTCCTGGAACGCCTACAGGGCAAATTCTGGGTATCCGCCCCGAGCATCTGGACATCACGCCAGTACCCGAAAACGGTAGCTGGTCGTTGACGGTGGACACGGTGGAACTGCTGGGCGCCGAGCGCCTGGTGCACGCCCGCTTGGGGCCAGAAACCCTCACCTTGCGGCTGGACGCATCGCTGCCCGCACCTGATCCGGGCAGCACGTTCCACGCCACACCACGCGCCGAACGCTTGCACTGGTTTGATGCGCAGACCCAAAAACGCATTGCTTAAAATGACTCGATGAAACATTGGCCCTACCCCAGCTGGATCGCCCACCGAGGCGCAGGCACTTTAGCGCCCGAGAACACACTTGCCGCATTCCGCAAAGGCGCCGAGTACGGCTACCGCATGTTTGAATGCGACGCCAAACTCAGCGCAGACGATGTGGTGTTTTTAATGCATGACGCCACATTGCAGCGAACCACCAATGGCCATGGCATTGGCGGCGAGCAAAGCTGGCAAGAACTTTCGCAGTTAGACGCTGGCAGTTGGCACTCTAGACACTTCAGTGGCGAGCCGCTGCCTACGCTGGCCAATTTGGCGCAATTCTGCATTCGCAATCGCTTTTTTCTCAACATTGAAATCAAACCATCACCTGGTGTTGAATTCAAAACAGGTGAGGTCGTGGCCCAACAAGCGGCTCTTCTTTGGCAGCACGAAGAAGTACCACCACTTTTAAGTTCTTTTCAGGTGGAATCTTTAAAAGGGGCTCAGCAAGCCGCACCTCTATTGCCCAGAGCTTTGTTGCTGCACAACCTTCCTGATGCTTGGCTAGAAACTGCCAAGACCTTGGATTGCAGCGCTGTTGTTTGCCAATATGCCTTGTGGACACCCGATAGGGTGGCGGCTGTTCATGCCGCGGGCATGCGTTGTTTAAGCTACACCGTCAACGACGAATGGGCCGCCCAACATCTCATGTCATTGGGAACAGACGGCATCATCACTGACCGGGTAGATGCCTTCAGCCCCGCAACTTGAAACGCATTTGCAAAGCCCACTCTAATGTGGCGCAAACCAAAACAAGCGCGCCATAGGTCGCCATTTTGCCGTCGTTTCCCGTCATCGCCAGACCCCCTACCAGCACGGCCAAGCCGCAAATGGCATTCAGCAGCCACCGCCAAAGCCACTTGATTTGAGACTGCCGTCTGAACTGGATCGAGCCCCAGAGCGTGATACCCATGGAAAGTACCAGCGCAGGCAAGCCGAAATTCACCAAATGCCAAAATACGTCATCCCAAGTCATTGATTTCCTTCTCTGTTGGTACAGGTTTTATAATCTGAAACATGGCAGTCTGGGCATTGGGGTTAAACCACACAACAGCTCCGCTCGATTTGCGCGGGCGGTTTGCCTTTGCCTTGGACCAATTGCCGCCTACTTTGCAGCAACTTAGGGGTAACTTGGCCTCGCATACAGCGCGCCAACCTGAAGCCGCCATTCTCTCAACTTGCAACCGCACAGAAATTTATTGTGCCGCAGATCAGCTTGTAGTTGATGAAACTCTGAATTGGTTGGCACAAACAGGTGGTGTTTCTGCCCACGAGCTGCGCGCTCACACCTACATGCTCGAAGAAGGCCATGTGGCCAGGCACGCCTTCAGAGTGGCCAGCGGGCTCGACTCCATGGTTTTGGGAGAAGCGCAAATTTTGGGTCAACTCAAAGATGCCGTCAGAGCCGCTGAAGAAGCCGGCGCACTGGGCAGCACCCTGAACCAATTGTTTCAACGCAGTTTTGCAGTGGCCAAAGAAGTGCGGACCACCACTGAAATTGGCGCCCATTCCATCAGCATGTCTGCCGCCGCGGTTCGCTTGGCGAGTCAAATTTTTGAAGACCTCACCAAAATCAAAGTTTTGTTTGTGGGCGCCGGTGAAATGATTGAGTTGGTAGTCACCCACTTTGCAGCCAAAAACCCTCGCAGCATGGTCATCGCCAATCGCAGCATGGGCCGCGGTGAAAAACTCGCCGATCGATTTGGTGCCGAGGTCATGCGCCTGTCAGAACTGCCCGATCGACTGCATGAATTTGATGCTGTGATCAGTTGCACCGCCAGCACTTTGCCCTTGATTGGCTTAGGTGCTGTAGAACGCGCACTGAAAAAACGCCGCAATCGTCCCATGTTCATGGTGGATTTGGCAGTGCCGCGCGACATCGAGCTCGAAGTCAAATCCTTAGAAGACGTCTACCTCTATACCGTTGACGATTTGGCCAGCGTCATTCAAACAGGCCAAGCACATCGGCAAGCTGCAGTGGCCGAAGCAGAGGTGATCATTGACGCAGGTGTCCAGAGCTTTATGCACTGGATGCACCAACGAGGCAGCGTGCCACTCATTCAGCAACTCAATGCGCAAGCCGATGAATGGCGCGAAGCTGAAATGGCCCGTGCCCGCAAATTGTTGGCGAAGGGTGAGGACCCCGAAAAAGTGCTGGAGGCACTTTCACGTGGCTTGACTCAAAAGATGCTGCATGGCGCTATGGCAGAACTGAGAGAAGCAGATCCCGAACACGTGGCCCAAGCCACACATGCCGTTCAACGTCTTTTCTTGCGCAAAGAACGCTAGCGACCATCGCCCAAGCCTGCGCCGCATTGAGATTGACCCAATGCCTCCTCCAAATTTTCGCAAAGACTCATGAAACCCTTTTTACGTCACCAGCTTGAGCGGTATGCCCAGCGTCTAGAAGAGCTGGACTTTTTGCTGTCGCGCGAAGACATCATGGCCGACATGAATCAGTTTTTAAAACTGTCACGCGAGCATGCTGAGGTGAGTGCTTTGGCCAAACGTTATGCACGGTATTTAGAACGCAGCAGCGATTTAAAAGCAGCCCATGCCATGCTAGAAACCACCAGCGAAGACATCGATATGCAAGCCATGGCCCATGAAGAAATTCAAAGTGCCTCACAAGAAATGAGCGAGTTGGAAGCAGAGTTGCAGCGCATGCTGCTGCCCAAAGACCCCGACGATGCACGACCTGCTTTTTTGGAAATTCGCGCAGGGACAGGCGGCGACGAGTCAGCGCTTTTTGCCGGCGACTTGCTTCGCATGTACACCAAGTTTTGTGAGCGCAAAGGCTGGCGCGCCGAAATCATGTCAGAGTCTGCCAGTGAACTGGGGGGCTACAAAGAGGTGGTCATTCGCATCGAAGGTGACAATGTGTTTGGCACCATGCGCTTTGAATCGGGTGGCCACCGTGTCCAACGCGTGCCGACCACCGAAACACAAGGCCGCATTCACACCAGCGCATGCACCGTGGCCGTTCTCGCAGAGCCCGACGAAGCCCAAGCTGTGACCATCAACCCTGCGGATTTGCGCATTGACACCTACCGCGCCAGCGGAGCGGGTGGTCAGCACATCAACAAAACAGACTCTGCGGTGCGCATCACGCACATTCCTACGGGCATTGTGGCTGAGTGCCAAGACGATCGCAGCCAGCACCGCAACAAAGCCAAAGCCATGCAGGTTTTGTCAGCTCGCATTCAAGAAAAAGATCGCAACGAGCGCGCCGCCAAAGATGCGGCTTTGCGCAAAGGGCTCATTGGCAGTGGCGACCGGTCAGACCGAATTCGCACCTACAACTTTCCGCAAGGACGCTTCACAGATCACCGCATCAACCTCACCTTGTACAAGCTGAGTTTCATCATGGAAGGTGACTTGGAAGAAGTGACACAGTCACTTCAGAATGCCAGGCAAGCCGAGCAATTGGCTGATTTGGAATCAAGCCTGCCATCATGAACGTGGCGCAATGTTTAACGCGTGGCCACGTGTTGGGACTGCCCCGACTGGAAGCCCAAATTCTGTTCTTGCATGCCACAGGCAGATCGCTACACGACCGCGCATGGCTGTTGGCGCACGATACCGATGAGGTATTGCCTGAACATATTGCAGCCTTTGAAGCACTGGCACAGCGCAGACTGCAACTCGAACCTGTAGCCTACATCGTGGGCCAGAAAGAATTTTTTGGACTTACATTGGCCATCGACAAGCGTGTGCTTGACCCCAGAGCTGACACCGAAGTGTTGGTGGATTGGGCCTTGGCATGCGGTTTAGGCTTAGAGCGCCCCAAATACCTCGATTTAGGGACAGGCAGTGGCGCTATCGCATTGGCACTCAAATCTCAGCTTTCAGAGGCCGAGGTTCTGGCCGTGGACAACAGCGCCGAGGCTTTGAGCCTTGCTGCCCAAAATGCCCACAATTTGGCATTGCATGTTAGCTTTCTTCAAAGCAACTGGTTCTCGCAAGTTCAAGGCAAATTCAATGTGCTGGTGTCCAATCCCCCCTACATTGAAGACCAAGACGCCCACTTGGCAATGCTGACCCACGAACCCCTTCAAGCCTTGGCAAGCGGCCCTGATGGCCTGGAAGACATCAAGAAAATCATTCAAAATGCCCAAAATCACTTGGAAGTGGGTGGCTGGCTGCTGATAGAACATGGTTGGAAGCAAGCGACAGCGGTTAGAGGCCTGCTTGAGCAAGCCGGATTCAAGCAGGTCCAGTCCAAGTTAGACTTGGCAGGCATTGAGCGTTGCTCCGGGGGCCAAAAATAAACCCTTGCCTGCAAATACCCCGCCAACATGAAATAATCACCCCATTGACAGTTAAAGAGGATTTCCCATGAGCGATACCCAAACCCGCATTGATGATTTGGTCAAACACAACGAAGTACTGCTTTTCATGAAAGGCAGCGCTAGCTTCCCCATGTGCGGCTTCTCTGGTCGTGCCATTCAAATTTTGAAGGCTTGCGGCGTTGATCCCAAGGCTGTGAAAACCGTCAATGTGTTGGACGATGCTGAAATTCGCAATGGCATCAAGGAATACAGCAACTGGCCTACCATTCCTCAGTTGTATGTGAAGGGCGAATTTGTAGGTGGCTCCGACATCATGATGGAAATGTACGAATCGGGCGAACTGATTCAAGTGCTGGGCACCACGCCCAAAGAATAATCACTCAAGCAGTGTGCGCTTCAGCTTCTAAATGGAAGCTTGAAACAAAAATGGTTTCAGTCCACCGACTGTAGCCATTTTTTTTGGGCTGCCAAGACAGATTGGGGATAAGCAGATTGCCCACGGCTGCCGTTGTAACGGCCGAGCGCGTAAAACAGATCGCCACTTTCGCGCTCCAACATGTGGCGCAAGATGACGCAACCAAAGCGAAGCTGCGTTTGCGTATGAAACAAAACACTTTCGTTACCATCGCCAATGCTGCGCGTCCAAAAGGGCATGACCTGCATATAACCCCTTGCACCAGCGCTTGAAATAGCGTACTTCCTGAAGGCACTTTCCACTTCAATCAAGCCCAATACCAATGACAAAGACAGCCCGGCGCGCCTAGCCTCATACCAAACTGTGTGCAAAAACTCAGAACGATCGTCTGGATGTTTCATCCATTGACTTAAGCGATGCGAGGCTTTGCTGGTCCATTCATTGAACTGCTTTTTCTCGAGCTCTGTATTGAGAACTGGCACGGGTGGGCCACTCTGTGAAACCGCCTGACTGAGTGCGGTTCGAATTGAATCTGACAGTACCTCTTCGGCTTGGTTGCCCGCCCAAGCGGATTGAATGAATGCATGAGTCAACAGCAAAGAGGGTGCAACGAAGGTTGAAACAAATCCACGCCCACCGCCCCGAATAGCTTGGCGCAAAAATTTGCGTCGATGCAAATTCATGCGCGGGTCTTTCAGTCAGCCTGTGCTACTTTGCTGATGACAAAGGCCGCAATGTCTGCAGCCGCTACTGCCGTGGCCGCTTCGTCGCGGCGGTGTTGGTATTCCACCTTGCCTTCTTTCAGACCACGGTCGCCGAGCGTCACGCGGTGCGGCACGCCAATGAGTTCCCAATCGGCGAACATGGCACCAGGGCGCTCGCCACGATCATCGAGCAACACATCGACACCCGCCGCCATGAGATCGGCATAGAGCTTTTCAGATGCAGCTTTGACATCGGGGCTGCGATCTGCACCGATGGGGCAAATGACCACGGTGAAAGGCGCTATGGCATCTGGCCAAATGATGCCTTTGGCATCGTGATTTTGCTCAATGGCCGCCGCAGGCAAGCGCGTCACACCAATGCCGTAGCAACCCATTTCTAAAAATTGGGGTTTGCCGTTTTCGTCCAAGAAAGTGGCGTTCATGGCTTGGCTGTACTTGGTGCCCAAATAAAACACATGGCCTACTTCAATGCCGCGTTCAATGACCAAGGCGCCCTTGCCATCGGGCGACATATCGCCATCGACCACATTGCGCAAATCGGCCACCATCATGGGTTCGGGCAAATCACGTCCCCAATTCACACCCGTGATGTGGTGGTCGAGTTGATTGGCGCCGCAAATCCAGTCGGCCATGACAGCCACTTCGCGGTCGGCCACCACGTTCAAGGGCTTCTTCAAATTCAAGGGGCCTAAGTAGCCGGGCTTGCAGCCAAAGTGCTCGTCAATTTCGGTCAATGTGGCAAAACGAAAGCCCGCGTTCAAGCCAGGCAACTTGCCCACTTTGACTTCGTTCATGTCGTGATCGCCACGAAGCAACAGCAGCCATACCTTGGAGGCTTTGATATTGCCCTGCTCGTCCGTTTCATCGGTGGCCAAGACCAAAGACTTCACAGTGGTCGACAAAGGTGCGCCCAACAAGGCCGCAACATCTTCGCAGGTGCTCTTGCCGGGTGTGGGGGTGAGGGTTTGGGGTTTGGCGGCATCAGGGCGTGCATGTGCGGGCGCTAACGCCTCCGCTTTCTCCATGTTGGCCGCGTAATCGCTTTGAGGGCAATACACGATGGCGTCTTCGCCCGTTGCCGCAATCACTTGAAACTCTTCGCTCAAATCGCCACCAATAGCGCCACTGTCGGCCGCTACAGCGCGGTAACTCAAACCAAAGCGATCAAAGATTTTGCGGTAGGCATCGGCCATGATCTTGTAGCTTTGCTTGGCAGACACTGGGTCGCGATCAAAGCTGTAAGCGTCTTTCATGATGAACTCACGGCCGCGCATCAGGCCAAAGCGGGGACGGCGCTCGTCGCGGAATTTGGTTTGAATTTGGTAGAAGTTTTTGGGCAATTGTTTGTAGCTGCGCAGTTCTTGGCGGGCCACATCAGTGATCACTTCTTCGCTGGTGGGTTGCACCACAAAGTCGCGGCCATGGCGGTCCTTGATGCGCAAGAGTTCTGGGCCCATTTTTTCAAAGCGTCCGGTCTCTTGCCACAGCTCAGCGGGTTGAACCACAGGCATGGTCATTTCAATGGCGCCCGCGCGGTTCATTTCCTCGCGCACGATGGCTTCCACTTTGCGAATGACACGCAACCCCATGGGCATGTAGTTGTAGATGCCAGCGCCCAAGCGCTTAATCATGCCGGCGCGCATCATGAGTTGATGGCTCACCACCTCGGCGTCTGCAGGCGCCTCTTTGAGGGTGGAAATTAAAAATTGACTGGCTTTCATGGGCTAATTCCAAGCGTACTCAGGGTGAGTCCTAATGTTGCACAGAACCGTCCGTGCATAATGGACACAGTTTAAAAATTTGGGATTTGATTATGCTTGACCGCGAAGGCTTTCGGCCTAACGTCGGCATCATTCTGCTCAACCAGAAAAATCAGGTGTTTTGGGGCAAGCGCATCCGAACCCACAGTTGGCAGTTTCCGCAGGGCGGCATTGACCGGGGCGAAAGCCCTGAACAGGCCATGTTCCGCGAACTGCACGAAGAAGTGGGGCTCCTGCCGGAGCATGTGCGCATCGTGGCCCGAACCCGAGATTGGTTGCGCTATGAAGTGCCTGATCGTTTCATACGACGCGACGCCAGGGGCCATTACAAGGGCCAAAAGCAAATTTGGTATTTGCTTCAACTGGTCGAGCCCGACTGGAACATCAACCTGCGCGCCACCAGCCACCCCGAGTTTGACGCTTGGCGCTGGAACGACTTTTGGGTGCCGCTCGATGTGGTGGTGGAATTCAAACGCGGCGTCTACGAAATGGCACTCACTGAGTTGTCCAGATACTTGCCCCGCTACGACAACCGAGGAAGGGGTTACCGCGGCGCGCCTCGGCCTAGAAACAACGACAACGAAGTAGAAACACCTGAACCACAAGGCTCAGAGGTGTCCATGACGGTTCAGTTTGGTTTCATGCAAACGCAAATTCGCATGGAGCTGCCACCGGGTGGCAGTTTTGACCCAGACCCTCAGAACAGTTTAGAAAAACCAAAACCAGAAGATCAATGAAAAAGGGGCTTTGAATGCCCCTTTTGACTTGGATAAGTAAGAGCTCAGCGGGTCAAGATCAAGTTGTCGCGGTGCACAAATTCAGACTCGGCGACATAACCTAACAAGCCCTCAAACTCTGAAGAGGGTTTGCGGCAAATGAGTCTGGCTTCGGTACTGGCGTAGTTGGCCAAGCCACGCGCAATTTCCAGTCCATTCACATCACGTATGGCGATGACATCGCCTCGAGAAAAATCACCCTCGACATGCGTCATGCCAATGGCAAGCAAGCTCTTGCCTTCGGCTTGCAACTTAGAAGCAGCGCCAGGATCAACAGTAACTGCGCCGCGCAATTGCAAATGATCCGCCATCCACTGTTTACGCGCTTGTTGTTTTTGCGTTTGCGCCACCAACAAGGTACCAATGGGCTCGCCTTTGCACAAGCGAATGAGGGCATCGGGTTCGCGGCCCCAAGCAATGACAGTGGATGCGCCCGAACCGGCAGCACGCTTGGCTGCCAAAATTTTGGTGATCATGCCGCCGCTGCCAATGCTGGAGCCTACGCCACCGGCCATGGCTTCTAAGGCAGGATCTCCGGCACGGGCTTCGTGTACAAATTCGGCAGCAGGATTTTTGCGAGGGTCGGCGGTGTACAAACCTTTTTGATCGGTCAAGATGACCAAGGCATCGGCTTCCACCAAGTTGGCCACCAAAGCACCCAAGGTGTCGTTGTCGCCAAACTTAATTTCGTCGTTCACCACCGTGTCGTTTTCGTTGATGACGGGCAGCACTTTGTGATGCAACAAAGTGAGCAGGGTGGAACGAGCGTTCAAATAACGTTCTCTATCGGCCAGGTCGGCATGCGTGAGCAGCACCTGGGCACTGCCCAAACCGTTTTCACGCAATTTGGTTTCGTACATTTGCGCCAAACCCATTTGACCCACCGCAGCGGCCGCTTGCAAAGCATGAATTTCTTGGGGGCGTGTGGCCCAACCTAAACGCTTCATGCCTTCGGCAATGGCACCGCTGGACACCATGATGACCTCGCGACCGTCTTTGGCCATGAGCGCCATCTGGCGGCACCATTCACCGATGGCCGCTTCGTCTAGACCGCGTCCTTCGTTGGTGACCAAACTGGAGCCGACCTTGACCACGATGCGTCGCGCATCGCGCAAAACAGTGGACGTAAAAGGCTGACTCATGGTGTTCAATGTAACGCAAGTGCAAAAAATTCGGGTTGTCGAATCAATTAGAGGGGCGGTTCCTCAACAAAACGCGGATCGATATAGACCGGTTCTTGCTCTTGAATTTGCTGCGCTTTGATGTGCTGGAAAATCGTCTTGATCAAAGTCTCACAACCTTCGCGGGTGAGCGCAGAAATTTCAAACACAGGGCCTTTGTATTTGAATCGCTTGATGAAGTCTTTAACTCGGGCTTCGCGCTCTTCAACCGGCACCATGTCAAGTTTGTTGAGCACCAACCAACGCGGCTTGTCGTACAAAGCTTTGTCGTATTTTTTGAGCTCGCCCACAATGGCTTTGGCTTGCGCCACAGGATCGACTGTTTCATCAAAGGGTGCAAAGTCAATCATGTGCAACAACAAGCGCGTGCGCTGCAAATGCCGCAAGAACAAATGACCCAAACCAGCGCCATCAGAGGCGCCCTCAATAAGACCGGGCACATCGGCCACCACAAAGCTTTGCTCAGGGCCGACGCGAACCACACCCAAATTGGGGTGCAAAGTGGTGAACGGGTAGTCTGCAATTTTGGGGCGCGCGTTGGAAATGGCGGCAATCAGTGTGGACTTGCCTGCATTGGGCATGCCCAGCAACCCGACATCGGCCAAGACCTTCAATTCGAGCTTGAGTTCTTTTTTCTCACCGGGCCAGCCGGGTGTTTTTTGGCGTGGCGCACGGTTGATGGCGCTCTTAAAGCGCATATTGCCAAAGCCACCATCGCCGCCCTTGGCAATCATGAGAACCTCGCCAGGTTGGAGCAACTCATACAAGACCTCGCCCGTTTCGGCGTCGGTGATGATGGTGCCCACAGGCATTTTCAGGGTGACATCGTCGCCCATGGCGCCAAACATGTCAGAGCCCATGCCGTGCTGGCCGCGCTTGGCTTCGTGCCTGCGTGAAAAGCGGAAATCGACCAAGGTATTGAGGTTGGGATCGGCCACCGCAAACACGTGGCCACCGCGGCCACCATCGCCGCCGTTGGGGCCGCCAAATTCTTTGTACTTCTCATGACGGAACGAGACGCAGCCGTTCCCGCCATCGCCAGCGGCGATGTCAATATAGGCTTCGTCAACGAATTTCATGATGTTTCCAGTTTCTATTCCAGTTTGTCTATTTTAATTTTGAGCTCTGGAACAAAAAAGCCCCGACTCGGCGGGGCTCTTTGCGCAATGGCTGACGCTGTTTAAGCAGCAGTCACATTCACCATTTGCTTTTTCAGAGCACCTTTGAAGCCGAACGACACGTGGCCGTCGATCAAAGCGAACAATGTGTGATCTTTGCCAATGCCCACGTTGTTGCCGGGGTGGAACTTGGTACCACGCTGACGAACAATGATGGCGCCTGCAGTGATGAGTTCACCACCGAAAGCTTTTACACCGAGCATTTTGGGCTGCGAATCGCGCCCATTTCGCGTAGAGCCGCCGCCTTTTTTCTGTGCCATGACCTGTGCTCCTTAGCCGGCAATCACGCCAATTTGCAGTTCTGTGTACTGCTGGCGATGACCTTGACGTTTTTGATAGTGCTTGCGACGGCGCATCTTAAAGATGTGCACTTTGTCGTGCTTGCCGTGTGCCAACACTGTGACAGTAACAGTTGCGCCGGACACCAGGGGCGTACCAACTTTCAGATCTGCGCCGTTGCCGACTGCCAAAACCTGGTCGAATACGATTTCCTGGCCCACGTCCGCAGCAATCTGTTCTACTTTAATTTTTTCACCAGCAGCAACACGATACTGTTTGCCACCGGTTTTTATGACCGCGTACATAATGACCTCTTCATGGAATTCCTAGGACGAACCCTAAGGAACCGCGGATTTTAGCACGTACTTTTGAGAGTTGACAAGCCCCTTCACCACAATTCATTGAAGCCCACCAGTTGTCGTTTTCGCTCTCTATAATCATGCAAATACACAGAAACCCCATCGAAAACCCAAGTTTTCAGGCAATTCTGCCCACAAATCCAGTTGTTTAAAGCCATTTTGTCTACCTCCGCGCCATCCTTTCAAGCCTCCCCAGCCTCTGCCTTGGCTCTGGTGGCAAAAGATTTGGCCCAGGTCGACGAGGTCATCGCAAAGCGCTTGAGTTCGGGGGTGCCCCTGGTTGGCCAAGTTGCCCAGTACATCATTTCGGCAGGCGGCAAGCGGTTAAGGCCTGTCATTTTGTTGCTCACCAGCGGCGCTTTGGGCTACCAAGAAGCGCACAAATACAGCATGGCGGCTGTAGTGGAGTTCATTCACACGGCCACATTGCTGCACGACGATGTGGTGGACGAGTCGACACTTCGGCGTGGCCGCCCTACTGCCAACGAAAATTTTGGCAATCCAGCCAGCGTATTGGTAGGCGACTTTCTCTATTCCCGCGCTTTTCAAATGATGGTGGATGCAGGCAGCATGCGCATCATGCAAGTGTTGGCCGATGCCACCAACGTCATTGCAGAGGGTGAAGTTCTGCAACTCATGAACATGCACGACGCTTCTTTGGACGAAGCGGCCTACTTGCACGTCATCCGCTCCAAAACTGCCAAATTGTTTGAAGCCAGTGCCCGTTTGGCAGCCATTTTGGCCAAAACTTCGCCGGAATTGGAAGAGGCCTGCGCAGACTATGGTCAAGCCTTAGGCACTGCTTTTCAAGTGATTGACGATGTTTTGGATTACGAGGGCAATGCCGCCGAAATGGGCAAGAACCTCGGCGATGATTTGCGCGAAGGCAAAGCCACCCTGCCCCTCATTTTGGCCATGCAACGAGGTACGCCAGCGCAGCGAGAGTTGATTCAAAAGGCCATCGAAACAGGCTCTGTTGACCAACTGAGCAGCGTGATTGCCATCGTCCGCGAGACGGGGGCTCTTGAGGCTAGCCGCAAAGCGGCCATGTCAGAAGCTCAGCGCGCCGTAGATGCGGCGCAGCATTTGCCTGATGGCGAATACAAAGATGCTTTGGTGGCTTTGGCGTCTCAACTGTTAGAGCGCCGCACTTAAAGCTCTCAGGGGTACGCCGTCATTAATTGCGAAAACCTCGCCATGTCGATGTTCCCGCCACTGACGACCACGCCTACTTTTTTTCCCTTCAACGACTCACTTGCTTGTTTGGCCGCTGCCAATGAAAGGCAGCCCGTAGGTTCCACAATCATCTTCATGCGCTCAGCATAAAAGCGCATGCTTTGGACCAGTTGCGCATCTGTCACGGTGTGAATGTCGTCCACCAAAGCTTTGATAATTTCAAAAGTAATGGCGCCCACCATGGGCGTTTGTGCGCCATCGGCAATGGTCACGGGCGTTGCTATTTTGACCCGCTCACCTTTTCTAAATGATTGCTGCACATCGTTGCCTGCCTCGGGCTCTACACCCACGATTTGACAACTCGGTGAGAGCGCCTTGGCGGCCAATGCACTGCCGCTTAAAAGCCCACCGCCGCCCAAACAAACAAACAGCACATCGAGTTCGCCCACTTCCTTGAACAATTCCAAAGCCGCCGTACCTTGACCAGATAAGACATCAGCATGATCAAAGGGGGGGATGAAAGTGAGACCATTCGAGTGGGCCAAGGCTGTGGCCAAAGCACTGGCATCCTCAGAATATCGGTCGTAACCGATGACCTTGGCACCGTAGCCTTGTGTGGCCGCCAACTTAGCGGGCGAGGCATCATGTGGCATGAAAATGGTGGCGGGAATTTGAAGAATGCGCGCCGACAAGGCCACGGCTTGCGCGTGGTTGCCCGAAGAATAAGCCACCACCCCTGCCCGCCTTTGTGTTTCGTTCAATTTGGCCAAGGCATTGAAGCCACCTCTGAACTTGAATGCACCCATGCGCTGAAAGTTTTCACATTTCACATAGATCTTCGCTTGCAGTTGTTCATTCAAGGAACTTGACTGCATCACAGGGGTCTTGTGAGCGACACCCTCTAGCCGAGCAGCCGCTGCCAAAACATCATCGAAGGTGGGTAAGACTTGCAGCATGAGATTTATTCTATTGAAGAAGAAATTGATTTTGATTAAGCTATTTTCAAATTAAACCGAGGAGACTTTGTGATCAGCTTCAAACTCAATGGTAAACCGACTCAGTCGAATGCCGATCAGTCAGAACCCTTGTTGCACATTTTGGCCAACGACTTGGGGGTCAATGGTCCAAGCAATGTGACATACTTTGTCTTTTCGATTTGTCGGAGGTTTCACCATGTCAGAAATTCGCCCTGCCAGTCAAAGGCCAGAACCGCCTCGGGTGCAACAAGAACGGCCCGCTAAAACGGAGCAGAAAGTCAAAAGTGATCCGCCGCCAAAAATGGAGCCTCAACGTGAAGTAGTTCGGCAAGAGGTCAGATCAAATGACAAGCCAAAAGGCGGCAACGTCGACATCACGGTCTAGGTTTTGCAGGGGCGCATGACTTAAAATGACCCCCTAAATCTTCACACAGAAAGTAGACCCCATGGGCGCCCAGTGGAAAGCAAAAGGCAAGGCACAAGCCGCAGACGCTAGAGGCAAACTCTTTGGGCGTTTGGCCAAAGACATCATGGTGGCCGCCAAGAGTGGTGCCGATCCTGCCGCTAACTCGCGACTGCGTTTGGTCGTGGAGCAGGCCCGCAAGGTCTCCATGCCAAAAGATACGCTAGAACGCGCCATCAAAAAAGGCGCTGGCTTGTTGGGCGACCCCGTTCATTTTGAACGCGTTATTTACGAAGGTTTTGCACCGCACCAGGTGCCCGTGATGGTAGAGGCCCTCACCGACAACCTGAACCGGACAGCCTCTGAAGTTCGCGTGCTTTTCCGCAAAGGACAACTGGGCTCTTCAGGTTCTGTGTCTTGGGATTTTGACCATGTGGGCATGATTGAAGCAGAGGCTTCAAAAGCTGATGCAGATGCCGAGGTGGCCGCCATTGAAGCGGGCGCGCAAGACTTTGAAGCCGCCGATGAAGACGGCGTGACGGTGTTCATCACAGACCCAACAGATTTAGATTTGGTCAGCAAAGCCCTGCCCGAGCATGGCTTTACCGTTTTGTCCAACAAGTTGGGCTACAAACCCAAAAACCCTGTTAACCCTGCCAACCTCAGCGCCGAGCAGCTTGAGGAAGTAGAAAACTTCTTGGCAGCCATTGACGGCAATGATGACGTTCAGAACGTTTTTGTAGGCTTGGCCAACTGACCGTCATTTGGCTGCAGGCTTGGGTTTTTCGGGGCCTGTGGCTTTTTGCATGCACACAATTTTGCCGGGCTTTTCTTTGTATTCAAATTTTGGACAGGCATTGGGGTTGCTATCCTTCTCAACATGCTGCGGCAATGAATCTGGCGTAGCCTTAGGGCGTGGAATGCGCTCGGGAACCGCTGACCGCTCGGGTTTCTTTTTATCATCCGCTTTGGGCGCGTCTGCTGCGTTGGCATTGAATGCCATCAGGATGATGCCTAAAATTACAAATTTCATATTGCCTCGCAGCCCCTTCTTTGAACCACACGCCATTCTGATTCAATTTTTCAATTTGAACAAGCTGACCCCGTATTGTGACCATTGCTTTAAACTGAAAAAATGACACAAGAAAAAAAAGGCAGCCGCTATTGGGATGATCGGTTCTCAAGCCAAGATTATGCTTACGGCGAAGCGCCCAACGATTTTTTGGTCTGGGCTGCGCCTCAAGTCAAAAAAGGCAAAGTCATATCTCTAAGCGAGGGCGAAGGCCGCAACGCAGTTTACTTGGCCCAACTGGGCTTTGAAGTCACTGCTGTTGATTTTTCGAGTGTAGGCCTAGCCAAAGCGCAAGCACTGGCCGAGAAGCATCAAGTCAAAATTGAATGCCTCTTGGCAGACTTGAATGACTTTCAACTTGAACCCAATACTTGGGATGTGGTGGTCAGTGTTTTTTCTCAACCTGAATCGCCCATTCGACAAAGACTCAATGCTCAGCTGCCAAAAACTTTGCGCGTCGGTGGCGCACTGATTCACGAGTCCAAAGTTTCTGCCGAAGACAATGCATCAGGCAAGTACCCTGGTGTCGAGATATTGCAGGGGGAAATAGCGCCATTGCATGTTTCTTTTGCACATCAAGGTGTGCGCACTTTGGCCGAAGGCAGCTATCACACAGGGTCACACACCACCGCACAAATTCTTGCATTTCGAATTTGAACCGTTTGAATTGCCAAATCGCACGCATCATTGAACGTCCTGTTCTTATGAAATGGCGTTCAGATGGCAATTCATCACTCCGGCAACCTGCCCACGCCTTCAGACGCGCCTGTTGTTCACTACCTCCAGCAAACGTGGGAAATGGCAGCACAGCTTAGAGCCTCTGACATCCATTTCGAACCTTTCGAAAACTTCTTTCGTATCCGCTTGCGTGTCGATGGCGTGCTGCAAGAAATACCTGCACCACCCTATGAGTTTAAAGAACAAATTGTGTCTCGAATCAAAGTTTTGTCGCGCTTAGACATTGCAGAAAAACGCTTGCCGCAAGATGGCCGCATGAACCTTGGTCTCAAAAATACACAGCGCCTGAATTTACGGGTCAGCACATTGCCAACCTTGTTCGGCGAAAAAATCGTGGTGCGCATTTTGTCGACCGACTTGGCCAAGCTCAATTTAGATCATTTGGGCTACAGCGTGGCCGACAAACAAAAAATGCTTGAGGCCATCCAAAAACCACATGGCATGGTTTTGGTCACAGGGCCTACAGGCTCGGGTAAGTCTCAATCTTTGTATGCCTGTCTGAACTTGCTGAACCGGGCTGAAGTCAACATTGCCAGCGTCGAAGACCCCTCTGAAATTCAATTACCGGGTATCAATCAAGTCAATGTGAAAGAAAGAATTGGCCTTAATTTCGCCACATCACTTCGCGCCTTTTTACGCCAAGACCCTGACATTCTCATGGTGGGAGAAATCAGAGACCATGAGACGGCAGACATTGTCATGAAGGCCTCGCAAACAGGTCATTTGGTGCTGTCTACTTTGCATACACAAGACGCACCCAGCGCTTTGGTTCGCCTTCGCAATATGGGCGTTGCCACCTACAACTTGGCCTCTAGCATCAGCCTCATTTCTGCACAGCGCTTGGTTCGCCGCTTGTGCGTGCACTGTCGAACGCCTGTCAGTGTGTCTTCTCAATCACTGAAAGATTTAGGCCTCCAGACTTTCACCGACCAAGCTGCGCCACAGCATCATTTTTATTCGGCACAAGGCTGCTCACAGTGCCACAAGGGCTATTGGGGCCGAATTGGTTTGTTCCAAGTCATGCCTATTACAGCGGCATTGCAACATTTGATTTTGCACAATGCCAGTGGCCATGAACTGACAGCGCAAGCCGAAAAAGAGGGTGTCAACACACTGCGACATGCAGGACTTCTGCAAGCCTCCATGGGCATTACCTCTTTGTCCGAAGTACTGGCGCACACCGATGTCACTTGATGCGGCCCTTTCCCGAGCAGTCGCCAGGCGGCAGGCTGCGCCCCTTCAGATGCTGAAAAGCAAGGCTGTGCCGGCCAAAACACTGAGCGTTTTCACGCGGCAGTGGTCGGCGCTCATGAGTGCCGGCATTCCGCTGTCGCAGGCTTTTGAATTGCTAAGTCAAAGCATCGTGGGCAATCGCCCTACTCAGAAGGCCTTTGGCAACACATTGCAAACACTTCGCAACGAGGTCAATGCAGGGCAGTCACTGCACACTGCTTTTCAAAAGCATCCGCAAGTTTTCAATCAACACTACTGTAGCTTGCTGCACGCAGGCGAGTCAGCTGGCATTTTGGACAAAATTTTGAGCCGCTTGGCAGACACCCTTGAAGCCCATGCCACCCTGAAAGCCAAACTCAAAAATGCGCTCATTTACCCAGCAAGCATCTTGGTCATCGCTGTCATTGTGTTGGTGGTCATCTTGCTGTGGGTGGTGCCTGTCTTCGAAGATGTTTTCAAGAGCATGGGCGCGTCATTGCCTTGGGCAACACAGCAATTGATCAACATGAGCTTTTGGGTGGGGCAATGGGCTGGCGTGCTTTCAGGGTCGATTTTGTCACTCATCGCATTGCTGCATGGGGTGCACCACAGGTCCTTGAAGCTCCAAATCATTTTTGAAAAAATGGCATTCCAAAGTCCTGTTGTGGGGCCGCTTTTGCAAACCGCCATGGTCGTCAAATGGGCACAAACTTTGTCGGCTTTGCTTCAGGCCGGCATTCCTTTGGCCGAAGCACTGGCACCCGCTTCAGCCGCGACTGCATCGCCCAATTTGGCACAAGCCACGCTGGCTATGACGCAAAGCATTCAAGAGGGCCACAGTTTGAGCAAGGCCATGTCAAAATCCAACTTGTTCTCTGCCATGACCATTCAGATGTGCGCCATTGGCGAAGAAACGGGATCACTTGATACCATGCTTGAACGCACCGCCAAACTCATGGAGTCCGATCTGAATCAACACATTGGCAATCTGTCCACACTCCTCGAGCCTGTCATCATGGTCGTGCTGGGCACGCTGATAGGCGGCATTTTGTTGGCCTTGTACATGCCCATCTTCAACTTAGGACAAGTCTTTTGATCACCCTCACTGCTTGGCCTCAATTGTGGCTGCCGCCTGGCAGCATGGGCTGGGTCATGCCTCATTTTGTAGATGTCAGTTGGGCTGAAATCATTTTGATGGCTGCCATTGGCTTGGTCATAGGTAGCTTTGTCAACGTGCTCATTCACCGTTTGCCGCAAATGATTTTGACGGCTGACGAAAGTAGCCCCGTTAGCTTCAATTTATCGACGCCACGATCACACTGCCCTCACTGCCGCCACACACTGAGTTGGTACGAGCTCATTCCGGTTTTGTCTTTTGTTGGGAGCTTTGGACGCTGCAAACATTGCAATGAGGCCATTTCCTTTCGCTACCCAGGGGTTGAACTCCTCACAGCTGTTTTGTTTTGCATGTCACTCCTGAAGTTTGGTTTTGGCTATTCAGCCTTGTTAGGGGGTTTCTTCTGCGCTGCCCTTTTGGCCTTGGCTTGGATTGATGCCGAAACATTCCTTCTCCCAGATGTTCTGACCCAAGCCTTGCTGTGGGTGGGCCTCATTGGCAGCGCCATGTCGCTCACCCCAACCCCACTGATGCATTCACTGTCTGGTGCGGTTCTAGGCTATGGGCTTCTTTGGCTGGTCAGCTGGGGCTTTGAGAAAGCTGCGGGCAAAGAGGGTATGGGACAGGGCGATCTCAAACTGCTGGCCGGCCTTGGCGCTTGGGTGGGGGTTTGGAGCCTTTTGCCTTTGCTCTTGTTGGCCTCTGTTTCTGGGCTGATTTTTGGGGTCATCCAAAAAATGAGGGGGCAACTGGGTCACAATGGGCACTTCGCTTTTGGACCTTTTTTAGCCTTTTCTGGATTCGCATGTTTCTTTTTAGGCATTTCCATGGGGGCTTAACCCGTTGAGCCGCAAGCCACTTCGACTGGGGCTGACGGGCGGCATTGGCAGCGGCAAGAGCACGGTCGCCAGCATCATGGCCAGTGCGGGCGCCGCCGTCATGGACGCCGATGCCATTTCCAGGGCACTCACCCTGCCAGGCGGAAGAGCCATTCCGGCTATCTTGGCTGAATTTGGCGAACAATTGATAGCCCCCGATGGCGCCATGAACCGAGACGCCATGCGCGCACTGGTCTTTTCCAACCCCGAAAGCAAGCGACAGCTTGAGGCCATCATTCACCCTTTGGTCGGGCAAGTCCTTCAAGAAGAAAGCATTGCCGCCATTGCCGCAGGTCATGCCTGCTTGGTCTATGACGTCCCCTTGTTGGTAGAGTCTGGCGAACGCTGGCGGCGCCAAGTCGACTGGGTCTGCGTGGTTGACTGCGGCGTAGAAACTCAAATTCAGAGGGTGATGAGCAGAAGTCAGCTGGGCCGGGCAGAAATCGAGCGGATCATTTCACAGCAAGCCAGTCGGCAACAACGACTGGACTGTGCAGATGCGGTCATTTTCAACGAAGGCATCGATTTAGCCCACTTGAAGCAGTTGGTGCATGAAATGATGGCCCGCTTCGGGCTATGATCTTGTCACAGAAAGACGCAGCGTGATACTTTACGAATACCCCCTCAACGAACGAACTCGGACCTATTTGCGTCTGCAACATCTGTTTGCGCGTTTCAACCAATTGAGTCAGCGTTCAGAAGCAGTTGATCACCACTACGCGCTCACCACGATGTTTGAAATCATGGAAGTGGCCTCCCGCTCAGAATTGAAATCAGAGATTCTCAAAGACATTGAACGCCACAAACAGCAGCTCAATAGCTACCGAGGCAACCCCTCCATTTCAGAGCAAGCACTTGACCTGGTCATTGAACAACTCGACCAACGCTTCGAAGCGCTGAACAGCATGATTGGCAAAATGGGCAGCGCTTTGGGCGAAGGCGAATTCCTCAACAGCATTCGAAGCCGCACAGCCATTCCTGGCGGCACATGCGAGTTTGACTTGCCTGCTTACCACGCATGGCAACACCATGCCCCTGCCTCCAGGCAAGCCAATTTGTTCGATTGGTCACAACACTTTGCGCCTTTGGCCAAAGCCATTCAACTCATTCTCAAAATGATGCGCGAATCTGGCAGCAACCAAAAGGTCATGGCCACGGGTGGTCAGCTTCAACAAAATTTGCCGCAAGGACGCAATTTTCAACTGCTGCGTTTGCGAATTGACGAAAGTTTGAACCTCACACCCGAGATCAGTTGCAACAGGCTGCTGGTCGTCATTCGGCTCATGCAACAACAAGCCGATGGCAAGCTGCTTGCCAACAAAGAAGATACGCCCTTTGAAATGACGCTTTGCGCTTAAAGCGCAGGCCATCAGAACCTACTGAGACCGATGAGTGAGCCATCTGCCAAGCCCAAACACGTGAAGTGTCCCACCTGTGGCGGCCCCAGTCTTTTCAGCTCAAACAATTCCTACCGTCCCTTTTGCAGCGCAAGATGCAAAGGCATTGACCTGGGTGCTTGGGCCAATGAGAGCTTCAGAGTGCCAGAAGACACGCCCCCCGATCAAGAAAATTTTGGCGACCCTAAGTTGCAGTAACAAGGGCTTAGCCAGCAGCCTGATGCGTGTCACCCACAAAGCCAGTTTCTTCGGCCAACCAAGTTAGAACGGGCACAGTGCCAGGCAATACAGGCACCACTTGAACGGGCAAGCTTTGCCAAGCAAATTGTTGGCCTTCGCGCATTTCCAAGTTGCCTTGCCAACTGCGAACCTTGCAAAAGTTCAGCCTGACCAAAGCATGCGGATAATCCACCAACTGTTGTCGCCAAATTTGCACGTCACCAATCTTCAAACCAAGCTCTTCTTCAAGTTCTCGCGTTAAAGCCTGTTCTACGGTTTCATGGGCCTCTAGTTTGCCTCCCGGAAACTCCCAGTAAGCTTCGTACACTTTGCCGGGCGGTCTTGAGGTGAGCAAGAATTGATTTTGCGCATTGATCAAAATACCCACCGCCACATCGACTGTCTTGCGATTGTGTCCCCCGTCGCGTTGAAGATGCGCATCCGCCACCAGCAAAGACTGGCCAGGTGCCGAGCTTGTACTCACAGTGATCGCTGAGTCGATGCGCCCTGCCCCATGCGCCCCACACAATCGCGCGCAAATTGATAGGCCACTCGGCCACTGCGCGAACCACGTTCAAGGGCCCAAACAAGGGCTTCAGGTCCAGAGGCTTGAATGACGGCTTCGCTGGCACCCAAAGACCGCAACCATTGCGCCACGATGGCCAGGTATTCGTCTTGAGAGAAGGGGTAAAAACTGATCCACAAGCCAAAGCGTTCGGACAAAGAAATTTTTTCTTCAATGACTTCGCCAGGATGCACTTCGCCATCTTCGGTGTGGGTGTAGGTCAGGTTGTCCTTCATGTGCTCGGGCAACAAATGGCGTCGGTTGCTGGTGGCGTAGATGAGCACATTGGGCGTGGATGCCGCCACAGAACCATCGAGAATGGATTTCAAAGCTTTGTAGCCACCTTCGCCATCTTCAAAGCTCAGGTCATCGCAGAAGATGATGAACTTTTCGGACCTACCAGCCACCACGTCAACAATGTCGGGTAAGTCTGTCAGGTCATCTTTGTCGACTTCAATGAGGCGCAAACCTTGTGACGCATAGGCATTCAAACAAGCTTTGATCAAGGAAGATTTGCCGGTGCCACGTGAACCCGTTAGGAGCACATTGTTGGCAGGCAAGCCTTGTACAAATTGCAAAGTGTTTTGTTGCAACTTTTCTTTTTGTCCATCAATTTCCTGCAAGTCAGCCAGGTTCATGTCTGACACATGTCGCACAGCCTCTAAGACACCATGACCCGAGGCACGCTTGCGATAGCGCCAAGCAATGGCCTCAGACCAATTGGGCTCACTTAAAGGCTGCGGCAATACGCGTTCGATGCGCTCCATCATGAGCACAGCGCGTTCTAAAAGTTTTTCTATGGCGTCGCTCATGATCGGTAGTCTGCATTAATGGAAACATAGTCGTGGCTTAAATCGCAGGTCCACACCGTGTCGACTGCTTCGCCGCGTCCGAGGAGCACTTTGATGGTGATTTCACTTTGCTTCATGACACGTTGGCCATCGGCTTCTTGGTAGGCCGGATTGCGACCTCCGTTTTGCACCACACATACATCGTCGAGGTAAAGACCAATCAGGTCTTGATCGAGATCGTGAATGCCTGCGTAACCGACCGCGGCCAAGATGCGGCCTAAGTTGGGGTCGCTGGCAAAGAAGGCTGTTTTAACCAAAGGCGAATGTGAAATGGCGTAAGCGGCCAAAAGACACTCTTCAGAAGTCTTGCCACCTTCCACGCGCACGGTGATGAACTTGGTGGCGCCTTCGCCGTCACGCACAATGGCGTGGGCCAACTTTTGCGCCACAGACATCATTGCTTGGCGCAAAGCTTTGCCGTCTGCCGAATCCCATGATGAAATGACAGGGTGCGCTGCTTTGCGCGTGGCCATGACGATGAAGGAATCGTTGGTCGAGGTGTCGCCATCAATGGTGATGCGATTGAAGGATGCATTGGCCAAGTCAGCGGCCAAAGTTGGCAACAAGGCCGGATCGACGTTGGCATCGGTGGCCAAAAAACCCAGCATGGTGGCCATGTTGGGCCGAATCATGCCGGCCCCTTTGCTAATGCCAGTGATGGTGACCGTCTGACCTGACAACACCACTTGCGCGCTGAAAGCCTTGGGCACGGTGTCGGTGGTCATGATGCCTTCAGCCGCCTTGGCCCAGTGCTTTGCTTGCGCATCGGCAATGGCAGCAGGCATGCCCGCCACAATGCGATCGACAGGTAAGTTTTCCATGATGACGCCCGTCGAGAAGGGCAAGACTTGTTGGGGTTTGATTTTGAGAATTGCGGCCAGGGCTTCAGCAGTGGCACGTGCGTCGGCCAAGCCCTTGGCACCGGTGCCCGCATTGGCGTTGCCGGTGTTGATGATCAAAGCTCGAACGTGTGTATCGGCTTGTGAAGCATTCACTTGTTTCAAATGATCGCGGCAAACTTGAACAGGCGCAGCGCAATAGCGGTTTTGCGTAAAGACACCCGATACAGCGCTTCCCTCATCTAACAAAATGACAGTGAGGTCTTTGCGCCCCACCTTGCGAACGCCTGCTTCTGCAATGCCTAAGCGAACGCCCGGAACAGCCAAGACATGGTCGGGGTTGGGGGCTTGAAGATTCACTGTCATGAAAACCTCTTATGCCAATTTACCGTGGCAAAACTTGTATTTCTTACCGCTGCCGCAAGGGCAAGCTTCGTTGCGACCCACAGGCGCTAGCAGTTTGCCTTGAAATTCAGGCTGCGTTTGTTGCTGGCCTTGTTCATCTGGCGCGGTGTAAGTCACGTTGCTGATATTTTCTGCGCGCTCTTCCAAGACTTGCGCCGCTTCGCTAATTTGCTCACTCGATTCAATTTTGACGTTCATCAAAACGCGTGTGACTTCGTTTTTAACGGAGTCAAGCAATTGACCAAAAAGTTCAAAAGCTTCTCGTTTGTATTCTTGCTTAGGTTGCTTTTGCGCGTAACCACGCAAGTGAATGCCTTGGCGCAAATAATCCAAAGAACTCAGGTGTTCACGCCATTGGGTGTCGATGCTTTGCAACAAAACGACACGTTCAAAGGGCACAAAGTTTTCAACACCCACCGCCTCTAGCTTGACTTTGAAGGCATTGTTGGCTGCAGCCAAAACCATTTCCAAAATTTCTTCGTCTGTGATGGCCGTGGCCGCAGCGACTGTTTCACGAAGCGGCAATTCAATTTGCCATTCGTCTTGAAGCACACGCTCTAAACCAACCAAGTCCCACTGCTCTTCCACAGTTTCTTCGGGCACATACTGGCGCACCAAGTCTGTGAAACTGCCTTCGCGCAAGGACTTTATTTGCTCATCTAGTTCGGTGGCATCTAGGATGTCGTTGCGTTGCTGGTAAATGACCTTGCGCTGATCATTAGACACATCATCGTATTCAAGCAATTGTTTGCGCGTGTCAAAGTTGCGGGCTTCTACTTTGCGTTGCGCACTTTCAATGCTGCGTGTGACCATACCGGCTTCAATGGCTTCACCTTCTGGCATTTTGAGGCGGTCCATGATGGCACGCACGCGGTCGCCCGCAAAAATGCGCATCAGGGGATCGTCTAAGCTCAGGTAGAAACGTGAAGAGCCAGGGTCACCCTGTCGGCCTGAACGGCCGCGCAATTGATTGTCAATGCGGCGAGACTCATGTCGCTCGGTGGCAATGATGCGAAGGCCACCCAAGGACTTGACCTGCTCATGCACGGTCAGCCACTCGGTGCGCATGGCAGCAACTTGAGACTGACACTGCTCTGGGCTCAGGCTCTCATCAAGCTCAATACCTTGAATGTCTTTTTCAATGTTGCCACCCAACACAATGTCAGTACCGCGGCCAGCCATGTTGGTGGCAATGGTGATCATGCCAGGGCGTCCTGCTTGCGCAATGATGTCGGCCTCTCGTGCATGTTGCTTGGCATTGAGCACCTGATGCGGCAACTGGACTTTGGTGAGCAACTCTGAAATGAGCTCTGAGTTTTCAATGGAGGTGGTGCCCACCAACACAGGCTGGCCACGCTCGAAACACTCTCGAATGTCGGCTATGGCGGCGTTGTATTTTTCTGGCGCCGATTTGTAAACGCGATCGAGTTGGTCTTCACGGCGGCTGATGCGGTTGGGCGGAATGACCATCGTTTCCAAACCATAGATTTCTTGGAACTCGTAGGCCTCGGTGTCGGCCGTGCCGGTCATGCCCCCCAACTTGCCGTACAAACGGAAATAATTTTGGAAGGTGATGGAGGCCATGGTTTGGTTTTCAGCCTGAATGGCTACGCCCTCTTTGGCTTCGACCGCTTGGTGCAAGCCATCACTCCAGCGGCGACCCGTCATGAGGCGGCCCGTGAATTCATCCACAATCACGATCTCGCCTTCTTGCACCACATAGTGCTGATCGCGGTGATAGATATGGTTGGCCCGCAAGGCTGCCGTGAGATGGTGCATGAGCGCAATGTTGGCGGGGTCATAAAGACTTGCGCCTTCAGGGATGAGCCCTGCGCTGGCCAAAATGCTTTCGGCTTTTTCATGACCCTGTTCGGTCAAGAACACTTGGTGTGACTTCTCGTCGACTGTGAAATCGCCAGGTTTGATGATGCCTTCGCCGGTGCGTGGATCTGCTTCGCCTTCTTGGCGTGTCAGTAGGGGCACCACTTGGTTGAGGGCTTGGTATTGCGCTGTGTGATCGTCGGCTTGGCCACTGATGATTAGGGGCGTGCGCGCCTCGTCAATCAAAATGGAGTCGACCTCGTCAACAATGGCGTAGTTGAGGCCGCGCTGTACGCGATCTTTACTTTCATAGACCATGTTGTCGCGCAGATAGTCAAAACCAAATTCGTTGTTGGTGCCGTAGGTGATGTCTGAGTTGTAAGCAGCCTGTTTTTCTTCGCGGGAGAGTTGGGACAAATTAACACCCACACTCATGCCTAGGAAGTTATACAGCTTGCCCATCCACTGTGCATCGCGGCTAGCTAGGTAGTCGTTCACGGTAACCACGTGCACGCCTTTGTTGGCCAATGCATTCAAATACACAGCCAGTGTGGCCGTTAAAGTTTTACCTTCACCGGTCCCCATTTCGGAAATTTTGCCGTTATGAAGCGAAATGCCACCCAACATTTGCACATCGAAGTGACGCATCTTCATGGCACGCTTTGAGCCCTCACGAACAATGGCAAAAGCTTCTGGCAAAATGTTGTCCAAAGACTCACCTTGCGCAACGCGAGCTCGAAACTCATCTGTTTTTGCGCGCAATTTTTCGTCGCTTAAGGCTTCGTATTGGGCTTCTAGCGCATTGATAAGCACCACAGTTTTGCGGTATTGCTTGATCATGCGGTCGTTGCGACTGCCGAAAATTTGGGTCAGAAAATTGATCGCCATGTTGATCCGAGTCTGACTTTGCAAAAAACGCAAAGCGCAGCCCGCAAATCCTGTCTTAAAGTGGATTCAAAAGTACATGCGCACAAGGCGCAAGTGAACGCGATATTTTAACTGCTGAGCGCAGGCAGGCAGCCGAATTTTCCTGCAGATGGTCAGGGCTCTCGCATAATGCAGGGATGGCAAAAATCAACCAGGCAGTCACCCTCATGGAAGCGGCGCAAGAATCGCCCAGTTTGGCGCGCTTGACGGAGCTCACCCGAGAATCGAGCCTGCGTCTCAATTCTTTAGAAAGCCTCATTCCTGGCCCTTTGAGAAGTGCCATCCAAGCCGGGCCTATCGATGGCACGGAGTGGTGCATTTTGGTCAATTCCAATGCGGCGGCGGCCAAACTGCGTCAAATGCTGCCTGCGCTTCAGGCACATCTCAAAAGCCACGGTCACAGCGTTGAGAAAATTCGCCTCAAAATACTTCAAAATCCGCGCTGAAGATGTGACAGGCGAAAAAAAAACCAACCAAAAGGCTGGATTTTCAAAGTGGTGCCGCTTGTCGGATTCGAACTGACGACCTACCGCTTACAAGGCGGTTGCTCTACCAACTGAGCTAAAGCGGCACGGGCTGAATTGTAATTCAATAATCGCAGTTTTTCAGAGCCACGCTCAGTTTTTGGAAGCGCTTATTTAATTCTGGTGAGGGTTGGGCGAGTTGGAGAAGGTGGCACAGGCTTGTTGGCTTCTTCTGTCGATTCAGATGCATCAGGCACTTTGTACAACTTGTCCATGCCCACCACCGTGGTTCCCATCGGAGAGTCAGAGACAGGGAATGACATGCCTTGTCCATTTTCACGCGCATAGATGGCCATCACGCGGTGGATGGGTACCATGATGTCGCACGGTTTTCCGCCAAAGCGAGCTTTGAATTCGATGAACTCATTGCCCAATTGGAGCGAGCTGGTGGCATCGAAACTGATGTTCAAAACAATTTCACCACCCTGCACAAAATCACGGGGCACTTGGACCGAGGCATCGACCTTCACAGCCACGTAGGGTGTGAACGAGTGATCGGTACACCACTCGTACATCGCCCGAATCAGATAAGGGCGAGTAGAGGGAGATTCCAGTGCGTTCATCACCATGGCGTTTTGCTCTGCATTCGAAATTGCTGATGCAATTATTTGCGCATGACCTTTTCTGAAGGCGTGAGCGCCTCGATGTAGGCTGGGCGAGAGAAGATGCGCTCGGCATACTTGAGCAAGGGTGCAGCGTTTTTGCTCAGGTCAATGCCATAGAAGTCGAGGCGCCAGAGCAAAGGTGCAATGGCCACGTCGAGCATAGAGAAGTTGTCACCCAACATGAACTTGTTCTTCAAGAACACAGGGGCCAATTGGGTTAAGCGATCGCGGATGTGCGAGCGGGCTTTTTCCAAAGTTTTGTCGTTGCCCTTGAGCGTGCGGTTTTCCAAGGTAGCCACATGGGTGAACAACTCTTTTTCAAAGTTGAGCAAGAACAGGCGAACGCGCGCACGGTCAACAGGGTCGCCGGGCATGAGTTGGGGATGCGGAAAACGCTCATCAATGTATTCGTTGATGATGTTGGATTCGTACAAAATCAAATCACGTTCCACCAAAATAGGCACTTGGCCATAAGGATTCATGACGTTGATGTCTTCTGGCTTGTTGTACAGATCGACATCGCGAATTTCAAAGTCCATGCCTTTCTCAAACAACACAAAGCGGCAACGGTGAGAGAAGGGGCAGGTTGTACCTGAATAAAGCACCATCATGGTGAAGGCTCCTAAAAATCAAAAAGAGTGGGAGGCCACCGGGTTGGCGGGCCTGCCCACTCCATCAATTCGGGCCGAAGCCCGAATCACGAGTAATTACTTGATGTCTTTCCAGTAAGCGACGTTCAAGCGCCACGCAATGAAAGTGAAGATGGACAAGAAAATCAAGACCCACACGCCAATGCGCACACGAGTATTTTGAACTGGCTCAGCCATCCATTGCAAGTAGTTCACCAAATCACCTATGGATTGGTCGTACTGCAAAGGTGTCAGAGTGCCTGGCTTGACTGTTTTCCAACCTGTGAAAATTTGCGTGGCTTGACCGTGCTCTTGACGCTCTTCGAACACTGGCATGCGCTCGCCTTGCAATTCCCAAAACGGGTTAGGCATGCCCACATTGGGGAAAGCCAAATTGTTCCAGCCGGTAGGCTTATTTTCATCGCGGTAATAAGTGCGCAGGTAGGTGTAGATGTAGTCTGCACCGGTACCACCATGGCCAGAACGTGAACGGGCCACCAAAGTAAGATCGGGCGGCACAGCGCCAAACCAATCTTTGGCTTGCTTGGGGTCAATGTTTGACTTCATGGTATCGCCCACTTTGTCAGTGGCGAACAAGAGGTTGTCTTTGATCTGTTGGTTGGTAAGGCCAATGTCTTGCAAGCGGTTGTATCGCATGAAGGCAGCAGAGTGACAGTTCAGGCAATAGTTCACGAACAGTTTGGCACCGTTTTGCAAAGAAGCCAAATCGTTGGTTTTACCTGGCGCTTTGTCCCACGCAATAGCGTTACCACCAGCTGCCTGTACGCCCGAAATGGCAGCAAAAGCAAGACACAAAGACAATACAAATTTTTGAATTATTTTCATTTTCAAATCATCCTGTGCTTAGTGCGCAACAAATATCACACGGTCAGGTACAGGTTTCGGTTCGCCCAACTTACTCCACCAAGGCATAAGCAAGAAGAAGCCAAAATAAAACATGGTGCCCACTTGAGAAACACGCTCACCGATGGGTGAGGGTGGTTGAACGCCTAAGTAACCCAAGATCAAGAAGTCAATGACGAACACAGCATAAACATACTTGTGCCAATCGGGACGGTAACGAATTGATTTGACAGGACTGTGGTCAAGCCAAGGCAAGAAGAACATGATGATGACCGCGCCACCCATGACCACCACACCCCAGAACTTGGCATCAATACCGTACATGAGGGCAGAAATGACCACGGCACCGCCAACAACACCTGCTTTGAGAATGCTTGGCATTGGGTTGTTTTTAACCGCCAAAAATGCACCCAACAAGACGCAGACGATGAGGACATACATCATCTCGCCGGTGATGGCGCGCAGCATGGAGTAGTAAGGTGTGAAGTACCAAACGGGAGCAATGTGCAAAGGCGTCTTGAGGGGGTCGGCTGGAATGAAGTTGTTGTACTCCAAGAAGTAGCCGCCAAACTCAGGCGCGAAAAACACAATGGCTGTGAACACCATTAAAAAGATGCTGACAGAGAAGATGTCGTGCACCGTGTAGTAAGGATGGAAAGGAATACCGTCCAATGGGTGACCTTGGGCATCTTTGGGTGCACCGGGCGCCTTGATTTCAACGCCGTCTGGGTTGTTGGAACCCACTTCATGCAAAGCAATGATGTGCGCCACCACCAAGCCCAACAGTACCAAGGGCACTGCAATGACGTGGAAGCTGAAGAAGCGGTTTAAGGTAGCGTCGCCCACCACGAAGTCGCCGCGAATGAGCAAGGCCAAATCGGGGCCGATGAAGGGAATGGCCGAGAACAAGTTGACGATCACTTGAGCGCCCCAGTAGGACATTTGGCCCCAAGGCAACAAGTAACCCATGAAAGCTTCGGCCATGAGGCACAAGAAGATGGCGCAGCCAAAAATCCAGACCAATTCACGGGGCTTGCGATAGCTGCCATACATGAGTCCGCGGAACATGTGCAGGTAAACCACAATGAAGAACGCAGATGCGCCAGTGGAGTGCATGTAGCGAATGAGCCAACCCCATGGCACGTCGCGCATGATGTATTCGACAGAGGCAAAGGCGAGATTGGCATCTGGTTTGTAATGCATCACCAAGAAAATACCAGTGACGATTTGAATGACAAGCACCAGCAATGACAAGGCGCCAAAGACATACCAAATGTTCAAATTTTTGGATGCGTAGTACTCGCTCATGTGAGCTTTGAACAACGAAGTCGCTGGGAAGCGGTTGTCGACCCAGTTCATGAGTTTTTCGCCTGCAGGGGCGTTGGGAGAGATTTCCTTGAATTCAGCCATTGTGTTATGCCTCAAGCCTTTTTGTCTTCGCCGATCAGCAGCATGCTGTCTGACAGGTACATGTGCGGTGGCACTTCCAAGTTGTCGGGTGCGGGCTTGTTTTTGAACACGCGACCGGCAAAGTCAAAGGTAGAGCCGTGGCAAGCGCACAAGAAACCACCTTGCCAATCGTCTGGCAAAGAAGGCTGCGCGCCTGTCTGGAATTTGTCGCCAGGCGAGCAACCCAAGTGGGTGCAAATGCCAACAGCCACCATGAACTCTGGTTTGATAGAGCGGTGGGTGTTTTTAGCGTATTCGGGGGTGGGATAGGCTTGGCGTTCAGAGGTTGGGTCGGCCAATTGACCCTCCAACTTTTTGAGGGCTTCAACCTGCTCCGTGGTGCGGCGCATGATCCATACAGGTTTGCCGCGCCATTCGACCGTGAGTTTCTCACCGGGCTTGACTTCAGAAATATCAACTTCCACGGCAGCACCAGCGGCTTTAGCGCGCTCGGAAGGCTGGAAAGTGCTGACAAAGGGTGTGGCGACGAAGCCTGCGCCTACGGCGCCAGCACAAGTAGAGGCAATCAGCCACGTCCTTTTGCTGCTGTCGACTGGGGTATCACTCATGAGAATCCTCTAGCGAATCGGTATCAGGGTTTAGCCTTGGATTGTAGCCGACTGCGGGGGGCCATTTCTAGCCCCTGCTCCGACTCAGGGAATCAGTTGGCGCGCCATTCGGATGGCAGCCACCATGCTGGAAGCTTCGGCACAGCCCTGTCCGGCAATGTCAAAAGCTGTACCGTGATCGGGGCTGGTTCGAATCAAAGGCAAGCCGAGCGTGACATTGACGCCATGCTCTAGGCCCATGTATTTGACAGGAATCAGGCCTTGATCGTGATACATGGCCAGCACCACATCAAACTCAGAAACGCCAGCCAGCTTTTGACGTGCACGCATGAAAACAGTATCTGGCGCATAAGGCCCAACCGCCAGAATGCCCTCGGACCTGGCTTGGGCCACAGCAGGTTCAATGATTTCAATTTCTTCTCGGCCAAACAAGCCGCCCTCACCTGCGTGTGGGTTAAGTCCTGAAACAGCAATTTTGGGGGCACGTCCCAACAACAAGCTGAGTGATTGATGGGTGATGCGCAGACTTTCAAGCACGTTGTCATAAGTGACAGCATTTAGAGCTTGGCGCAAGGAAACGTGAATACTCACTAACACGACACGCAACTCATCGTTGGCCAACATCATTCTCACGGGCATATCCCCCAAGCGCACACCAGAAAATTGGGCAGCCTCGAACTGCAGCAACTCGGTATGCCCAGGAAACTGATTGAAGGGAGAGCCCGCTGCAGACAATGCTTCTTTGTGCAGTGGCGCAGTGACCATGGCGGCAATTTCTTTGCGTAGCGCGGCCTGCGCAGCCCACACCACACATTGCCCTGCAAACCGGCCTGCCTCAGCATTGACTTCTCCGTAGGGCAATTGAGACGCCAATGCCGCAACTTGCAAAACTGGAATGACACCCGCCGGCAAATTCTGCGCTTGCGTTGGCTTTTGAATCACTTGCAGTTTGAGTTGAAGCCCTTTTGGATCTACCAAGTTGACTGCTTTTTGCATGGCCTGTGCATCGCCCGCCACAAAACAAGCCTGCGTGACAGGCCGGTCTTTGGGCGACAACGCATCGTTCAAGAACGCACGCGCAATGATTTCAGGGCCAATGCCGCAAGGATCTCCTGGCGTGATAGCGATGGGGGGCAATGTCGACATAAATGGTTTGGTTGAGTACAGCTTGAAATGAACGCCTGAAAATCAGACGTGTCTGTTTCAATGTCAAAGAGGGTCTATTGTGATTCAAGTCTGAAAGAATGCATAAGATTCAAGATCAGTCCACAATGCGAATCATGAAAAGAATTTGGCTTTTGTTTTCGCAATCGGTGACGGTGCTTTTGGCCGCTTGGTTTGTTGTCGCCACCCTCCAGCCAGGTTGGCTGAAGGGCCAGGGAGGCGCCAGGACGCTTGCTTTAACTCAGGCCCGCATGGAGGGCAATCAAGACGCCATGCCGGGGGGCAGCTTCAGACAAGCAGCACAAAAAGCGGCGCCAGCCGTCGTCAGTATCAATGTGCAGCAAAAGGCTCGAAGCAAAGCGCGCCGCGCAGATCCTTGGTTTCGCTTTTTTGAAGAACCTGAAGACGAGTCAACTGGCGGGGGAATGGGCAGTGGTGTGATTGTGAGTGCAGAGGGCTACATTCTTACCAACCACCATGTCATTGAAGGCGCAGAGGCCATTGAAGTCGCCCTGAACGATGGCCGCACCGCCATGGCCAAAGTAATAGGCACAGACTCCGAAACGGATTTGGCTTTGCTCAAAATTGACTTGCCCAAACTGCCCACCATCGTCCTGGGCCAAATGGAAACTTTGCAGGTGGGCGATGCTGTCTTGGCCATCGGCAACCCATTTGGTGTGGGTCAAACTGTAACCTCTGGCATTGTGAGTGCCTTAGGCCGCAAACAATTGGGCATCAACACATTTGAAAATTTCATTCAAACCGATGCGGCCATCAATCCCGGCAACTCTGGTGGCGCTTTGGTTGATGCCAATGGCTTGCTCATGGGCATCAACACAGCCATTTATTCACGCTCTGGCGGCAACATGGGCATTGGCTTTGCAGTACCCGTCTCGACGGCCACGCAGATCATGGCTGCTCTGATCAAAGACGGCAAAGTGACGCGTGGCTGGATCGGTGTTGAGCCGCGTCCACTGTCGGCTGAAATTGCCGAGAGCTTTGGCATCGCCAAAGACAAATCTACAGGTGCATTGCCGCAAGGTGTCTTGATCAATGGGGTTTTGCAAAACAGTCCCGCTGCCAAAGCCGGCATTCAACCGGGCGATTTGATTTTGAAAGTAGCTGGGCACGTTGTGGCCGATGTACCCGAAATGCTCACTCGGGTTGCGGCCTTAAAGCCAGGCGAAGCAGCAAGCTTGTCGATTCAGCGCAGTGGCAAATTGATTGAAATTCAGGTGACGCCTGGCACACGGCCAGTGCGTCCTTAACGCAACACACCCTTGCTCAGTGCAATGAAGCGCCAGCTTTAAGGGGCGGTCTCTTCTTCTTTAGGAGCTTGCGTGTGTTTGATGAAAATTTGGGCTGCCCAAATACCCAACTCGTAAAGCACACACATGGGGATGGCTAGCGCCAATTGCGAAACCACATCTGGGGGTGTGACGATGGCCGCAATGACAAACGCCAAAACCACAAAGTAGCCTCGAAAGTCTTTGAGCTTGTCAATGCTAACCACTTTCAAACGCGCCAAAACCACCACCGCGATGGGCACTTCAAAGGCCAAGCCAAACGCCAAGAACATGCTCAGAACAAAACCCAAATAGGCTTCAATGTCTGGCGCTGCTGTGATGCTTTTGGGCGCAAAGCTTTGAATGAATTTGAACACCTGTCCAAAGACAAAGAAATAACAAAATGCCACGCCAATAAAAAACAACAAGGTGCTAGAAATGACCAATGGCATGACCAGGCGTTTTTCATGGGTGTAAAGGCCAGGGGCAATGAAGGCCCAGACTTGGTAGAGAACCACGGGCAAGGCCAACAAAAATGCCGCCATGAACAAGATCTTGATGGGCACCATGAAAGGCGAGATGACCGACGTGGCAATCAAGGTTGCACCTGCAGGCAAATTGGCCACCAAAGGGGCGGCAAGCAGATCGTAAAGCTCTGCAGGTCCGGGAAATAAGGCCAAAATGACTGCTGCAATGCCGATACCCGCCATGGCGCGTACCAACCTGTCGCGCAGCTCCATTAAATGCGTCACGAAGGGCTGCTCTGTGCCGGCCAGTTCGTCTTCGGGCTTAGGGGTTGGATCGGACACTACAAATTAACCTAATCTGGTGGGTCGGTAGCGCGCCACTCTGGCAGCACCCGACAATGTTTTGGTTCGCACACCCGCACGCGATTTGTACCACTGAGGCACTGCGGCCTGCTTTAAACGAAACTTTTTACCAGGGTGCTTGTACACAGGCGGTGGCGGTACCCACGGCGTGTGATTGGTTTCTGTGGTCAGCCCCGCTGTGGTTTCATTCCACTGTTTTTCAAAGTCGATGGCCGTTGTCTGAACAGAGCCTTCTACGTCTCGAGCAGCACTCTCCATCGATTCCTTCATTTTTTTCAGCTCATCCAAATCCATGGTGCGATTGACCTCAGCCTTGACATCGGAGATGTAACGCTGAGCCTTGCCCAACATACTGCCCAAGGTACGCGCCACGCGCGGCAACTTCTCAGGGCCGATGACGATCAGCGCCACCACCCCAATGAGGGCTATTTTGGAAATGCCGAGATCGATCAAATCAGGACTTTGTCTTGGCTTCCACGTCGATCGTGGTTTTTTCAGCCGTGGTCGAAGCGGCTACTTGAGCGGCCGGTTTTTCTTCGGTGGCCGCAGGGGCATTTGGATCTTTCATGCCGTCTTTGAATCCTTTGACGGCACCACCCAAATCGGAACCCATGTTTCTAAGCTTTTTAGTGCCAAAAACCATGACCACGATCAGCAAAACAACTAGCCAGTGCCAAATAGAAAATGAACCCATGAATGTCTCCTAACAATGATTGGTGATTCTAAGCGTTTAACCCCGAAGCCAAGGACGCGGGCCGCCCATGACGTGGAAATGCAAATGGTGAATTTCTTGTCCGCCTTCAGATCCGGTATTGGTGACAATTCTGTAACCACCCTCTGGATAAGGGCGGCACCCTTGCTCCAACGCAAGTTTGGGGGCCAAACCCAATAAATGGCCCATTAAGGCCGAATGTTCTGAGGTTATTTGAGCCATTGAAGGAATATGCAGCTTGGGGACCATCAAGAAATGGATGGGTGCCCAAGGCGCAATGTCATGAAAAGCATACACATGCTCGTCTTCAAAGACTTTCTTGGAGGGGATTTTTCCCGCAATGATTTTGCAGAAGAGGCAGTTAGGGTCTTGCATCATTCACCTGATTGTTCACGTTGTTCTGCTTTGCGCAGGGCTTTTTCCTCCAGGCCACTCAAGCCCTCACGCCGGCTGAGTTCGGCCACCACATCGGCGGGTGACAAGCCATAGTGTGCCAAGGCAATCATGCTGTGAAACCACAAGTCGGCCACCTCACCCACCAGTTTGTGAGGATCGCCGCCGTGGTCCATGTCTTTGGCAGCCATCACAGTTTCTGTGGCTTCTTCGCCAATTTTTTTCAAAAAAGCGTCTGGCCCTTTGTGCAGCAGGCGGGCCACATAACTTTTTTCGGGGTCGCCGCCGTTGGCCGGTTTGCGACTTTCAATCACGGCCGCTAAGCGGGCCAAGGCATCGGTAGTACTCATGATTTTGGCAACAAGTGCTCACTTGTAAATGGTTTCGGGGTCTTTCAAAACCGGCTCGGTGGCGACCCATTCGCCATTTTGATACGACTGAAAGAAACAACTGTGACGGCCGGTATGGCAGGCAATGCCGGGCTCATGTCCCAGTTGTGTGACCTTGAGGAGCACCACATCGTTGTCGCAGTCTAATCGCATGTCATGCACGGTTTGCACATGGCCAGACTCTTCGCCTTTGAACCACAGTTTGTTGCGTGATCGGCTGAAATACACCGCGCGCTTGAGTTCGGCGGTTTTCTCAAGCGCCTCACGGTTCATCCAAGCGAACATCAGCACATCGCCGGTGCTGGCCTCTTGTGCGATGACGGGCACCAAGCCCTGCGCGTCCCATTTAATTTGATCAAGCCAATTCATGCGCTGAATCTACCACTTGTCGAAGGCTTGAACAGGCGTTTGTTTACAAACGGACAGGAATTCCCCGCTCGCGCATGCGCTGCTTGGCCTCCTGAACCGTGTATTCGCCGTAGTGAAAAATGCTGGCGGCCAGCACGGCATCGGCCCCGCCCTGCTGCACGCCATCGGCCAAATGGTCCAAATTTCCCACACCGCCCGAAGCAATGACGGGCACTTGCACCGCATCGCTCACGGCTTTGGTCAGGGCCAAATCAAAGCCCGACTTGGTGCCATCGCGGTCCATGCTGGTGAGCAAAATTTCGCCAGCGCCAAACTTGGCCATCTTGGCCGCCCACTGAACTGCGTCTAAGCCCGTGTTTTGCCGACCGCCATGGCTGTATACGTCCCAGCCTTCACCGCGCAACTGGATGGCCTCGTCCTGACGGCGTTTGGCATCAATGGCCACCACGATGCACTGGGCGCCATACTTTTGCGACGCATCGCGAATGACTTGGGGGTTGGCAATGGCCGCCGAATTGAAACTGGTTTTGTCGGCGCCCGCGTTGAGCAAGCGGCGCACATCTTCAACGCTTCTGACACCACCGCCCACTGTGAGGGGAATGAAAACCTGTGAGGCCACTGCCTCAATGATGTGAAGAATCAGATCGCGGCCATCGCTGGTGGCAGTGATGTCCAAAAAAGTGAGTTCATCGGCGCCTTGTTCGTTGTATCTGGCCGCAATTTCGACGGGGTCGCCTGCGTCGCGAAGTTCTACAAAATTAACGCCTTTGACCACACGGCCGCCCGTGACGTCAAGGCAAGGAATGATGCGTTTGGCTAGCATGGTATTTAAACGGTGAATTGTTGCCAAGCTTCCCATTGCTGGGAGGGCGGGACTTCGATGGATGACGTAACGCGCGCTGCTTCAACGCACAACATGCCTTGATAGCCCAGTGCGGGCATGTCTGTCAGTTGGCTGCATTTTTCAGCACCCGGATTCCAAACCACGCTTTGACCCCATGAGTCGCTTTGTGCAATGTGCAGTTGTTCATGGCCATCGTGCAAAACCCAAGTGGGCTGTTTTTCAGGGGCAACGTCGTAGACCCGATCAAATTCGGTTTTGAATGTGAGTTGGCCTAGGCATGCTTGGTACGTGTCGCTCACAGCATCCCACTCTGATTGATGGGCTTGTCCATGCAAGCTGACTTGGCCAATGTGACTCACGTCAAAGTAAGTGTGCAAGGCGCCTGTAAAGCTAAGCGTTTGATGCCCTGTATTTTCAACAGTGAGTTGAACTTTCAAACTTCGAGCAGCCAGCGAGACCTTAAGGTGTGCTTTAAATTTGAAGGGCCATACGGCTTGGGTTTGCGCATTGTCTGACAACTCAAAAACTTTTTCCGGCCCCTGGCTTTGCTCGTTTAGCAAACGCCAAGCCATGTTGCGCGCAAAACCATGTTTGGGCAAAGTGCCGCGTTGGTTGAATTGAGGAAAGCAAACCGGAATGCCACCGCGAATGGCCGTGGTGCCATCACAAACGGAAGTGGGGCTTAAATACAATCGCTCGCGATGGCTCGCCTGCCATGACAACACCTGTGCACCTTGCTGGGACACAAACACGCTGTCTCCTTGCGGCAATGACCAACGCCATCCCGCATGACCCTGCAGGCTGTCAGTCGTTAAGTTCATCGGCCCGCGCCTGGGCTGCTTGGAAGTCGAGGTCGCCAGAGTAAATGGCGCGGCCGCAAATAACACCCTCAACGCCTTCATCTTCCACAGCACAAAGCTGCTCGATGTCGGCCATGTTGGACAAACCGCCAGACGCAATGACCGGAATGGTGAGGGCTTGGGCCAACTTGACTGTGGCATCAATGTTGATGCCACTCAGCATGCCATCGCGGCCAATGTCGGTGTAAATGATGGACTCGACGCCCCAGTCTTCAAATTTTTTGGCCAGGTCGACCACTTCGTGGCCGGTGAGCTTGCTCCAACCGTCGGTGGCCACTTTGCCGTCTTTGGCATCGAGGCCCACAATGATGTGGCCGCCAAAGGCACTGCAGGCATCGCGCAAGAAGCCGGGATTTTTGACCGCAGCTGTGCCGATGATGACGTAACGCAAACCGCCGTCGATGTATTTCTCGATGGTGTCTAGATCTCGAATACCACCACCCAGTTGAACAGGAATTTCGCCCCCCACAGCTTTCAGGATGGATTTGATGGCCGCGAAGTTTTGCGGCTTGCCCGCAAAGGCCCCATTGAGGTCGACCAAGTGCAAACGCCTTGCGCCTTTGTCGAGCCAACTTTGGGCCATGGCCGCAGGGTCCTCACCAAAAGTGGTGGCTTGGTCCATGTCGCCTTGTTTGAGGCGAACGCAATGGCCGTCTTTGAGATCAATTGCAGGTATCAGAATCATGGCTAAGGGGTAGCGCTAGAGTGAAGAAAAATGAAATTAGAAAAGTCGTCAAAAATCAGGGCTGCCAGTGCAAAAAGTTCCGATACAGGGCCAAACCTTGGTCGGCACTTTTTTCTGGGTGGAACTGCGTGGCAAACAAATTATCGCGCGCAATGGCACAGGCAAACAAGCCGCCGTAATCAGTTTCTGCAGCAACATGGCTTGCATTATCGGGTTTTGCGTAAAAACTGTGTACAAAATAGAAATAGCTGCCATTGGGAATCTTGCCCCAAACCGGATGCTGGGCAGCCTCATGTGAGCAAAAATTGACCTGATTCCAGCCCATTTGAGGCACTTTGAAGCGGCTGCCATCGGCTTGCATTTTGCCGGCCAGATCAAACTTGACCACCTTGCCAGGAAGAAGGCCAAGCCCTGGCACATCGCCCTCATCACTGTGGTCCAGCAACATTTGCATGCCGACACACACACCAAACAAAGGCTTTTTGTCTGCAGCATCTAGCACCGCCTCAAGCAAACCCGAGTCGCGCAATTCGCGCATGCAATCTGGCATAGCCCCTTGACCGGGCAATACAACACGGGTGGCGTCTCGCACATCTTGAGGGTTGGAAGTGATTTTCACTTCTACGCCAGTGTCTTGAGCGGCATGAATGACTGCTTGGGCCACAGAACGCAAATTGCCCATGCCGTAATCCACCACCGCCACTGAATTGGGGGACATGCTCAGAGCGAGCCCTTGGTTGAAGGAATGACGCCCACAGAACGAGGATCAATTTCAAGCGCTGCACGCAGCGCGCGCGCAAAAGCTTTGAACACGGTTTCGGCTTGGTGGTGCGCATTGTCGCCACGCAAGTTGTCAATGTGCAGGGTGACCAAGGCATGGTTCACGAAGCCTTGAAAAAATTCGTGCATGAGCTGGGTGTCAAAGCCGCCGACCATGCCGCTGGTGAATGGCACGTGATTGACCAAGCCAGGACGCCCCGAAAGATCAATGACCACGCGAGACAAGGCTTCGTCTAAAGGCACATACGCATGTCCGTAACGGCGCAGTCCTTTTTTATCGCCCATGGCTTTGGCAACGGCTTGACCCAAAGTGATGCCGACATCTTCAACGGTGTGATGCCCGTCGATGTGCAGGTCACCCTTGGCTTGGATGTCCAAGTCAATCAGGCCATGGCGTGCAATTTGATCGAGCATGTGGTCAAAAAAACCAATACCCGTAGACAAGTTGGCTTGGCCGGTGCCGTCCAAATTGACTTTGACTCTGATTTGAGTTTCTGCAGTGTTGCGCGTGACTTCAGCAACGCGGGGTGTGCTCATAAAGATTCCTTGAGTGCTGCCAACATGTGAGCGTTTTCTGCAGGGGTTCCGACAGTGAGGCGCAAACAGTTGGTGAGCAATGGGTGCATTTTAGAAACGTTCTTGACCAAAATGCCTTTCAACTTCATACCTTCGAAGCACTTTGTGGCGTCTGGCATACGAACCAAGAGCATATTGGCCTGACTGGGGAAGACTTGAACCCCTGGCAACAAGGCCAATGAATGACTGAGTTTTTCTCGTTCCTCTCGAATTTGAGCCGCCTGCTGGGCAAAAACCTCTGAGTGCTCCAAAGCAAACAACGCGCATTCGCAATTTAAAACACTGATGTTGTAGGGCGGGCGAACTTTGTCGATTTCTGCGATCAAAGCCTTGGGGCCGACCATGTAGCCAAGGCGCACGCCTGCCAAACCAAATTTAGACAAGGTTCGCATGAGCAGCACATGACCATGGCGGGCAATTTGGTCCATGTAGGTTTGACTTGCAAAAGGTTGATAGGCTTCATCCATCACGATCAAGCCGCCTTGCTGACCTTGGGCCAGCACAATGCGCTCAATGGCGTCGGCGTTCCAAAGTGTGCCCGTTGGGTTGTTGGGGTAGGCCAAGTACACCACTGCTGGTTTGTGCATTGCAATGGCACTCAACATGGCCGCTTCGTCTAACTCGAAGTTGGCAGTCAGTGGCACGCCGTGAAATGTCACACCTTGCAATTGCGCACTCATGGCGTACATCACAAAGCCAGGCAGTGGCGCCAAAATGCTGGCTCCGGGCACATCACAGGCCACTGATAGGAGCGTGATCAGTTCATCCGACCCGTTGCCCAACATGATGTCAAAGCCTTCTGGCATTTGCACATATTTGGCCAGTTCTGAGCGCAACACATTGATGCGGTGACCGGGATAACGATTGAGGGCCAAAGCACCCAGACGTTCGCCCAATTGCTTTTGCAATTCAGGGGACAAGCTGAAGGGATTCTCCATGGCATCGAGCTTGACCATCCCTGTTGAATCTTGGACGGCATAAGCGTGCATGGACTGCACGTCTTGGCGAATGTGTTTCAGCCAAGGGGCGGGGGTTTGGTTTGGACTCATGGTATTTTTCTTTGAGGCGGTACGGGGGTTAAGCGCAACTCTGCTGCACGGGCGTGCGCTTGCAAGCCCTCGCCGTAAGCCAGTTCCGCTGCAATTTTGCCCAGCGTTTGTGCGCCCTTCTCACTCACCTCTATGAGGCTAGAGCGCTTTTGAAAATCGTAAACACCCAAGGGGGAAGAAAAGCGCGCAGTGCCGCTGGTAGGCAACACATGGTTGGGTCCTGCGCAGTAATCACCCAAAGACTCGCTGGTGAATGCACCCAAGAAAATAGCGCCCGCATGCTTGAGCAGCGGCTCCCACTCATGGGGATTGCGACTGGACACTTCCAAGTGCTCGGGGGCAATGCGATTGCTGATCTCGCAGGCTTCTTGCATGCTGCGCGTTTGAATAAGCGCGCCACGATCGTTCATGGATTTGGCAATGATGGCTGCGCGCGGCAATGTGGGAAGCAGTTGGTCTATGGCCGCCTGAACTTTGTCGATGTAGTCGGCATCTGGGCACAACAAAATGCTTTGCGCCAACTCATCGTGCTCAGCCTGAGAAAATAAATCCATGGCCACCCATTCAGGGGGCGTGGTGCCATCGGCCAAGACCAAAATTTCGCTGGGGCCTGCAATCATGTCAATGCCTACGGTGCCAAACACGCGTTTTTTGGCGCTGGCCACGTACGCGTTGCCAGGGCCGGTTATTTTGTCGACTTTGGGAACTGTGGCCGTGCCATAGGCCAGTGCGGCCACCGCCTGTGCACCGCCAATGGTGAAGGCTCGCGACACACCCGCCACATAGGCGGCGGCCAGCACCAGCGCATTTTTCACGCCCTGGGGCGTGGGGACCACCATGATGATCTCTTCAACACCTGCCACATGCGCAGGGATGGCGTTCATCAACACGGACGAGGGATAAGCGGCCTTGCCGCCTGGCACATAAATGCCAACACGGTCTAGGGGTGTGACTTTTTGACCCAACAAGGTGCCGTCTTCGTCTTTGTAAGACCAGCTTTCGCCAGAGGCTTTTTTCTGCGCCTCGTGGTAGCTTCGCACTCGCTTGGCAGCGGCTTGCAGTGCATCTTTTTGAACCTGGGGCAAAGATTCAAACGCCGCTTTCAACTCTGCTTGCGAAAGCACCAGTTGCTGCATGCTGTCGGCTTTGAGGCCATCAAAGCGCTGCGTGTATTCCAATACGGCAAGATCGCCCCGTTGCTGAACATCTGCCAAAATTTCAGCAACACGCGATTCAATGGCCGCATCAGCGTCTGCAGACCAATGCAAACGTTTTTGAAACGCGGCTTCAAAATCTTTATCGGTCGTTTTCAAACGCAATGCTTTGGTAACTAGCGGGGTCATGAGTCAAATTTGTAGTGGTGAAGTAGTGCTGTTCAGAATACTGCGCAACAGGCCTTAAGCTTTGGCGGCAGAACGCGCTGCCACTGCGCTTGCAAAAGCATCAATGATGGCGCGAATAGGTTCTTGTTTCAACTTCAATGAGGCTTGATTGACCACCAACCTTGAGCTGATTTCCATGATGCGCTCAACTTCAATCAGGTGATTGGCCTTCAGGGTGCTTCCCGTCGATACCAAGTCAACGATGGCGTCGGCCAAACCTGTGAGCGGCGCCAATTCCATGCTGCCGTAGAGCTTGATCAGGTCAACGTGGACGCCTTTTTGCGCAAAAAATTCGCGCGCAATGCTGGTGTATTTGGTGGCCACTTTGAGGCGCGAACCCGATTTCACAGCAGATGCATAATCGAAATCGGCACGCACAGCCACACTCATGCGGCACTTGGCAATTTGCAAATCCAGGGGCTGGTACAAGCCCTGGCCGCCATGCTCAATCAGGGTGTCTTTGCCGGTCACGCCCAAATCGGCGCCGCCATATTCCACATAGGTGGGCACATCGGTTGCACGCACCAAAACCACTCGCACACCTTGTTGGTTGGTGGGCAAAATGAGTTTGCGCGAAGTTTCTGGATCTTCCAGCACCTCGATACCCGCCGCTTTTAAGAGCGGCAGCGTTTCATCAAAAATTCGTCCTTTGGACAAGGCCAAGGTGATCATGTCAGTTCCTGTGATTACTTCGAACGTTCAATTTGGGCGCCCACTTTGCGCAGCTTCGTTTCCATGCGATCGTAGCCACGGTCAAGATGGTAAATGCGGTCAACAATGGTTTCGCCTTCCGCCACCAACCCGGCAATGACCAAACTGGCCGAAGCCCGCAAATCGGTGGCCATCACAATGGCGCCTGACAATTGGGTTACGCCTTGGACTACGGAAACTTTGCCGTCAATTTGAACGTTGGCGCCCAAGCGTACCAACTCATTGACGTGCATGAAGCGATTTTCAAAAATGGTTTCAGTGACTTTGCTGGTGCCCTCGGCAATGCAATTCAAGGCCATGAACTGCGCTTGCATGTCGGTTGGAAAGCCAGGGTACTCTGTGGTGCGAAAGCTTTGAGCCTTCATGCGCCCTTGCGCTTTCACGCGAACAAAGTTGGAGCCCACTTCAATGTGTGCGCCAGCATCTCTGAGTTTTTCAATGACGGCGTCTAGGTGGTCGCCACGCGCGTGCTTCAACACAACGTCGCCACCTGTGGCCGCTACCGCGCACAAAAATGTGCCAGCTTCAATTCGATCGGCCACTACAGCATGGTCGCAGCCCTTGAGTTTTTCAACGCCCTGAATGTAAATTCGGCTGGTGCCGTGGCCTTCAATTTTGGCGCCCATCTGAATGAGCATTTCGGCCAAATCAGGAATTTCTGGTTCTTGCGCTGCATTCTCTAAAACAGTTTCACCTTCTGCCAAAGCAGCAGCCATCAAAAAGTTTTCTGTGCCCGTGACAGTCACCATGTCTGTCGCAATGCGTGCGCCTTTTAAGCGTGTCCGTGCGTTGGCCAAACTCGCCACCATGTAACCGTGCTCAACCACGATCTTCGCGCCCATGGCCTGCAAACCTTTGATGTGTTGATCGACTGGCCGTGAACCAATGGCACATCCACCTGGCAATGAGACGCGAGCATGACCAAAACGCGCCAACAAGGGGCCAAGCGCCAACACAGAAGCGCGCATGGTTTTCACCATCTCGTAGGGCGCTTCGGGCTTGTTCAGCGCACTCGCATTCAATGTCACACTGCCATCTTCTGCATGCAGGCAAGTCACACCCATGTTGCGAATGAGTTTCAGCATGGTGCTGACATCTTGCAACTTGGGCACATTGCGAAGCACAACGTCCTGGTCGGTTAACAAGGCTGCGCAAAGTTCGGGCAAGGCGGCATTTTTTGCGCCTGAAATTTCGATCTCGCCATTCAAAGAATGACCGCCACGAATGATGAGTTTGTCCATTTTTTTAGTTTGAGTAGCTGGATGAGCGTGCTGGTTTTTTGCCTGTTGATCAGGCTTGCGCTTTGGCCCATTCAGCAGGCGTGAAAGTTTTCATCGACAAGGCGTGCACCTCATCGTTTTGCATTTTGTTGCCTAAGGTGGCATAGACTTTTTGGTGGCGTGTAATGAGGCGCAAGCCCTCAAACTGGTTGGATACCACCACAGCTTGCCAATGGCGGCCATCGCCGTCGACGGTGAGGTGGTCGCACGCAAGGCCAGCGGCAATCATGGTTTGGATTTGTTCTGCAGTCATTGGGTTTGGTGCTTAAAAAATGAAGTCAAGCTCTGATTTTGTAGCCAGATTTCAGCAGTTGGATGGCCAAAGTACTCACACCCAACATGGCCACAGAAACAACCGACAAACTGGTCCAAGGCGAGACATCGCTTTGACCAAAAAAGCCGTATCTGAAACCATCAATCATGTAAAAGAAGGGGTTTAAGTGACTCAAGCCCTGCCAAAACGGCGGCAAAGAGTGAATGGAGTAAAAAACGCCCGACAAGAAGGTCATGGGCATGATCACAAAACTTTGAAAAGCAGCCATTTGGTCAAATTTTTCGGACCAAAGACCTGCCACTAAACCCAAAGCACCCAATAGGCCGGCACACAATACGGCAAACACCAAAATCCAAACGGGTGCATGGTACTGCAAGGGTGCAAACCACACTGTGACGGCAAAAACACCAAAGCCAACGGCCAGGCCGCGCATCATAGAAGAGCCCACATAGGCCACGTACCAGTGCCAGTGCGACAAGGGTGTGAGCAGCAAGAACACAATGTTGCCCATGATTTTGCTTTGCACCAAGCTCGATGAACTGTTGGCAAAAGCATTTTGCAAGACGCTCATCATGATCAGGCCGGGCAACAAAAACGCCGTGTAGGGCACGTTGTCATAGACCTTCACATGGTCTTCCAACACATGGCCAAAAATCATCATGTACAAGACGGAGGTCAAAACGGGTGCCGCTATGGTTTGGAAAGCCACCTTCCAAAAGCGCAACACCTCTTTGTACAACAACATGCGCCAGCCGCTCATGATTTTCCCTCGGACATGACATCTAAGAAAACATCTTCCAAATCGGCCTTGCGAATTTCAACGTCCTCTGCAACCAAACCGGCTTGGCGAACAGCCGCCAAGTAGCTTTCAATCTCAACCGCATCGTGCGCTGGAAACTGAACGATGCGACCCGTGATGCGCGCTTTGACTGCCAGATCAGCGGGTAATTGACCATCAATTTTGAAACGCAGCACATTGCTGGAGGCCGATTTCAACAACTCAGAAGTGCTGGCCAAAGCCAATACCCGCCCTTGTTTCAGCATGGCCAAGCGGCCACAAAGCGCTTCGGCTTCTTCCAAATAGTGGGTGGTGAGCAAAACTGTACGACCTTCTCGGTTTAACTTGGCAATGAATTGCCACAGCGTTTGTCTGAGTTCAACATCCACGCCTGCCGTCGGTTCGTCCAGCACAATGACGCGTGGTTTGTGAACCAAGGCCTGCGCCACCAAGACGCGCCGTTTCATGCCGCCAGAGAGTTGCCGCATGTTGGAATTGGCTTTGTCCAACAGGCCCAAGTTGTCCAGCAACTCGTCAATCCAAGCATCATTTTTGGTAACGCCAAAATACCCCGATTGAAAACGCAAAGCTTCGCGAACGGTGAAGAAGGGGTCGAACACCAATTCTTGGGGCACCACACCCAGCATGCGCCGCGTTTGAGCGTAATCTAGATGGACGTCCTTGCCATGCACCATGACGCGACCCTCGGTAGCCTTGTTCAGACCCGCAAGAATGCTAATGAGTGTGGTTTTGCCTGCGCCATTAGGGCCAAGCAGACCAAAAAACTCACCCTCAGCAATGTCAAAGCTCACCTGATTGAGTGCTGTGAACGGCTGGCTGCCAGTATTTTTGGCAGGGTAAGTTTTGGAGACGGATTGAAAAGAGATGGCGGGCATGAGCCCCTTATTTTACGTTCATGCGCTTTCGACCAAGAGCTCAGACACCCCATAAAGCAGGGCCAATTCGCGTAATTTGGCTGGGAATTGCTTGAATTTCAAAGTTTTTGACAAACTTTCGGCTTCTCTGCGGCATCCCAAGAGCACTGCGAGTGCAGAGGAATCAAAATCAGTCAGCTGTCCGGCTTGTATCTGGACCTCGGAATCGGGGCAATTGCGAATTTGGGACTGCAACTTGGCCAAGCAAGCCGCAGCATTGCTGTGACGCAAATCGGGGGGCAAGGTTAAAAGGGCTGTGGACATGCATGAGACGCGGTTAAGGCCGCGGAACGGAGCGCTAAATTAGGCTTTTTTGGCATTCGATTTATTTCGATCAGACAAACTCTTGATCAAACCATCCACGCCACCCGCATTGATTTCTTTAGAAAATTGTGCGCGGTAGTTTTCAACCAACCAAATGCCCAAGACATTGAGGTCAAAAATTTTCCATCCAGCACCTTCACCAGGCGTTTTTTCAAGGCGATAGTCAAGCTGAATAGGCTCACCTCTGCCTTTGACCTCGGTTTGAACGACCAGATTTTTGTCATCTGTGGCACCGCGCAAAGGTTTGACCTCAATGGACTGATCGCTGATTTGACTGAGTGCGCCAGAATAGGTGCGAATGAGCAACAACTTGAACTCTTCTTGCAAGCGTTCTTGCTGCTCAGGGGTGGCCTTGCGCCAGCCTGGGCCTGTGGCCAGCGCGGTCATGCGGCGGAAATTGACATGCTGCATGAGCTTGGTATCGACCAATTGCATGATCTTGTTGATGTCGCCGCCCTTGATGCTTTTATCGGAACGAACGGCATCCAAAGTTTCATTGGAAATGCGTTTCACGAAAGCATCGGGTGCTTCATCGGCAGCCAAAACGGTGGCTGAACCCAAGCAGAAACCCAATGCCCAAACAACAGGCCATAAATAAGTGAAGAATTTGCGATTCATAGGATGAGATCATAAAGAGCGTTTGACTCTTTAACGCGCGAACTGCATAAAAGTAGATTAGACCACCAAGTTCAATTCGTTTTTGCCCCAAGGCTGTTAGGGTTTTGGCGTCTGCGGCAAGGGCTCCTGTGTGCCCGTAGTGCTGGGTCGGTTGGGTGCCACCATGGCAGCAGGCTGGTCCGGATCTTCAAAATCGTCCAACATGGGCGGGTTGCCATCGTAAATGTCATTCAAACGCTTTTGCAAATAGGCATCCCGAGTGAAAGTGTAGGGATCTAAAGAAGCTTGTTTGACAGCGTCGGACAAGGACAAATAGCGCTCCCGCTTGTCGGTCAAGCGCAACAATGTCAGCGTGTTTTTAGCCGCTGTGTCTTTCAGTTGTTGGTTCACGTCTGTTTTGTTGTCGATGTACAGGCCAAAGCTGTCGCGAACGGTGGAGGGCCCAAAGAAAGGCAAGACCACATAGGGGCCCGAGGAAACACCCCAAAAAGCCAAGGTTTGACCGAAGTCCTCTTTGTGTTTGTCAATCTTCAATTCGGTGGCCCAATCAATGATGCCGCCCAGCCCCAGCGTGGTGTTGATGCCCACACGCATGGCACTTTTAGCGGCCGCTTGGAGTTTCAGTTGCGCCAAGCTGTTGAAGAACGACATGACGTCGCTTTGATTGCTGAAAAAATTACCAATGCCTTTGCGGACTACTGTTGGCAAAACTTGGCCATAAATCACCGCAACCGGTCTGAGCACCACATCATCGGCTATGTCGTTGAAGGCCGTGACTTTTCGGTTCAAAGGTTCCAGGGGATCTGTTGGATCTGGGCCTTTGAGTGAGGCGCACCCTTGCAACAGCAAGCTTGCCGCAATGAGTAAACCAAGGCGCACGCGCCACCAAAATTTCATTACTTGCTTCCCGATGAAGGTGCGGCAGGATCTGCCGCTTTGCTGTACAAAAATTGGCTGATTAAATTTTCTAAGACGACAGCCGATTGGGTGGAGCCGATGTTGTCGCCCGCCGCCAGGTTCTTTTCATCGGCGCCGGCCACAATGCCCACGTACTGCTCGCCTAACAAACCACTGGTCAGAATTTTCAAAGAACTGTCTTGAGGAAAAGCGTACTGGTTTTGCAAAGCCAAACTGACTTTGGCTTGAAAGCTTTCGCCGTCAAATTGAATGCTGTCAACACGGCCCACCACCACACCCGCACTCTTGACGGCTGCACCTTTTTTAAGGCCGCCGATGTTGTCAAACTTAGCGGTTACGGTGTAATTTTTGGACCAACTGTATTGCAACAAATTGGCCGACTTAAGCGCCAGAAAAAGCACTGCCGCCAAGCCAATCAACACAAACAATCCTACCCACACATCATTTTTTGAACGTTGCATCACGTCCTCCTTAAATGCTGAACATCATCACAGTGAGGATGAAGTCCAGTCCTAAAACAGACAACGAAGAGATCACCACGCTTCGGGTGGTCGCAGACGCCACGCCATCAGGTGTCGGCTGAGCCACATAGCCTTGCAGCAACGCAATGAAGGTGACAGCCACGCCAAACACCAAACTTTTGATCATGCCGTTACCGACATCTTTGAACACATCGACACCGCTTTGCATTTGACTCCAAAATGCGCCCTCATCAACGCCAATCAGCAGCACACCCACCACATAACCACCCAAAATACCGACGGCACTGAAAACGGCTGTAAGAAGAGGCAACGCAATGATGCCACCCCACAAACGTGGCGCCAAAATTCGCAGTTTTGGATCAACCGCCATCATTTCCAAAGCCGTCAATTGCTCGCCTGCACGCATCAAACCAATTTCTGCCGTAATAGAGGCACCCGCTCGCCCTGCAAACAACAGCGCCGCCACCACAGGGCCCAGTTCACGCACCAAACTCAGCGCCACCAACAAGCCGAGTGCATCGGCCGCGCCATAGCGCTGCAAAGTGTAGTAGCCCTGCAAGCCCAAAACAAATCCGACAAACAAGCCGGAAACGGTAATGATGGCCAAGGAGTAGTTGCCCAAGAAATGCACTTGATCGCGAACCAGCCCAAAGCGCTTCAAACAAGCGCCCGACATCATGGCCAATTGACCCAATAAACGCGCGCCATAACCCCAATCCGCCATTTTCTGACGGACGGCGTAGCCAAGTTCAGAAGGGTGCAAAAAGTTCATCGTGCTATGCGGCTGAAATCTTCAGCGATGGATCTGGCGGGGTAATGGAAATGGACAGGGCCATCGCTGAGGCCATTCACAAATTGGTGAATAAGGGGGTCAGAAGTTTGCCTGAGTGCCTCGGGAGTGCCTTGCGCTGCCACTTTGCCATTGGCCAAGACCACCACATGGTCTGCAATTTGAAATGTTTCGTTGACATCGTGCGACACCACCACACTGGTAATGCCCAAGCTGTCGTTCAACTTGCGAATGAGTCGTGCCGCCGTACCTAAGGAAATGGGGTCAAGCCCAGCAAAGGGTTCGTCGTACATCATGAGATCGGGATCTAAAGCAATGGCACGGGCCAATGCAACACGTCGGCCCATACCGCCTGAAATTTCGGAAGGCTTTAAATCTCTGGCCCCGCGCAAGCCCACCGCATCGAGCTTCATCAAAACAATGTCGCGCACCATGGACTCAGACATTTTCGTATGTTCTCTTAACGGAAACGCCACGTTGTCAAACACACTCATGTCGGTGAACAAAGCGCCAAACTGAAACAACATGCCCATGCGCCTGCGTGCTGCATAAAGTTGTTCCGTGTTCATTTGGCCAACATCAGAGCCATCGAATGTGAGTTGGCCGTTTTGGGCACGGTATTGGCCACCCATTAAACGCAAGACAGTGGTCTTGCCACCGCCAGAGACACCCATCAGGGCCGTGACTTTGCCGCGCGGTATGCCAAACGACAGGTCGTTCAAAATGACGCGGTCCCCGTAGCCGAAGCTGAGGTTTTTCAATTCGACCAGGAGTGGAGAGTTGGGCAATGTCATGTGAGAAAAAACAAAAGCCGGGATCGCCGGCTTTTGAAGGGTATGGCGTTCAGGTAAAGCGCGTGTGTCTCTTTAAAAATTCACGCGCCAACCTGTCTGCAGACATTTTAACGGGGTAAGTCACTGCTTCCCATTAAGAATTCATCCACCGCACGGGCAGCTTGTCGGCCTTCACGGATGGCCCAAACCACCAAGGATTGGCCACGGCGCATGTCGCCCGCTGCAAAAACCTTGGCTACATTGGTGGCATAACCGCCTGTGAACTCGGTGCTGGCCTTGGCATTGCCGCGGTTATCTTTGTCCACACCAAAGGCGTCCAAGATGGTGGTGACCGGGTTGACAAAGCCCATGGCCAAGAAAACCATGTCAGCAGGGTAAGTTTTTTCGGTGCCCGGCAGATTGACCAATTTGCCGTCTTTGAATTCAATTTCGACGGTTTTCAAACCTGTGACTTTGCCTTTTTCGCCCACGAATTCTTGGGTGGAAATAGCGAATTCGCGGGTGCAACCCTCTTCATGGCTGGAACTGGTGCGCATCTTCAGGGGCCAGTAGGGCCATGTCAATGGGCGGTTTTCTTCTTCGGGCGGCTGCGGCATCACCTCAAACTGCGTCACGCTTTTGGCGCCATGGCGGTTGGAAGTACCCACACAATCGCTGCCGGTGTCGCCGCCACCAATCACGATGACGTGTTTACCGTCGGCGCGCAATTGGTCTTTGAGCTTGTCACCAGCGTTGACTTTGTTTTGCTGTGGCAAGAACTCCATGGCAAAGTGAATGCCCGACAAATCACGGCCAGGCACATTCAAGTCCCGCGATTGCTCAGAGCCACCGGCCAACAACACGGCGTCAAACTCTTTCTGGAGTTGCTCTGGGCTGATGGTTTCTTTGGACCAGTTGGTCACTTTGGAGCCTTCTGGCAAATGGCCCACCATGACACCGGTTTTCAGGGTCACGCCCTCGGCCACCAACTGCTCTGCGCGGCGGTCGATGTGCGATTTTTCCATTTTGAAATCAGGGATGCCATAACGCAGCAAGCCGCCAATGCGGTCGTTCTTTTCGAACAAAGTGACGTCGTGACCGGCGCGCGCCAATTGCTGGGCAGCCGCCATGCCGGCAGGGCCAGAGCCCACCACGGCCACTTTTTTGCCTGTTTTGTGCGTGGCAGGACGGGGCTTGACCCAGCCCTCTTGCCAAGCACGGTCAATGATGGCGTGCTCAATCGACTTGATGCCCACAGCATCGTCGGCCACATTCAAAGTGCAAGCGGCTTCGCAAGGTGCAGGGCAAATGCGGCCCGTAAACTCTGGAAAGTTGTTGGTGCTGTGCAGCACTTCAATGGCATTTTTCCAATCGCCCTGAAACACCAATTCGTTGAAATCCGGAATGATGTTATTAACGGGGCAGCCGCTGTTGCAAAACGGTGTGCCGCAGTCCATGCACCGAGCGCTTTGCGCTTTGGCTTGCGAATCGTCCAAACCGATGACGAATTCTTTGTAGTTCTTGACACGCTCGCTCACGGGCTTGTAGCCCTCTTCGAGTCGCTCAAATTCCATGAAACCAGTGATTTTTCCCATGATCAATCCTTGTTATTTCTGTGTGCTCAGTTAGCGCGTATTTGAAGATTAGCTGGCCGCCACAGTGTCTGTGGGCTTGGCTTTGGCGCTGATGTCGGTTTTGGCGGCTTCTTTGCGTGCGTTGATTTCACCCAAGGCGCGCTTGTATTCGTTCGGGAACACTTTCACAAACTTCAAGCGAGCTTGCGCCCAGTTGTCCAGCAACTCACGTGCGCGTTGGCTGCCGGTCCACTTGTGGTGGTCTTCGAGCAATTTGCGCAATTGTGGTTCGTCGGCTTGATCACGGTGCCATACATTGCGGTCCACCGCTGCCTCTTGCTCAGCTACTGTCAGTACTTTTTCCATGCTGACCATGGCAGTGTTGCAGCGTGATGCAAATTGGCCGTCTTCGTCGTACACATAGGCAATGCCGCCGCTCATACCGGCTGCAAAGTTGCGACCTGTTTTGCCCAACACAGCCACCGTACCACCGGTCATGTATTCACAACCGTGGTCGCCCGTGCCTTCGACCACTGCAGTAGCGCCCGACAAACGAACAGCAAAACGTTCGCCGCCCACACCTGCGAAGAAGGCTTCACCGGTGGTGGCGCCGTACATCACGGTGTTGCCCACAATGATATTTTGACTGGCCACGCCGCGGAACTCAAGGCTTGGACGAACCACAATGCGGCCGCCCGACAAACCTTTGCCGGTGTAATCGTTGGCTTCACCGATGAGGTACAAGGTAATGCCCTTGGCCACAAACGCGCCAAAAGATTGACCGCCAGTGCCTTCAAGTTGAATGCGAATGGTGTCGTCTGGCAAACCTTCTGGATGCACTTTGGTCACAGCGCCTGAAAGCATGGCGCCCACAGATCGATTCACGTTGCGCGCCACTTCCATGAACTGCACCTTCTCACCTTTGTCAATGGCGGCACGGCTCTTGGCAATCAAGATGTTGTCCAAAGCTTTGTCCAAGCCATGGTCTTGAACATCGATATGGCGACGGGGCACGTCGGCGGGCACATCGGGCACAGCCAACAAACGGCTGAAATCGAGGCCACTTGATTTCCAGTGCTCAATGCCTTTGCGAGTGTCGAGCAAGTCGGCACGGCCGATCATGTCGTCAAACTTTTTGATACCCAACTGCGCCATGATTTGACGCACTTCTTCGGCGATGAAGAAGAAATAATTCACCACGTGCTCTGGCTTGCCAGAAAACTTTTTGCGCAAGCTAGGATCTTGCGTAGCCACGCCCACAGGGCAAGTGTTCAGGTGGCATTTGCGCATCATGATGCAGCCTTCCACCACCAGCGGTGCGGTGGCAAAGCCAAACTCGTCGGCACCCAGCAGGGCGCCAACGGCAACGTCGCGACCTGTTTTCATTTGACCATCGGCTTGCACACGGATGCGACCGCGCAAACGGTTGAGCACCAGAGTTTGCTGCGTTTCAGCCAGGCCAATTTCCCAAGGGCTGCCAGCGTGCTTGATAGAAGACCAAGGCGATGCGCCGGTGCCGCCATCGTGACCGGCAATCACCACGTGATCGCTCTTGCACTTGGCCACGCCTGCGGCAATGGTGCCCACACCAATTTCAGACACCAATTTGACACTGATGTCGCTGTGCGGCGCCACGTTTTTCAAGTCGTGAATCAGCTGCGCCAAATCTTCAATCGAGTAGATGTCGTGGTGCGGCGGCGGAGAAATCAAACCCACACCAGGCACCGAGTGACGCAACTTGCCGATGTACTCGGACACTTTGCCGCCAGGCAATTGGCCGCCCTCGCCAGGCTTGGCACCTTGCGCCATCTTGATCTGAATTTGATCGGCACTGTGCAGGTATTCGGCTGTGACACCAAAGCGGCCGGAAGCCACTTGCTTGATCTTGGAGCGCAGTGAATCGCCGGCCTCGAGTGGCATGTCAACTTCTACTTCTTTGTCGCCAATGACGCTCTTCAAAGTCTCGCCCTTTTTAATCGGGATACCCTTGAGTTCGTTGCGATAGCGCGCAGAGTCTTCACCGCCTTCACCGGTGTTGCTTTTGCCGCCAATGCGGTTCATGGCCACAGCCAATGTAGCGTGTGCTTCTGTGGAGATGGAGCCCAAAGACATGGCACCTGTCGCAAAGCGTTTGACGATTTCGCTGGCGGGTTCTACTTCATCAATCGAAATGGCTTTAGCTGGATCGATCTTGAATTCGAACAAACCGCGCAGTGTCATTTGACGCTTGGTTTGGTCGTTGATGATTTGTGCGTATTCTTTGTACGTGGTCCAGTTGTTGGCACGGGTGCTGTGCTGCAACTTGGCAATGGCATCGGGCGTCCACATGTGCTCTTCACCACGTGCGCGCCATGCGTATTCACCGCCGGCATCGAGCATGGAGGCCAACACAGGGTCGTTGCCAAATGCTGCTTTGTGCATGCGCAAAGTTTCTTCTGCAATTTCAAAAATGCCGATACCTTGAACACGGGTGGGCGTGCCGGTGAAATACTTGTTCACAGTTTCCGTGTTGATGCCGATGGCTTCAAACAACTGCGCACCGCAATATGACATGTAGGTGCTCACGCCCATCTTCGACATGATCTTGGACAGGCCTTTGCCCACCGCCTTCACATAGTTGTAAATGGCTTTGTCGGCCGACAAATCACCTGGCAACTCTTTGTGCAAAGCCTGCAATGTTTCCATGGCCAGATAGGGGTGAACAGCTTCTGCGCCGTAACCTGCCAACACGGCAAAGTGATGCACTTCGCGGGCTGTACCCGTTTCAACCACCAAGCCGGCAGTGGTGCGCAAACCTTCGCGCACCAAATGCTGGTGAATGGCCGACAGCGCCAGCAAAGCGGGAATGGCCACTTGCGTGGGCGATACACCGCGGTCGCTGATGATCAAAATGTTGTGGCCGCCTTTGATGGCGTCGACCGCTTCAGCGCAAAGTGATGCTAACTTGGCTTCGACACCTTCGCTGCCCCAAGCTGCTGGATAAGTGATGTCCAGCATGGCGCTTTTGAACTTGCCCTGCGTCGAAAGTTCAATATTGCGCAACTTGGCCATGTCTGAAAAGTCGAGCACAGGCTGGCTCACTTCCAAGCGCATCGGTGGGTTCACTTGGTTGATGTCAAGCAAGTTGGGCTTGGGGCCAATGAAGGACACCAAGGACATCACGATGGCTTCGCGAATGGGGTCGATGGGCGGGTTGGTGACCTGCGCAAACAACTGCTTGAAGTAGTTGTACAGCGGTTTGTTTTTGTTGGACAAAACAGCCAAGGGGCTGTCGTTGCCCATGGAGCCCAAGGCTTCTTCACCGGCTTGCGCCATGGGAGCTAACAAGAACTTGATGTCTTCTTGGGTGGTGCCAAAAGCTTGTTGCAAGTCGAGCAATGTTTGGTTGGACGCAGGCGCTGTGGCTGTGGACTCTTTCACGTCATCCAATTTGATGCGCAAGTTTTCAATCCACTGCTTGTAGGGTTTGCTGCTGGCCAGGTTTGACTTTAGTTCTTCGTCGTCGATCATGCGACCTTGTTCCAAATCAATCAGGAACATCTTGCCGGGTTGCAGGCGCCATTTGCGCACAATTTTGCTTTCTGGAATGGGCAACACGCCGGTCTCTGACCCCATGATCACCATGTCGTCGTCGGTGATGCAATAGCGCGAAGGACGCAAACCATTGCGGTCCAAGGTGGCGCCAATTTGACGGCCATCGGTAAACACAATCGAGGCCGGGCCGTCCCATGGCTCGAGCATGGCGGCATGGTATTCATAAAACGCTTTGCGGCGCTCGTCCATGGTGTTGTGGTTTTCCCAGGGCTCGGGAATCATCATCATCACGGCTTGGCTGATGGGGTAGCCGGCCATGGTCAGCAACTCTAAACAGTTGTCAAAAGTGGCCGTATCTGATTGGCCTGCAAAACTGATGGGGTAGAGCTTTTGCAAGTCGTCGCCCAGCACAGGTGAAGACATCACGCCTTCACGCGCCTTCATCCAATTGTAGTTGCCCTTGACGGTGTTGATTTCACCGTTGTGCGCTACGTAGCGATAAGGGTGCGCCAGGGGCCACTCTGGGAAGGTGTTGGTTGAGAAACGTTGGTGCACCAAGCCGAGTGCAGACACACAACGATCATCTTCCAAATCACGGAAGTAGGTGCCAACTTGATCCGCCAACAGCAAGCCTTTGTACACCACCGTACGGCTGGACATGCTGGGAATGTAGTACTCGTTGCTGTGCTTCAAGTGCAGATTTTGAATGGCAGCACTGGCAGTCTTGCGAATGACGTAGAGCTTGCGCTCCAAGGCATCTTGCACAATCACATCGGCACCACGGCCAATGAAAATCTGCTTGAGCACAGGTTCTTTTTCGCGCACCGTGGGTGACATCGGCATGTCGCGGTTCACTGGCACATCGCGCCAGCCCAACAACACCTGACCTTCGGCTTTGACAGCGCGCTCAAGTTCTTGTTCGCAAGCCATGCGGGAGGCATGTTCCTTCGGCAAAAACACCATGCCCACGCCATACTCACCTTGCGAAGGCAATGTCACACCTTGCTTGGCCATCTCTTCACGGTAGAGCGCATCAGGCAACTGAATCAAGATGCCTGCGCCATCGCCCATCAACTTGTCTGCACCCACCGCACCCCGATGGTCCAAGTTTTCAAGAATCTTCAGTGCTTGCGTGACGATGGCATGCGTTTTGGCGCCTTTGATATGGGCCACAAAGCCCACACCACAAGCGTCGTGCTCTTGAGAAGGGTCATACAGACCGGTTTGTTGCAAAGCTAATTTTTCGGCAGCCGAAGTCATGGCGCACTCCTAGATATATTTCGCGGGAATAAGAGCATATTGCATCGCACCCAAAATGCCAAGAAAATTAATTGGGGTCAGATCAACATTAATTTGATCTATTTTGAAAAATCAATTAATTGGGGACAGATCAAAATAGGCTTAAAAATAATTACTAAGTATCTATTTTGACTCAAATTCAGGGATTTTTGAAAGGCCTGCCAGACTTTTGCGGCAGGATTTGACGCTGGGTGCTTTTTTCCAATGCCCTTAAAAAGTCAGGGCGCCCCACCACACGCCCCTTCAGGGCCGACTCGGTCAGGGCTTTTTGAGTGGCCGCAGACAAACCCCCAGCCACAAATTCGGCGTATGCCGCCTCCCTGGCAAAGGGCGTATTGCCCAAGCCCCAATAAAGAGCGTGTGGCGTGACCAGTTTGTCGATATTTTGACCTGCCAGGTGTTTGTAGCTCGACCAGCTAAAGGCCTCGGCCGATTCGGCCACCCCTGCCCTGACTGGGTTCAAGTCAATGTAGGCCATGCACGTGAGGAGATAGGCTTCAGAATCAATCAGCGAGGATTTGTAGCGCCCTTCCCAAAGTGTGCCGCTTCTGTTGTGGCGCTTGTTGAAGTAGCGCACATAACTCCGCCCCACCGATTGCATCATCAAAGACATCGCCTCATCACTGGGCGGTGTCAGCAACATGTGAAAGTGATTGTCGAGCAACACGTAGGCGTTGACAGCCACTTTGTGACGCTGTGACTCTTCTAGCCACAGGCTGTAAAGCATTCTTCGATCGGTCTCGTCAAGTACGATGGGCTGGCGATTGTTACCCCGCTGAATCACATGATGCGGGTAACCTGGAAGGGCTAAACGGGGTTGGCGGGCCATGCCTGAATGCTAACCCGAAAGAAATTAATGTTGATCTGACCCCATTAAGGGTAACGCAAAGCAAGGGATTGCTGAAGGCCGAATTCGGTCAGGAGGGACTGGAGGTGGTCGGCAGCACCTTGTTTAGGGCGGCCGGTGTAGTGGGCCAGGATGAGTTCGTTTTTCATGCTGTGTTCCCAGCCTACCAGTTCGGTGACGGTGACGGCATAGCCTTTTGACTCTAGGTAAAGGCAGCGCAATACGTTGGTGAGTTGGCTGCCAATTTCGCGCGTGTGCAGCGGATGGCGCCAGAGTTCGGCCAAGGGAGTACGCGATAAATTGAGGACCTTGTTTTGACGCAATTGAGCGGCCACTTCGGCTTGGCAACAGGGCACCAAGACCATGGCGCGGGCTTTTTTCAGGAGTCCAAAAGCAATGGCGTCGTCGGTGGCGGTGTCGCAGGCATGCAGCGCCGTCACCACATCGATGTGCGATGGCATGAGGTCAGACTGCGATGACTCGGCCACCGAGGTGTTCAAAAAGACCATACGCTGAAAGTCCAAGCGCTTTGCCAGTGCGCGTGAGGCTTCGACCAATTCAGAACGCGTTTCAATGCCGTAAATATGGCCTTGCGACAACTGCTTGAAAAACAAATCGTAGACGATGAAACCCAAATACGATTTGCCAGCACCGTGGTCTGCAAGCGACAAGCCCTTGGGCAGCAAGTCGTCATGAGCCAGCTGAGAGACAGACAACTTCAAGGCCTTGGCTGCATCTTCTTCAGACAGCTGTTTCAAAATCTTTTCAATGAACTGAAACAGATGAAGCACCTGCTTCAATTTGCGACGTGAGTCTTGATTGAGCTTGCCCTCACGCGTGAGGATGTGCAACTCTTTGAGCAATTCAATAGATTGCCCTGGCCGCAAATCTAAATCCAATGGCTTGGGTTCTGTCGATTTCGAATTAACTGGATTTTTTTTCATCAGACTCATTCTGCGGCAAAGTAGGCCCCACTTCCAAGGCTTTCCATCCCGCCAAACCCAATTGGTTCAGGGTGACCATATTGACTTCAAAAATAGCTTCCGCCTCAGGAAACACGGCCACTGCTCGGTCAATGCTGGCCTCCCGAATCAAATGCAAAGTGGGGTAAGGCGATCGGTTGGTGAAATTGGTGATGTCGTTTTCTTCGGTACCCGCAAATTGGTAGTGCGGATGAAAACTGGCAATTTGAATGTCGCCCTCTAAATCAAGTGACAACAAACAATCTTCCGCCACATTTAAAAAATCGTTGTAATCGTAAAAATCTTGTAATAAGTTTTGAATCACCAACAAGGTGGTGTCGCGCACAGATGCATCTAGCGCCACGAGATCTTTTAACGCTTGCAGCAAGTCATCGCGCAAAGCTTCCAATGTGACGGCCGAACTGACTGTGCAATGCACTTGGCCCTTCACATAAACCGATTTGGCAAAGGGACATAAATTCAAACCAATGACCGCTTTTTCTAACCAGCGCAATGTATCTTGCACCATCAGATTTTCTGGCGTAGCTTTCAAAGAGGTGGTATCCAAGGACATTGAAAATGTTGTTTGAGATTTCATGAAGCCACGCTTTGTTGACTCAAAGTTCGTGTAATCAACAGGGACAGCAAACCGCCTAAAGCACAACACAGCCCTGTCGCTAACCAAGTCCATTGCCAACCACCCACTTGCGACGCTAGCCAAGCCACCAAAGGCGGCCCTGCAAACTGCCCCGCCGCAGAGCCTTGTTGCATCCAACCCACTGTGGTGGACACATTGCGTTCATGCGGCGCCAAGCGAACTGCCAAAGAAAATAAAGTACCCGGAACCAAACCACCACATGCTGAAAAAAGCAACACGCCTGCATAGCGCAAACCTGGCCAGCTTTGGGTGAACTCTGCAAACGCCAAAAAAGCACCAGTTCCCATGGCCAAAAATCCCACGGCTAACAACACGCTGGGATGAACACCCTTTTGCAACAAACGCCCGGAGGCCATGTTGCCCAGCATGTTGACGGCTGCAGCGAATGCCGTCAACGAGCCCAAAGTGGCACCCAACAAACCAGCCTGTGTGTAGATAGATGGCAAGAAACCCACCACCGCCAGCCACTGGCCAGAATACATGGCAAAGCAAAGTGCCACCCACCACGGCCCTGGCGCTGAAAGCGTTTCACGCAATCTTTGGGTCCAAGCCACTGCTTGAACTGAGGAAGCATTGACAGGTTCAGGGCCATAGGAAGTTGAAACATCTGCAGGCACCACACGCCACAAAACAAAGGCCATGGCCCAAGACAAAACAGCAAACAACAGCCACCAAGTACGCCATCCAAACTCAGGCAACCACAAGGGACCTGCCAACAAAGTCAGGGCTGTGCCCGCAGGCATGTAAGCCCCCCAATAGCCCAATAACTTTCGCAAATGGTGTTCGCTGACCAACTTGCGAATAAGCCCGGGTGCGGGCAAAGTGACCCCTAAGAATCCAATACCCTCAACGGCGCGCCACACCATGAGGGACGCAGCGCTTTCTGAGGCAGCGCCCATGGCACTGGCCACACCCAAGATAACCAAGCCCGACAGCATGCTGCGCTTCAGGCCGAAGCCATCGGCAGACAAACCCACAGCAAGGGCTAAGCTCATGCCCGCAAGTTGCACCAAGGACAACAAAAAGCCCGCTTGCATCAAACTCAATCCCAAAGTTTGACTCAATTCTGGCAAAGCAGGTGGCAGTTTTCCAATTTGCAATGCAGCCACCACACCAGAAAATATCACGCAGTAGGCAGCCCCTAAAGACAAAGATTTCTGTGAAACCAAGACCGAACTTGTCATGCAAGCAATCGACGACCCGTCAAGCGTTCGTGCTCTCGCGCAGCGAAGCGATCGGTCATGCCCGCAATGTAGTCAGCCACTGCACGTGGCGTTTCTTTGCGCGCAGCAAAATCAGAGGACATCTCTTGAGGGCTATTAAGGTATGCGTCAAACAACTCGCGCACAACCACTTGGGCTTGGGTCGTGGTCTCCATCACTTGAGGGTGCCGGTACAAATGTTTGGACAAAAATGATTTCATGACTTGCACTTGTTCCGCCATGGGCTCCCCAAATGCCACCAGAGGCCCTGCAAGCCTTGCCTGGTCTGCATGGTGAGGGGCGTGCAACAGTAAAATAGAACGCGTGGTTTCAATGACATCGTAGACCTGATCGCTGAGCATGCGGCGAATGGTTTCGTACAACAATCGTCTTGATTTGGAAGCATCTTTCAAACTTGGATGCTGCTGAAGCGTCAAAGTTTTGTAACGTTCAAACAAAGGCACTTCTGCCATTTGCGACAAACTAAGCAAACCTGAGCGCACCCCATCGTCAATGTCATGCGCGTTGTAGGCAATGGCATCGGCCAAGTTACAAAGTTGTGCTTCCAAACTAGGTTGTGTGCCGTCTAAAAATCGTTTGGCCACACCGCCGGGTTCTTGAGCCTCTATCAACAGCGCATTTCGACGGGCGCAATGTTTCAAAATACCCTCACGCGTTTCGAAGGTGAGGTTCAAGCCATCAAAATCTGGATAACGTTCTTCCAATTGATCCACCACACGCAGGCTTTGCAAGTTGTGCTCGAACCCACCAAAGGCTTGCATACATTCATTCAGGGCGTCTTGACCTGCATGACCAAAGGGCGTGTGCCCTAAGTCATGGGCCAGCGCCACAGCCTCAACCAAATCTTCATTCAGTCCCAATGCACGGGCAATGGACCGTCCAAGCTGAGCGACCTCTAAAGAATGAGTCAGGCGGGTGCGAAATAAATCACCTTCGTGATTTAAAAAAACCTGCGTTTTATAAACCAACCGGCGAAAAGCCGTTGAGTGGACGATGCGGTCTCGATCACGTT